>Ga0209396_1001113_pt1 | contig 30478 bp, 27 predicted proteins | sample GOMGulsemesocosm_6_FD_184638 | JGI IMG/M metagenome (GOLD analysis project Ga0209396, IMG submission 184638) | Methane-oxidizing microbial communities from mesocosms in the Gulf of Mexico - GOM8C Gulf of Mexico (SPAdes) (version 2) | ecosystem: Environmental > Aquatic > Marine > Cold seeps... | reverse complement strand
ATTTTTAGTATCGTTATCTGTTTATAAAGCCACGCGAGCAGCAACGGCCAGCAGTCCAATGCCGGTGACTTTGTCAACGATATGAGCATTGGCTTTTAATTTCACCAACAAATTCGATTGCGATAAAACGATAACAATAAGGCAATACCATAAGGTGTCAGTGCTAACAACGGTAGCGACCATAATGGCACTGTGTTGCCAACCTGCCTGTTCGTCAACAAACTGACCGAATAGGGCCAAGAAAAATATCGTTAGTTTGGGGTTAAAAAAAGCGATAAAAAAGCCGTGTAAAAAACTTTGTTTGAGCGTTACTGCTGGTCCTTGTTCGTCCAATTTGGTTACTGCCGCTTTAGAGGTTAGTGATTTATAAGCTAGCCACAGCAACATAATCACGCCGGCATATTTTATTACGTTAAAAAGCCAGGGTGTTTCTTTAATGATAATTGCCAAACCGATAACCGTTAAAGTAGCATACAGCGCAATACCTAACCCGTGCGCCAAACTTGCCACCACACCATTCATTCGTCCACCTGAAACAGTATGTTTCAATACGACAGCTAGGCTTGGCCCTGGAGTCATCGCTCCCATCATGCAAATGAAGGCCAAGGAAGCCCATGCCGTAAATTCCATATTTTTATCCTTTAAATAATCAAGCTTAAGAAACAGTGATTATGTTAAGGGAAAATCAGCATGATTAAAAATTGCTATTTTTACTCATTGGTATGAATTAATTTCATGCCTTGCTTGATGCTTTGCTGCAGATGTTGCTTGAGTAATGAATAACACAGCTCTCTAAACCATTTATGCTCAGGATCTTGATGATGCTTTGCATGCCACAGTAAATAATAGTGATGCGGTTTTATATCCAGAGGTAACTGTCTTATTTGTAAATCGTAATTTTGTGCAAAATCGACAGCGATGTGTAATGGCGTTGTCAGCATGGTATTTGTTGTTAATAACAACTCGATTGCTGATTGAAAAAAAGGCACCGTGGCGAAGATGTTTCTTTGTCGGCCAACTTTTGATAAGGCGTAATCAACCGAGCTATCTTTATCCCCGCCACCGCTGATTAAAATGTGCCGGGCATTGATATAGTCATCAAGAGACATGCCACTATCGGATTGGGCATGGGAGGTCCTAAAGACAACAACCAACTGGTCTTCTGCCATCATTTTTCCATGCAAGTTTTCGGGCACTGTTTTGGTGATGGTCGACACGAGATCCAATGAACATTCCGCTAATTGGGATAATTTATCTTTGTTCCATAATTCATATTCAATGCTGGCACTGGGCGCGTCGAGTTCCATTTTACCAAGAATTGATGGGAAAATGGCTTGAGCAACATAGTCGCTCGACGCAAATGTAAATTTTCGATTGCACAGGCTTGGATCCATTGAATGGGGTAAATATAAATTGTCTAGTTGTTGTATCAACAAAGGCAGTTGTGATTTTAGGGCTTCGCCCTTTTGTGTCAGTACGAAGCTATTAGCCTCTCTGATGACAATCTTGTCATGAAATGCCTCGCGAATTTGATTCAACGTTTTACTCATTGCCGATTGCGTCACGTTTAATTGTTTTGCAGATTCAGTAAGATTTCGAGTTTGTAATATTGAAACTAACGCCGGTAATAACTTGTAATTATTCAAAACAAAATTGCCATACTAGGTGATCAGGCTGCCATGATAACTTAAAGGCTACAAAATTAGAATTTAGAGATTTAGAGTGGATTACTTGGTAGGTTAGTAGCTTGATTGGTTTATTTTCTTACTCGTTACTCTCATCGATACAGGCTTTTTTGCCGTGTTGCTTGCCATTATTATAGCCTTTGAAATAGTCTTCATTGCTAAAATCAGTGGCAACAGTCGTTGCTCTTATACCATTTGCATTAATTATGTGATTTTGTTGTGCCTGAGTAAAATATAATAGAACAAGGCGCTCGATTGACTAATAGCTAGCTATTGGGATTGAGAGCAACGCCGTTGCTTACAGGACGTAGGTAAGGAGCGCGAGCAGGACGCGTTCGCTTTATTGTTTATTTTAATTGGCACAAGTGGGCAATTATTTAATGCAAAGGGTATTAATAAACGCCAGCCAATAAAAAAGGGCCTATCACGTGAGTGATAAGCCCTTTTTAAGGTTTGCGGTAACAAACCCGAATGTGGTGGAGGCGGCGGGATTTGAACCCGCGTCCGAAAAACCTACATCCTCGGTCCTACATGTTTAGTCATGTCTTTTAGTTAACCGCGACCACTCCGACAGACAGGATTGATATTGGCGAGTCAGATTGGTTTTAACGCTTCAACTCCTGACAAAGTTTCCACGCGATCAAATGTAGGGTGACTTTCCGAATCTCTGCGCATAAGAAACACCTGAGTGGAAAGCTAGCTAGCCTAAGCTGCTAGAGAGTACTGTTCGTCGTTTGCGAATAGTTTAAGTGCGGCTTTTTACGAGGCCAACCGCCCCTCGACATGCACCTTGGGTTTCAAGAATCTCGTCGAATCCAGAATCGCCCCCAAGCGATAATTCAATTCTACGCGTTGCGGCGCGTGATCGCAACTAGCGAATTGTTGTTTGTTCTTTTAATCAGCAAATCAGTTCGCTGATTAGGCATTACGTAAGTTGTTTTAACGTAATGAATCTTTCATCACGCGAGACTTTTCACGATCCCAGTCTTTGGCTTTGTCGGCATCACGTTTGTCGTGATCTTTCTTACCTTTACCAACGCCAATTTCTACTTTAGCCCAAGGGCCTTTCCAGTAAAGAGACAAGGCAATAATCGCAAAACCTTGACGTTCTACAAAGCCTGTTAGCTTGTCAATTTCACGACGATTTAATAATAAGCGACGTGGGCGCTCTGGCTCACAAACGACGTGAGTACTGGCGGTATTAAGCGGGGTAATGTAACAACCGAGCAATAAGGCTTGGTTATTTTGAATGATCACATAAGCGTCGGTAAGGTTAACCTTGCCAACTCGCATTGATTTTACTTCCCAGCCTTGCAGCTCAAGTCCTGCTTCGGTTTTTTCTGAGATGATGTATTCGTGGTGGGCTTTTTTATTTTTAGCAATGTTACCGCCACCTGCTTTTTTGCCTTTATGGTTGGCCATATAATATTTTAAACTCGTCAGTGATTCAGGGCTGCTTGCTTTATTACGCGGCAAATTAATTGGTTGGCGCGTTAAGCCCGACAGAAATTGGCTTAAGTTTAACAGTTAATTAAAGCCGATCAATAGTCAATCCGCTGCCTTTGTTAAATCTTGAGCCAGATAAGAATAATTCTAATGGAATTTTTTTTAATAACTTATGAACTGCACCGTCTATCGACTTAAGATAGCGGCTTATATTGATTACACGCTGTGTTATCATGGCAAAAATTTTTTTAGGAATGATGATGGCGCAGGTTAACCGCAGTGCTTTAGTGATGTTTAGCGCGGCTCAAATGTATGATTTAGTAAACGATGTTGCCGCCTATCCAGAATTTTTACCCGGTTGTGTTGGCAGCTGTGTTATTGAGCTCAAAGATAACGTCATGACTGCCAGCGTTGATGTGTCAAAAGCTGGGGTAAAAAAAACCTTCACCACCACCAATACCCTTATGCATAATCAGCGTATTGACATGATGTTGCTCGATGGCCCATTTAAAAAGCTGCAGGGCGGGTGGCAGTTTGTCGCATTAGACGAACAAGCGTGTAAAATTGTGTTAGCGCTCGATTTCGAGTTTTCAAACAAGCTAGTCGAAATGGCGTTTGGCAAAGTATTTAAAGAAATGGTCAATAATATGGTTAAGGCATTTACCGAGCGAGCAAAAACAGTTTATGGATAATAATATGATTAGTGTGCTGGTGGTTTTTGCGCTGCCTGACCATCAAAAGGTCATTGAATTAAAAGTAGCGCCAAGCGCGACTATTGCTGAAATTATTGTGCAATCAAATATAAGTCGATTTTTTGCTGAATTTGATTTTAGTGCGCCCAAGGTTGGCGTGTTTAATCGTTCGGTTAAGCTGACCGATGTTTGTCGCGATGGTGATCGGATTGAGATATATCGGCCATTATTGGCAGATCCTAAAGCGGCACGGTTAAAGCGCGCACAACGGGCCAAAGATGAAGGTCGGGCAGATAAAGTGACTGGTGGCCGGGTTAATCCGCAGCGCAGGGAAGACGAAGAATAACCCGCTATCACTATTAGCAATAACGGATTGAATTACACCGGTATGTGACTAATTGCTGCATACCGGTGTAATAACATTAGTGGTTCGTGTCACAGCATGAATCGTCTTGCTCTGCTTGATCATCGACATCATCATGAGAACCACCACAGCAACCGCCGCCAGCATGGATGTGACCGTGCTCTAATTCGGTTGGCGTTGCGTCGCGCAGTTCAGTAATTTCTACTTCAAAGCTAAGAGTCTTGCCAGCAAATGGGTGGTTGCCGTCAACGGTAACGAACTCTTCGGTAACCGCAAGAACATTGATCTGTTGTGGACCATTTTCAGTATCGGCAGTAAATTGCATGCCAGGCTGAGGATCAAGACCGGCGAAAGCTTCACTCGGCACGTCTTGCTTAAGCGATTCGTCGTAAGCACCGTAACCATCTTCAGGTGCCACAGTAACGCTTAGTTGATCGCCAGGTTGCTTGCCGGTTAATTCTGATTCAAGGCCAACAATTAAATTATTATGACCGTGCAGGTAAACCATTGGTACGCCATCGTCAAATGAGTTTTCTATTTCTTGTTGCTCGTCGCTTAAGCGGTAATGAAGAGTAACCACTATGTCTTTTTCAATATGCATCATTTTTCCTCAATAATTTTGATGACGTAGTGTACCTTAATTGCCTTAAGTTAAACTACGGTCCGATTGATTTTTTGTGGCTAATATCTTCGTTAATGCCTCTAAAAAATTGACTAAATCAGCCAAGTCATAATCCAACAATTAGCCCAGCAGTAGGCGATATAACAAGATTGCATGGCTAATTGTTGCTTAAATAACCAACTTAAACCTTAGTAAGACTAAAGTACAATCACTTGTTAGTTATTTGTAATTGACATCATGGCTAAAAGTGGCCATGCTGTTACCAAATCGTTTTAACGCTACATATTTGGGCTACATGGCTAATTCTTGTCTTACTACCATTATTATCACCATTACCACCGGGATTATTACCGGAGGCTAGGGTGTTGCGTTTTAACAAAAACAACTGCAAAACCCGCGCCCTAACCGACGCGGGTTTTTTTATATCACAAATACAGTGAAAAACAGGGGACAGATTGATGCGAGTAATGAAGTTTGGTGGCTCTTCGTTAGCCAATGTTGAGACAATTGAGCGCGTAGCCAGCATTTTGGTTGAACGCTGCGCTCAAGATCAATTGGCAGTGGTATTGTCAGCGCCGGGTAAAACAACCAACAACTTGGTTGAAGCGGTCGATCTTAATTGCAAAGGGCGCGATGCTCACGACGCAATTGTGCTGATTGAAGAAAGATTCCGCGGCATTGTTGACGCCTTAGCTGAGAAGTACACCAACTTTGAGTTAAAAACCCTTGATGCGGTCTGGAATAAAGAAAGTGAATTTTTAAATCGGATGTTACATGGCGTGCGTTTGTTGTCGCAGTGTCCAGACAATATCCGCGCGCAATTATTGGTGATTGGTGAGCGATTAAGCATTGCTATTATGGGCGAATTATTACGGGTTCGTGGCGTCAATGTTGGCACCTTAAACCCACAAGAGTTCATGGTTGCCGACAGCAACTACCTTGAAGCGCAGGTTCAAATTGAAAAATCACGCGGCATTCTTGAAGCGAAAGACTTATCTGGCGCGCGAGTTTGGCTAATGCCTGGTTTTACTGCGGTTAACGACCAGCTTGAAATTGTAACTTTAGGCCGTAACGGTTCTGATTATTCTGCGGCTTGCCTGGCGGCTTGTTTGCGCGCAGATTGTTGCGAAATTTGGACTGACGTTGACGGTGTTTACAACGCCGATCCACGTTTGGTTAAAGACGCCCAGCTGATTGAAAAATTAAGCTACCAAGAAGCGATGGAATTGTCGTACTTTGGCGCTAAGGTATTGCATCCGAAAACAGTCGCCCCGATTGCTCAGTATCATATCCCGTGTTTAATCAAAAACACGTTCAACCCTGCTGCACCGGGTTCGTTGGTAAGTTCAGATCGTAGTGATGAAGAGAATCAGGTTAAAGCCATCTCGAATCTTGATGACGTTTCAATGATCAGTGTGTCTGGCCCTGGCATGAAAGGCATGGTTGGCATGGCGAGCCGAATTTTCGAAGTGATTTCGCGTGCCGGTGTTTCGGTGAGCTTAATTACTCAATCGTCATCTGAATATAGCATTAGCTTTTGCGTGCCATCGGAAGATCAGTTAGTAGCTCGTCGCGCGCTTGAGTCAGAATTTGAACTAGAATTGCGCAGCGATTTGCTTGAGCCGTTAGAAATTCGTCATCAGTTGGCTATCGTGTCATTGATTGGCGATAGAATGAAAACAGTACAGGGCGTGGCGGCTAAGTTCTTCCAAGCACTATCACAAGCGCGCGTTAATGTGGTGGCAATTGCTCAAGGTTCTTCAGAGCGTTCAATTTCAACGGTTGTTGACCAACACCGTTGTGGCCGTGCGATTAAAGCCTGTCACCAACGTTTCTTTAATTCATTGCAATACATTGACTTATTCTTAGTAGGTTGTGGCAATGTTGGCCAAGAATTGTTAAAGCAGATTGACAGCCAGCAAGCGTACTTAGCCAAAAATAATACAGCAATTAGAGTGTGCGGTTTGGCTAACTCACGTCACATGGTGTTAAACGCCGAAGGCATCGCGATTAGCGAATGGCAAGAGCAGTTAGCGGCCACTGACAGCGGTTACGATGTAAATCGCCTGATCACTTTCGCTAAAGAAAACCACCTACTTAATCCGTTAGTGGTTGACTGTACTAGCAGTCAGCAAATTGCCGAGCAATATGTGTCGTTACTCGAAGCGGGTTTCCATGTTGTTACGCCAAACAAGAAAGCCAATACCAGCAGCCAGCAATATTACAATGCGCTGCGTAAAGCGGCCTTAGTTAAGCGTCGTCGTTTCTTATATGAAACCAATGTTGGTGCTGGTTTGCCAGTTATCGACAACCTGCAAAACCTATTAAGCGCGGGTGATGAACTACGCTCGTTTAGTGGTGTGTTATCGGGTTCATTATCATTTATCTTTGGCATGTTGGACGACGGCATGAGCTTGTCACAAGCAACAGGCATTGCTAAAGACAAGTGCTTTACAGAACCTGATCCGCGTGACGATCTTAGCGGCATGGACGTAGCGCGTAAGGTACTTATTTTAGCCCGTGAATCGGGTCTTGAATTAGAACTTGAAGACATTGACGTTGAGTCGGTGTTACCGGCTAACTTCGATGACTCTGGCACGGTTGAAGAATTTATGGCGCGTTTGCCCGAGGCCGATGCCGAAATTGCTGCCCGTATCGATAAAGCAGCAACTGAAGGTAAAGTATTACGTTACATCGGTTTAATTGAAGGCGAGGGCGACGACAAGAAATGTAAAGTTGAAATTCGCGCGGTAGACAGCAGCGATCCATTGCACAGTGTTAAAGGTGGCGAAAATGCCTTGGCCTTCTACAGCCGTTACTATCAGCCATTGCCATTCGTATTACGTGGTTACGGTGCTGGTAATGCAGTAACAGCCGCTGGTGTTTTTGCTGATATGCTAAGAACACTAGCGTGGCAACGTGAGGTTTAAATGACTATTCGAGTATTTTCACCGGCATCAATGGGCAATGTGAGTGTCGGTTACGATGTATTGGGCGGCGCATTAGCGCCGATCGATGGCACGTTACTGGGTGACTGCGTGAGCATTAGTGAGCAACCGTCGGGACTTGATGTTTCAACGGTCGGCCCTTTTGCTGATAAGCTGCCGAGCGATCCTAAACTTAATATTGTTTATGACTGCGCGGTGGCTTATCAGGCAGCGTTAACAAGCAAAGGCATCGCCCATTTAGGGCTAAAGCTCGTGCTAGAGAAATTGTTGCCAGTGGGCAGCGGTTTAGGCTCAAGTGCGGCGTCAGTCGTTGCCGCTTTATATGCCTTAAATGAGCATTATAATAATGCGTTATCTCGTCATGAGCTGTTAGTATTGATGGGGCAGTTAGAAGGCCAAATTAGCGGCAGCGTTCATTATGATAATGTCGCGCCAAGTTATTTAGGCGGTTTGCAACTGATGATCGACCAACCTGGCCAGATTTGCAGTGAAGTGCCAAGTTTTGACTCATGGTATTGGGTCGTCGCTTATTCTGGGGCAAGTGTTTCAACGGCAGAGTCGCGAAAAATAATGCCAACTGAGGTGCCCTTAAAAACGGCATTACGATTTGGCCAAAACTTAGCGACCTTTATTAATGCCAGCCATCAAGGCGATCAAAAATTAGCGGCGCAAGTTTTAGTTGACGTGATTGCAGAACCCGTACGTGGCGCAATTATTCCTGGCTTTACCGCCGCTAAAAAAGCGATGTTAGAGCTTGGCGCAATGGCTAGCGGTATTAGTGGCAGTGGTCCAACCCTGTTTGCAGTGACCGACGATTTAGCCAAAGCACAGCAATTAGAAAACTATTTAAAACAACACTATTTAATCTCAGATGAAGGCTTTAGCCACATCTGTAAACTTGATACTCAAGGTACCCGTAGGGAGGCGTTACGTGGAACTGTATAACCTAAAGAAAGAACAACAACGTGTAAGTTTTTCTCAAGCTGTAAAATTAGGCTTGGGTGATAATCAGGGCTTATTTTTTCCAACGCAGGTGCCGGTACTTAACGACATTGATGCTGTTTTAGAGCAAGATTTTGTTAGCCGTAGCGTTACTATTCTTGATGCTTGGTTAGGCGAAGAGCTAGGCAGTGAGCAAGTTGAAACCATGGTGCGTAATGCATTTAACTTTCCATTAGCGGTTACTGCTGTTAATGAGCAAACTTATGCACTTGAACTAACCCACGGTCCAACCTTAGCGTTTAAAGATTTTGGCGCGCGTTTTATGGCGCAGTGTTTAAATCTGTTATGTAAAGACAGTAAAGCAACCATCTTAACTGCTACCTCTGGTGATACTGGCGCGGCTGTGGCACATGCCTTCTTTGGCCTTGCTAACATCGATGTTGCTGTCTTGTACCCGAAAGGCAAAATCAGCGTGTTACAGGAAAAACTGTTCTGTACTCTAGGTGAAAATATTCATACCTATGCGGTTAACGGCAGCTTTGACGATTGTCAGCAGTTAGTTAAAGACTCGTTTGACGATCTTGAGCTACGCGAAGCTATTGCGCTTAACTCAGCTAACTCAATTAACATTTCGCGTTTATTGGCGCAAATTTGTTACTACTTTGAAGCGGTTGCAAAAGTACCTGCCGATAAGCGTGACAACATTGTGATCAGTGTGCCAAGTGGTAACTTTGGCGATTTAACCGCTGGTTTGTTTGCTAAAGCAATGGGCCTACCGGTTAAGCGCTTTATTGCTGCAACCAACGAAAATGACACGGTTCCTCGTTACTTAACGACGGGCGAATGGCAACCAAAGCCTACTATTGCAACGCGTTCAAATGCCATGGATGTGTCAGCGCCAAACAACTGGCCACGCGTTGAGCAACTGGTTAAAAGCCAAGGTTGGGACAAGTCACTAATCGCTGGGGTTAAAGTTAGCGAAGAGCAAATGAGTGAAGGGCTTAAGAGTCTGTATGCGCAAGATTACTTATGTGAGCCACATGGTGCAATTGCCGCTTTCGCGTTAAATGAAGCGTTAAGCGATGATGAAACAGGCATCTTCTTATGTACTGCTCATCCGGCGAAGTTCCAAGAGTCGGTTGAAGACATTTTGTCAATAAAACTGACTTTGCCACAGCCGCTGGCTGATGTTGCTGATAAAGAAATTTTATCGCAAGAGATTGATGCTGAATTTGCTCAGTTACGTCAAAAGTTAATGGCGATCTAGATTGTTAGAATAATAAGCAGTGTTCTATAGGGCCAAGAGTTTGGCCTTTGATGGAACACTGCAGCTAGCAGTCGTTATTAAAGTCCGACTACATTCTCAGCTTGCAGCCCTTTTGGGCCTTCGGTTAGGGTGTAGTTAACGGCTTGTCCATCGGTAAGCGTCTTAAATCCCTCATCCTTTATTGCGCTAAAATGTACAAATACGTCCGGGCCATTGTCTTGCTCGATAAAGCCAAAGCCTTTTGCGTTATTAAAGAATTTTACCTTGCCATTGATTACATCAGACATCTATCTGTTCCTGTATTGTTTAAAGTAAGACTGGAAACTACCAGCTTGTTAAAGATAAGTTAATTCTTGCCGTTTTAAAAGGGGCTTAGCAATAAAATTGTACGAATTGTTATTACCTTGTCAGGGGTTTATTTGTTAACATTTATCGACTAAACCTTAGCAAGGACTCACTATTGTTTTTCTCTACTGTACTTCGACCCATCAGCTTAGTGCTTTTGGGGCTGCTATCTCTGGCTAGTTCTGCAGTGCAAGCACACTCTTTGAGCTTAACGCCTTGTTTTATTGATGAGCTAGCATTAGAGGTTAAATGCGGTTCATTAAACGTGCCTGAAAATTGGCAACAAGCTGACTCTCGTCAAATTTCACTCAATTTTGTGGTTATTCCGGCGATTGCAGCAAATGCCGAGCCCGATCCTTTATTTGTGCTAGTCGGTGGTCCGGGTCAAGCCGGGGTTGAGTTAGCCCCCATGTTAAGCCGGATATTTCATCGAGTGCGTCAAAGTCGTGAACTGATCATTATTGACCAGCGTGGCACCGGCAAGTCAAGCCCTCTGAGCTGTGACGACGATGATAGCGGCGATGTTTATGCCGATATTGAGAGTAACGCCATGGTGGCAAATGTATTGGATTGCGCCAACAGTTTTACCGTTGATTTAGCCCAGTATCATACCAATAATGCGGTGCTCGACTTTGACGCTGTGCGTCAGGCGCTAGGTTATCAGCAGATCAACTTATACGGCATTTCTTATGGATCACGTGCTGCGCTGGTTTATATGCGGGAAAAACCCCAAGTATTGCGCAGTGTTATTTTAGACGCGGTAGTGCCAACGCAGACCGTGGTTGGCCCCGTCGGCGTTCAGGCCACACGTGCATTTAACTTGTTGTTGAGCCAGTGCGCGGCATTAGCTGACTGCCAAGCGGCCTATCCTCATTTAGCCGCCGACTTCCAAAAAATTAAACACCAGCTCGCGGCTGAGCCATTAACAGCCCAGATCCTCCATCCGGTTACGGCGCAGCCAACCTTGCTTAAAGTAGATGAGCTTAAATTCATTAGCGTGATCCATACGCAGCTTTACAGCAGGGCAACTACTGAGAAATTACCCTTTATTATTAGTCAGTTTGCTAAAGGCAACTACCTGCCGTTTGTTGGCGCGTTGTCTCAAACGGAGCAAACCAGTGCTGGCATTTACACGGGGCTTAATTTTAATATCTTGTGCAATGAAGACATGCCACGGGTTACCGAGCAGCTGCTGGTGCTTGAACGTGACAATAGCTTTGCCGGCGACAAATTCTTTCGCAGTGTGCGCGAAGTCTGTCAGGCTTGGCCTAAGTTTAGCCCGCCGAGCAATTTCTCTGCGCCGGTGCGTTCGGCTATTCCAACCTTGTTATTGTCGGGTGGTTTAGACCCTATTACCCCGCCATCTTGGGGCAAACTCGCCGCTAACGGCTTAAGCAATGCCAAACATTATGTTGCTAAGCAAGCAGGGCATGGGTTAATTACGCAAACTTGCGCCGCGACCATGATTAATCAATTTCTACAACACAGCTCATTTACCGATATTGATGCCGCTTGTTTAAATCAGCAGCCACAGGTTAAGTACTGGCTCAATATCAATGGTAATAGGTAGCTTATAACATGCTAGAAGTAACAAATATTTCAAAAACCTTTGGTGATTTCAAGGCCGTAGACTCGGTCTCTTTTGGTGCAAATAATGGCGAAATAACCGGTTTGCTCGGGCCAAATGGTGCCGGAAAAACGACCTGTCTGCGGATCCTTTATGGTTTGTTAAAGCCGGTACATGGCAGCGCGAGTATTGACGGCATCGATGTGCATCAAGCCCCAATTAAGGCGCGCCAATCGCTGGGAATTTTTCCCGATCAATTTGGTTTAAGTGAGCGGCTAACCGCGCGTGAGCAAATTGAGTACTTTGCGACCCTGCATGGTTTGACGGGGGCAGTGCTTAAGACGGCGCTCGATCGGGTGATTAATGATCTAGATATGAGCGATTTTTCCAATCGGCGCACCGAAGGGTTTTCGCAAGGCCAGCGCATGAAAGTGACGTTGGCCCAAGCCTTGGTTCATCAACCGCAAAACTTAGTATTAGACGAACCAACACGTGGCTTAGATGTGATGAGTACCCGGATTCTGCGTCAGCACTTATTGCAGCTTAAAGCGCAAGGCCATTGCATCTTATTCTCCAGCCATGTGATGCAAGAGGTCTCGGCGCTGTGCGATCGGGTGATTGTGATGGCTCAAGGTAAGGTGGTGGCACAAGGATCACCGCAGCAGTTGTGCCAACTGGCGGGAAAAGATAACTTAGAAGAGGCTTTTGTCGCAATTATTGGTAGTGATGAAGGGATCGAAGCATGATTGCAATATTTCATGGCCTGTTACTGAAAGAGTTTCGCGAAGCATTTCGCGATCGACGGGCTATTTTCGCCGGCTTGTTTATGATTGTGATGGGGCCAATTTTAATGGCGGGCTTAATGCTATTTCAAATTGAGCAAGTCACAGAAGTTGAGCCAATTTATGTCGAGTTTACTGGCGGCGAACACGCACCGGTGTTAGTCGCTTATTTGGCGAACAAAAAGATATTGGCGCGTGCAGACATGCCAAATGTTCAGCGAGAAAAATGGCAAAACATGCCAATTAAATTAACGATTCCTGCTGATTTTAGTGACAAATTAGCGCAAGGGGCAGGCATTTCTTTAATTTTAAACGCTGACTTTAGTCATAAAAACCTGATGCAGCCATTAAGGCGGATCAGAAGCACTATTGCCGGTTACAGCGCCAATATTGGTAATAATCGCTTGCTGATGCGAGGCATTGACCCGCGCATTGTTAGTCCGATAAAGCTTAATAGCCAAAACACCGCGACTCGCGAATCTAAAAGCGGTTATATCATGGGAATTTTAGTGACATTTATCATGGTGTCATTATTTACCGCCTCGATGACCGCGTCGATCGATACCAGCGCTGGTGAACGTGAGCGTCATTCGTTAGAGTTAATTTTGTGCCAGCCGGTGCCGACCAGTTTAATTGTGATGTCCAAGGTCATTTGTGTCAGTGTTTATGGCGCGTTAGCGGCTATTTTAACTATGATCAGCATGACACTAACGATGGCGCTATTGCCGTTAGAAAAAATAGGGATGTCGGTGGTGGCTAACCCACTAACCATGCTAATTATTGCGATTATGATCCTGCCATTGGCGTATTTAGCGGGCATATTTCAATTGTTCTTTGCTTATCGTGCTAAAAGTTTTAAAGAAGCTCAGTCGTATTTGTCGATGTTACTAACCTTACCAATGTTAGTCGCGATGGCCATTGCGCTCATTCCGCATAAACCCCAGTGGTTAGACTATGTGCCATTGGCTGGCCAACAGTTGCTGATTGAATCTTTGTATAAAGGCGAGGCAGTTAGTTTGGTCGCCTTTATCACTACCGGCTTGGTTACCCTTGCACTGGCCGGGGTAATGACCGCATTACTGGCAAAATCACTGACCTCAGAAAAAGTAATTTTAGGATTAAGTTAAAGCGACAATCATGAATAATAATATTTTAAGCGACCACAAAATCAATCGGATTTTTGACCAATATAAGGTGCCAATTTGCGCGAGCTTAGCCTTGCTCGCGTTTGCTGGAAACTCAATATTATGCCGTTTGGCGCTGGGGCAAAACACCATTGATGCCGCCAGTTTTACTATTATAAGGTTATTGTCTGGCAGCTTAATGTTGGCGTTGTTGCTGCTTTTTACCCGTGGTAACCGTCGCCAGTCAAAGATTAACAGCAATACCGATAGTGCAAAAACTAATACCTATGGTGAAAATACCAATGGTGCAAATAACACTAATACCAGCAGTGCTAAGAGCAAGGGCAGTTGGTTAGCGGCGTTAATGTTATTTGTTTATGCGGTGGCATTTTCTTATGGGTATATTTCATTAGATACCGGCACCGGGGCGTTAATTTTGTTTGGCGCGGTTCAGCTCACGATGATTTTATTTAGTGTTTTTAGCGGCCAAAAGCTGCAATTAGGCCAATGGGTCGGATTAGTTTGTGCCTTTGCTGGTTTTATCTATTTGGTGGCGGACAGTTTAGCGACGCCATCATTGCTTGGCTTTGTATTGATGACAATATCAGGCATTGGTTGGGCTATTTACACCTTGCTAGGCAAAGGCTCTAGCAATCCGCTGGCTGACACCAGTTATAACTTTATCCGTACTACGCCGCTGGTCTTGCTGTTATTGTTGTGGTTGTACCCTGCTGGGTATTGGTCGGTAAACGGCGTATTGCTGGCGGTTATCTCGGGTACTTTAACCTCTGGTTTGGGTTATGCGTTGTGGTATGTGGCATTAGGAGGGTTAGCTATTACACAGGCCGCGGTTATCCAATTATTGGTGCCAATCATCGCGGCCATTGGCGGAGTGATCTTCGCCGGGGAAGCGCTTTCGTTACGATTAGTTATTTCGTCGCTGCTGGTGTTAGGTGGCATAGCTTTGGTGATTTTCGATAAAAAGAGTCAAGCGAGCACTCGTGAAGTGAGCTAACGCGACTTTTTTACCAATATGACAATATAATCACTGTTAATGGCCGCTTGCAGCCATTTTGCTGTTTCTTGTCTGACCACTCTTTGCTAAAATTTGCGCCCCGTTGTCAGTGGAGTTATCTCAGGTGTTACTACCCAATAGTATTTCTCGTATATTTTATACGCTAACGTTATTTACGACGTTTTTATTTTTGTCTTTAGGTGGGGTTAAACCTGTCGTTGGCGCTACTTTACCAGTGCCAACTGAGCGAGTTTTGTTAACAGTGAGCGGCAATGTAGAGCACGGTAATGTAGTACCTGCTAATGCTAAGCACCAGGCCACTTTTGATTTAGCGATGTTAAAGCAATTACCGCAACATCAATTGTTAACGACTACGCCTTGGACTGACGGCATTCAGAGTTTTACCGGAGTATTGCTCAAGGATTTATTAGCACGGGTGACTAATAGTCATGCCGGCATTAAAGCCTTAGCGATAGATAACTTTAGCGCACAAATTTCAGCCCAAGAAATCAATGATTACCCAATTATGATTGCCTATCTACGCAATGGAAAACAGATGAAAATTCGTCATAAAGGGCCGTTATGGGTTATTTATCCATTGGATCAATATCCACAATTAAAAAAATCGGTTTATCACGATAAAATGGTATGGCAGCTCGATAAGATCCAGGTTCAGTAAATGCGCCACAAAAAGTTTATTTTAATGATATTCACTGTCTTCGTTTTTGCAGTGAGTTCATTTGTCGCTTTAAAACGCCATAACCAAACGATCGATTTGCTTTCTGTTACCGGAAAAACCACGGTATGGACAGTGGTGCGGCTTGAAAGCGAGTATCTTAAATTTATGCAGATTGTTCATCTATACGCGATGAACGAGCTAGATATTGACACCTTAATGATTCGCTTTGAGTTGCTGTGGAGTCGAACGGATGTGTTGTTGGTTGGTGAAGAGTCGAAGGAGTTGCGCCAACAACCGATGCTGGTCAATGTCGTGCTTGACCTACAGGCGCACTTGAATGAACTTGAACCTGTGATCGAGAATTTACAGCCGGGTAAAAACGACAACTATCGCCATATTGTTGCCACGCTCGATCCTTTTTATCAACGGATCCGCGATATTGTAGTGGCTAACTTTCGAGGTGAATATTCTCATTACGACGCGGTGAAGCGTAATAATATTCAAATTGAAATTGGTTTTTATCTTACTGGTTTTGTCTTTAGTGGCCTAATTTTACTGTGGTTTGTATGGCGAGAAAGTCGTCGTAATCAAGCATTAGCGCTCGAAGATGCTTTAACAAAATTACCCAACCGGGTTAATTTCTACCGGCAATTAGCCCTGGCAGAAACTTACGCAAAAAAACATCGGCTTAATTTTGCGGTGTTGTTAATTGATCTTAATGGTTTTAAACAAATTAATGATACATTAGGCCATGATGCTGGTGACCAGATATTGATTGGTGTGGCCTCTCGGTTACGATATTTACTGAGTAGCCAAGACACGGTAGCCCGCTTGGGCGGCGATGAATTTGTGATTATTAAAAATGGTCTTGATAACCGCGAGCAGGCGAAATTTTTAGCGCAGCAAGTAGTGAATACAATCAGTAAAAAGTACGATTTGAGCGGCAAAGAATGTTCAGTGACAGCCAGTGTTGGCATTAGTCTTTATCCGCTCGACTCGCTCAAAGTGGAGCAGTTGCAAATTAATGCTGATATGGCGATGTACAAGGTCAAAAAAGAGCAAGAGGGCGGCTATCAGTTTTATGATCCCGATATGTTTAATAGCTTGCTGCGGCGCAAGCAACTTGCTAACGATTTAGTCGATGCTATTGAAAATAACCAGCTGCGACTCTTGTACCAACCGTTGTTTTCGTTTGCTTGTGGTAACATTGAATGCGTAGAAGCGCTATTGCGTTGGTCTCACCCTAAGTATGGTCCTATTTCTCCCCCTGAAATAATTGACATTGCTAGCGAATATGGTCTTGGTACCCGGCTTGATAAATGGGTGCTGTTGGCAGCTTGTCGTCAGAACATGTTATGGCAGCAAGCAGGTCTGGAAAAGATTCAAACCTCAGTCAATGTTTCGCCAGCGATGTATCGATGCGGCGACTTGCAGCAAGCGGTGGTCGATGTGCTAAAAAGCACCGGATTATGCCCTAAGCAACTGATGATCGAAGTGACCGAAACTACCACCATGAGTGACATCGAAGCATCACCTGATGTGTTATTTATGTTGGCCTCGTTAGGGGTTGAACTGGCACTTGATGACTTTGGAACGGGTTACTCATCGTTAAGTCATTTAAAAAATCTGCCATTGAATAAGCTTAAAATAGATCGCTCGTTTATTACCGATCTCGGGCAAGATCCTAATGCATTACGCTTTATTCACACCATAGTTCAGTTAGGGAAAAACTTGAATATGAAATTGGTGGTCGAAGGCATCGAAACCAAAGAGCAATACGACTTGCTCGCGGCCGAAGGTTGCGAGCAGGTCCAAGGATTTTACTTGGCTAAGCCACTGTCTAGCTCGAAAGTGAGTGAATTGTTGGCACAGCAAATGGCTGACATGTCGCCGGCATCCGATATTTAAAATTAGGTTATCTAAATTAGTTATCAGTCAGTTGCTGCACTGCATTACATATCGTTTGATAAAGTAGCTGAGCTTCAGTTGTTTGGGTTGCTCTTAAAGCACCGTGCACTAATCCCTCAATAACGGTGAACTGTGTTGATACACCATCTTGCACCAATTGCTGGGAATAATAGCGCGCGTCGTCGATGAGTGGATCATACTCACCAGCGATAATCGTAGCACGGGGCAGCAATGCGAGTGATTGTGCCTGTAGTGGACAAAGTTCGGAGTTATTGAACAGCTCTAATGAGCTATATTGACGATCACTGGCGCAATTATTGTCGCTACTCTTTTCACTATAGTTGCGCCAGCAAAAATTAAGGCTGTCACGATCAAGCAAAGGTGCATCGGCCAAATTTTGGTGTGAAGGCAGGCTTGCTGGTGGTGCGAGCGCCGGATAAATTAGAATTTGACCGCATGCTTGCACTAACTTATTACGGCGGCAACGTAAGGTTAATGCTGCGACTAAATTTCCGCCAGCGCTGTCACCCACCAATAACAGCGGGCTAGAATCTTGCGCCAGTAATGCCTGATAAACTGCACTTAAATCATCGAGGCCTGCTGGGTATGGTGCTTCAGGCGCAAGTCGATAATCAACAGCAATAACGGTAATGCCGCAGTCATGGGCCAATTGGGCACAAAAGCTGTCGTGACTGTCGAGGCCACCAAGATACCAGCCGCCGCCATGGACAAATAATATCCGCGTTTGATTTGCCTGTTGGAAAGGCGGTTGATAACGGCGGGTCAAAACGCCGCTTATACTACTGTCTGTGATCACTAAACTTGCTGGACGCGGTGGCGAAAAATGCTGTGCCATCGCATCATAGGCAGCCCGTTGAGCACTGAGTCCTTGTTTGACCACATCTGCAGGAAAAAAATTCTCACTTTGCGTCACAAAGCGCGCCATTGCATCACTTAATAAATAAGGTTTGTTTATCATGGTGCTGCTCCAGCCAAGGTCAAACTCCTGCCAAAGTCAAACTCCGATTACTGGAGCCAGCTTTGAACAATCTTAGCATTGGCGTCGACCCATGCTTGTGCCATGTCGATTGGATCTTCTTTGTCTTGGGCAATTTTGTTGATCCAGACACTCACGTCATTGGCGTCTAATTTAACATTGCTTAAAAACTCTGCGACCTTAGGTGCGCGTTGCTCAAGTGAGCGCGAGTAAGCGATGTACACCTCAGTGGTTGGGGCACCGCAAGTAATTGAGCTGTCTTCAAGCCAGTTTTCGGTGTCGTTGAACTTGTAGCAACCTTGGGCATTGTATTGGGCATGCTCCTTTTTACTGTCGCTGGCATAACCGGTGAACTTGGGTTCTTCTAGTTTTCTTAAGTCATAAGCCGAATGGATCCATTCTGGGGTCCAAGAGTAAAACAAGATGCCTTTCTTTTTTCGAAATGCTGTTTTGATTTGCGCTTTGATCAAAGAATCAGAAATAATCACTGGCTTAAATAGCTTGTCAAAACCGTAACCTTTGGCTTTAATTTGATTGATTTTAACTCCAGACCAACCCGGCGCACCGGGCCAATATTCGCCTTTGCCGTCGCCGTTGGTATCGAACAGTTTAGCAATTTCTGGTCGCGCCAGATCTTGCACGGTTTTAACCCCATATTTGTCTTGAATGAAGCCGGGAATAAATAAACCGTCGGTACCAAGATAAGGCGTTTTGTTGGCGAGAACCGATTCTTTACCGCCTTTGGCAATGAATTTGGCCCAAGCTTGGGTTTGTGCCGACGACCAAACATCGGGGTGAACATCAATGCTGCCTTTGCCTTTGTTCATTGCCGACCAAATCGCTGCCTGATCAGCAGCGATAATTTCAACATTAACATCTAGATGTTGTTCCATAATTATTTTTAGCACGTTCTCAATCGCCAGTGATGCATCCCAGCTTACTTCACCAATGACCACGGTTTCTTTGGCAGCAACGCCCTGAGACAATAGCCCCAATGCTGCGGTTAAACTCATTGTTTTTAGTAGTTTGTTCATCGCTATTTCCTTTTGTTGTTTAATATTTTATATCGTTAAATTTTTGGCTAATAGCGGGGCCCAATGATACTGAGCCCCTGTAAAATTGACTCAAGACGATTTATGGTGGCCTTGAATAATTCGATCCATGATCATTGCGCAAAGCACAATAGCGAGTCCGGCTAATAAACCTTTGCCCGCTTCAAGATGCTGTAGTGAGAAAAGCACGTCATAACCTAAACCTCCAGCACCGATTAACGCGGCAACCACCACCATCGACAGGCTCATCATGATGCTTTGATTGATGCCAGCCATAATAGAAGGCACGGCGAGTGGCAATTGGGCTTTGAATAATATTTGCCGAGGACTGGCGCCAAAGGCTTCCATCGCCTCGATCACACTCGGACTAACTTGTTGAATGCCTAGCGTGGTCATGCGGATCATCGGCGGCATTGCAAAAACGACGGTGGCAAGTACTGCTGGCGGTTTACCGACCGAAAAGAAAGCAATCGCTGGGATTAAGTAAACAAAACTTGGCATGGTCTGCATAATATCGAGAATAGGATTTAGCACCGCATTAAAGCGTGGATTTCTCGCTGCAACAATGCCCAGTGGCGCGCCGATGCTTAAACAAATAAATACCGATGCACCAACCAATGCCATGGTGCTCATTGCTTTATCCCAAAAGCCAAAGAAACCCAGATAGGCCAAGGCCAGTGCGGTAAAAGCCACCACACGCCAACCCGCAGACTTCCACGCCATTAACAGCAGCAGTAAGGCCATCACTGGCCAAGGTGTGCCAATGAACAGTAATTCGAGAAAGTCCAACATGCTGCGGATTAACCAAGTAATGGAATCGAACATGTCTTCGAACGTGATAGTTAACCAATCAACGGCGTTATCGATGCTACGCGCGGTGGTTGAGGCAATTTTTTTCGAGGTTGGGAATGTTGCTAGAAAATCGACGACCTCTTGCACACTAAAGCGATAAATGGTCAGTGGGTAAGTCGCTGCTATTAATAACAAGCCGCGGCCAGCACGTTGGTTGCTGGTGCCAGACTGAACGTTGGGATTAATTCGCCATTGATTAAAATGACGATGATAAAGCAGGTTTGCAATACATCCACCAATGCCGCGACACAGCAATAAAATACCAAGGCCTAGTGCTAGGCTAGCATCAGCATACATCTCACCGCCCCACAGGCTGCGGCCAATGATAATAAAAGCAGTAATGTCGGTTACCGCTAGCAGCCAAAACAGCTGCCAGATATTACGGCTGGCCGCCCACATTGGTCCAAATAAAACGGCGGCTAAATTGAGCTGATATTTGCGGCCTTGCGCTATCTGGTTAAATTGCTCGAGGTAATAATCGCTTGAGCTGACTAAAAAGTCTTTAAGTTGCTCGGTCTCTCGTTCATTGATGGTGTGGTTATTGAGATTACTCATTGGTATTGCCCCCTTGTATACCGCGCAATAACTGACGCTTGGTCACAACTCCGAGCGGTACTTGCTGGTCGTTGACTATTATTGGTGAGTCATGAGTGACCGCTAAGTTTATGAGATAATCCAAATCAGCGTCATGAGGCGCGGTCGGGCAGCTGCTAAGGTCAAGATCATGCAAGGCTAGGTAATTGGCCAGTGGTTCCATGATTGTTTGGGCCGAGACTAATTTTAAGCGTGAAATATCTTTTACAAAGTCGGCAACATAGTCGTTGGCCGGTGCGGTGATTATTTGCTCTGGGGTGCCAATTTGAACTATTTCACCATCTTTCATAATCGCGATGCGATTGCCAATGCGAATGGCCTCATCGAGATCGTGGGTAATAAATAAGGTGGTTTTGTTCATTGAGCGAGCCAGTTCCAAGAATTGATCTTGCAGTTGGCGGCGGATCAAAGGATCTAACGCACTAAAGGGTTCATCCATCAGTAAAATTTCAGGATCGGCAGCCATCGCTCTGGCCAAGCCAACACGCTGTTGCATGCCGCCAGAGAGTTCTGAGGGCATGCGATCTTCCCAGCCCGTTAATTGGACCAAGGCTAATTTTTGTTCCGCAATTTTAAGCCGTTTTTGCTCATCGACATCACGTAACTCAAGACTGAGCGCGACATTTTCTCGTACTGTGCGATGCGGCAGCAGGGCGGTATGCTGAAAGACCATCCCGATTTTTTCGGCGCGAATTTGGCGAAGTTGTTGAGCGTTAAGGGCGTTAATGTCTTGATCTCCGATTAAGATATCACCGGCGGTTGGCTCAATTAAACGGTTAATGTGGCGCACTAACGTTGATTTACCGCTGCCAGACAGACCCATAATACAAAAGATTTCCCCTTCTTTGGCGTCGAAGGTTGCATCGGCGACAGCGACTACACAATCATATTCTTGATGAATTTGTTCTTTGGTTAGGCCGCGAGTTTTGACCGCTTCAAGGGCCTCGTCGGCGCGGTTGCCGAAAATTTTCCAAACATTACGACATTCAATCGCCGTTCTGGCGGTATTGTCTTTAATCATTTTGCACACCTTATTTACCAGAACTACTCAATAACGGGCGGCTCTGGAATTTATTCGAGTTGTTGCGCCTTATCGCTCAGTAAATAAATAGTAGACTTGCTGAGGCTCTATTAAAACTACCCATCTTAAGCCATAGTTTTTTATATTTTTCGAAGACTAGTTGACTAAATTCGACGATAAATCAAATGTGTCGTAAATGGGTCGGTTTAGCTTATGACGGCGTTTATTGACTGCTATTTTTAAATAACAACAGATTATTAAGATGCTCTGGCTAGGTGGGCAACGTGGTTAATCGTTAATAATGTCAATGGCGTGAAACGTGGCGTGAAACATGACGTGAAAACAGATGGCGATTACGTGCTATAAATCGACGGTTTTGGGCCATCGTTGTGATGAGCTGACAGTATATATTTTGAATCATAATCTCAGTTAATCAGTTGAACAACTAAAGGATAAGCGAGCCATGAATCAAGCAATAAATATATCGGAGCTACCAGATTTTACCCCCTATAAAATTGAGCACCTGCCAGTGGCCGTTGAGCTTGGCAGTGAATTATTAACGGTAATTTGGAATGATGACGCTAACAGCGAATTTCATTATTTGTGGCTGCGAGATAACTGCGCTTGTGCCGGCTGTGTCACGCCGCTAAGCTGCGAGCAAGTTTTTGAAATTTGTGATGTACCATTAGATATCGCCCCTTCAAAGGTAACCATTGCTGACGATGGCCGGCTATTAGTAACTTGGGATAATGACCAACACATCAGTCGCTTTCATCCCGGTTGGTTAAGGTCACATTGCTACAGTGTGCAAGCGCGAGCTAAGCGTTATCAAGCGCCTAAAATATGGGACAAGGCTCGGATCTGTGAGCAATTGCCACTGCATCAATATGAGCAGGTGATGCAAGACGATTTGGCATTGCTTGATTGGTTACGCGATCAACGAGATTTTGGCATTGCCTTGATTAAAGGCGTCGACACTAGCGTTGGCACTGTGGCTAAGGTCGCCAATAGAATATCCTTTATTCGTGAGACTAACTTTGGGGTGCTATTTGATGTTAAAGCCAAACCTAATGCTAACAGCGCGGCCTATACCACCCTGCGCCTGCCATTACATACCGACTTGCCGACTCGAGAATTACAGCCCGGTTTACAGTTTTTACATTGCCTGATTAACGACGCTGGTGGCGGTGAATCAAGATTGGTTGATGGTTTTAAAATTGCCGATCACATGCGCCAACACTTTCCTGCTGAATTTAAAGCCTTAAGCACAATCGCAATGGAATTTCGCAATACCGATAAAGACAGTGATTACCGCTTTAGTGGACCAGCCTTAGTTCTTGATAGCAAGGGTGACGTGGTGGAAATACGGTTAGCTAACTTTTTGCGCGGGCCGTTAGATCTGCCGGCCGAGCAAGTGATCCCATTTTATCGGGGGTATCGCTGTTTTATGACCTTAACTCGTCAAGCCAGTTTTCAGTTTTACTACCGATTGGAACCCGGTGATCTGGTGGTGTTTGATAATCGGCGAGTATTACACGCCAGAAACGCCTTTGACCTGCAACAAGGCGAGCGTCACTTACAGGGCTGTTATGTTGACCGCGACGAATTAATGTCACGGATTAGAGTGTTAGAACGGGTTATCGCAATCCCAATAGCTTAGTGATCTTGGCGTGTACATGAGTAATTACTGATGCAGATTGCTATTATTTAACCCGTCGCTGTGCCCCCGGAGTGATGCCAAAATGTTTGCGGTAAACTCGGCCAAAATGTGAGGTCGAATTAAAGCCACTGGCTGCGGCGATTTCTGGGGTACTTAAGCTCGACTCACACAGTAATTGGTGGGCGCGATGCAGTCTAAGGTTAAGGTAATAATGAGAGGGCGAACAATTGAGAAACTGCTGGAATAACCGTTCTAGTTGACGCAGCGATACAAAGCTCATTTGGGCCAATTGTTTGAGATCAATTGGGTTGTCAATTTGACTTGCCATTAAAGCTAAAACTCTTAACAATCTTGGATTATAGATGTTGAGGCTATGGGCTAAATTAAGCCGTTGTTTATCTGAATTTTGTCTAATAGCCCCTTTAATAAATTGATCGCAAACCGACGAGGCTAAGCTGCTATTATCGGTTTGCTGCAACAATTCAAAGAGTAAATCTAATACCGCAGTGCCGCCAGCGCAGGTGATCCTATTGGCGCTAATCTGAAACAGATCGGGGCTTATCTTGAGTCTGGGGTAGGTTTCCTCAAATGCAGGAATAGCCTCCCAGTGCAAAGCAACGGGATGATCATTGAGTAAATCGGCGGCGGCCAACAAGTAGCAACCGGTATCAAAAGAACCCAACAAACTGCCCTGACGATTAAGTTGGCGCAGCCAGCTAATGGTAACCTGATTGATATAATTTTGTGGGTTAAAACTGCTGACCACAAAGAGATTGCGCGGTGTTGCTACTTCGTCTATGGCGTGGTGTTGCTGCAAGGCCATGTCATTACTTGCAAATACTGGTTGGCCGTTTTCACTTAAACATTGCCAGCGATATAAGGTTTTACCGGCGAGCCGGTTAGCGACTCGCAGCGGTTCAATCGCACTAAGCAGTGAGATCATCGCGTATTCAGGCAATAATAAAAAAGACAAAGTGATAATGCCGTTTTGATCGGGCTTTAACACGTTGTTAGATTGCCGCCGTTTGAGTGATGGCTCACGTAAAGCGGGGTAGTTGCCCGATGTCGTCATTTCGCTACTCGCACTTATATTACCTGCTTACAGTTAAGGTTGATTACACCGTTATCGGCGCAACCACTACCGCACGAGAATCTTGATATAAGGATTTTAGCAGTCCTAAGGTCATCAATAATATCACGACACTTAGCGGCAATGCGGCCATCATGTTAGCGGTTTGCAGTGCACTTAAGCCGCCAGCAATTAACAAGGCTGCGGCGACCAAGCCAATCACGACGCCCCAAAAAATTCTAAAAATCTTCGGTGGCTCTTCATTGCCTAGCGACAAAATAGTGGTCAGCACCAGGGTGCTTGAGTCTGACGAGGTAACAAACCAGCTAAGTAGCAAAAACACCATCATCGCAGACAAGATCCAAGCCAAAGCGCCATCACCGGCAATGCCGTCTGAACTGGCAAACAAGGCACCCGGCAGGTTCCATGCGTTAACCATCTCAACTAAACCAGCAGTACCTACGCCACCGCTGGCATGAAGTTCTTGATAAAGCGCGGTGCCACCAAAAATCCCAAGCCACACAAAAATGATTAAGGTGGGTACTAGTAATACCCCGATCACAAATTCACGTAAGGTTCGACCGCGCGAAATGCGGGCAATGAACAGGCCAACAAAAGGTGCCCATGCTAGCCACCAACCCCAATAAAAAACGGTCCAACCGCTTTGCCATTTCGCTGGCCCCTCTTCTTGTGGAAACCACAGGCCCATTTGCACAAAGTTGGCGAGATAATCCGTTAAGGACTCGGCAAAAATATCGATTAACCAGCTCGTTGGCCCCGCGAAGAGAAAAAACGCGACCACTAGAATTGACACGATAATATTGGCTTCAGAAATTAGCTTAATGCCTTTACCTACGCCCGACAAGGCAGAAAATATCGAAACAACAGAAATCAGAGCGATTAAAACCAGTTGAGTGATTAGGCCGGGATCAATGCCAATTAAACGTTCGAGTCCGACTGACATTTGACTAACGCCAAGCCCCAGTGATGTCGCCACACCAAAGACACAACCAAGCACCCCGAGCAGGTCCACAGCATGGCCGATTGGACCATAAATACGGTCGCCAATTAATGGATAAAGTGCAGATCGCAGCGCCAGCGGTAATTTTTTACGATAAGCAAAATAAGCCAGCGACATGCCAACAATGACGTAAACAGCCCAGCCGTGTAATCCCCAATGAAAGAAGGTTACTCTAAGTGCATCGACCGCGCGTTGGTGTCCCATCTCTGTTGCGCCAGCCATATCAGCATAGGGGTTGTTGGGATAACCAAATGCGCCGCTATTATCAAAATAAAAAATCGGTTCAGCGACGCCAAAAAATAGTATGCCAATGCCGATACCTGCGGAAAACAGCATTGCAAACCAAGAGAAATAACTAAATTGCGGTCTGCTATCATCATCGCCTAAGCGAATGCTGCCATGACGGCTAAATACAATGTAGCAGCAGACTAAGCCTAAAAAGGCCACTGTTACCATGTAATACCAACCAAACACCGATTCGATCCAGCTGCGGGCGGCACCAAAGACAGCGCCAGCTAATTGGGTGTTAAGCGCGGTAAACAGTACAAAGGCTAATACTAGGGTCGCGGCGCTAATGCACATGCCTCGGTGCATGTCTTTAAATAGCCCGCTTTTAGCCAATAGTTCGGCTTTAAATACTGTGGTTGTGGCACTGCTGTGGCCTGATTTGGGGGACGCCATAATACATTCTCCATTGTTTTTATTATTGTGAAGATTGACTGATAGTGAACGTAATTTTTTACATTGTTATCATTGTCGAAATAATATTTTGATCCGTTATCATTTGATAATAAGACGGGACGAGTAATTCTTCATGTGTGTTTACGACCTGTGTTGGCCTATACCATCTCCTTTAGCTGATAGCCTTTAACTAATCGCCTTTAACGGAATTAAAACAGGTCAGTTAAAGGCGGTGGTAACTGTTTGGTTAACGAGTTATTTTACGTTCTTCGCGGTATTCTTGCAGCGTAGCCATAATGCGGATTAAGCAATCATCTCGTTCCTCAATCAAATCATTAATGCTCGCGCCATTGGCTTGAGTTAAACACCCTGCAACCATGTCATCTTTAAGTTGCTGCGTTAACTTGGGCGCTTGCAAGCGGGTCCATGGCTCTTCGAGTGCATCTTCAAAATGGTCGAGCAAATGTGCCATGCCGCCTTGTCCGCCACCTAAGTGATAGGTTAAACAATGGCCCATAATAGCCCAACGCAAACCGGGGCCATAGGCAATGGCTTTGTCAATATCTTCTACTGAACATTCGTTGTTGGCTACCATGTGCAAGGCTTCACGCCAGAGTGCTTCTTGCAGACGGTTACCAATAAAGCCCGGCAATTCTTTTTCCATCTTGGCGACTTTTTTCTCAACCGCTTCATAGAATTCGGCGGTCCAATCAACAACCTCCTGACTGGTACGCTCACCGCCACAGACTTCACAAAATGGGATTAGGTAAGGCGGGTTGAACGGGTGGCCAACCACAAAACGTTCGGCACTTAGTTGTAATTCTACCGCCATATCCGACATCGCAAAACCAGAGGTACTGGAAATAATCACAACATCTTTAGGGGTTAGGTGGTCTAACTCTGCAAATAGGGCCCGTTTGTTGTCGAGGTTTTCTGGGGTGCTTTCTTGAATAACTTCAACACTATTGACCATCTCTTCAAGGCTATCGGCAAAATGCAGTCGGTTGCGACTTGCCCCTTGGCGCAAACCTAGCTTTTCCATCGTTGGCCACGTATGGTCGATCATTGCTTGTAATTTTTCGCGGGCATTAGGCCCCGGATCGTAGGCTACTACGTTCATGCCCATGCGTAAAAAATGTAACGCCCATGCGCCACCAATCACGCCAGTGCCTAAGATCCCGACTCGGCTTACTTGATTTGGATTTGGTCTGCTCATTGTTAAAACTCCGAGGTAAAAAAAGTTTAATGGAAATAGTGTTATTGGCTGCCGCGCAGGCGTAAATGGTCGCGGGCTTGGGCAGGACTTAATACTCGCCCGCCAATGTTTTCAATAATGTTGACCGAACGTTCGACGAGTTGACCGTTGGTCGCTAGTTCGCCCTTGCCCAAATAGAGGTTGTCTTCAAGTCCGACTCGGACATGGCCGCCTAATAAGGCTGACTGTGCAGCCCAAGGCAATTGATTGCGTCCCAGTGCGAATGCGGTCCAGTTGGCATTGTTTGGCAGCATATCCACCATGCCTTTTAATAAACTAAATTCCGGCGGGCAACCCCATGGCACGCCTTGGCAAAGTTGGAACATTGCGTTGTCATCAACCAGACCTTCTTTGATCATTTGCAGTGCAAACCATAGGTTGCCGGTATCAAATATTTCCAGTTCAACGGTCACGCCCAGCTCTTTAATACGCGCTGCGCCTTGGCGCAACATTTGGGGGGTTGAAACATACACTAGATTCTCGTCGCCGAAATTGAGCGAGCCACAATCTAGGGTACATATTTCTGGCTTTAGCGCTTCTATGTGGATCAGGCGTTCAGCGGCACCGACCAAGTCGGTTTCTGGGGCAAATTCGGTTGGGTTGGTATCGGGGCCAATGTATAAGTCGCCCCCCATGCCTGCGGTTAAATTAATAATAATGTCGCAGCTCGATGCACGTAGTCGCTGACAAACGTCGGCATAAAGATCTAACCGACGAGAGCATTGTTTAGTCTCGGGATCTCGCACATGAATATGAGCAATTGCAGCCCCGGCATTCCAAGCTTCGATTGCGGCATCGGCAATTTGTGCCGGGGTTACTGGTACATGAGGGCTACGGTCTGCTGTGTCGGCGGCACCCGTGATCGCACAAGTGATAATTACATCTTGATTCATAATATTCCAGACTCTATTAAGGTCGAAACTGACGCGAATAGCTCAGCTCGAGTTACGGTATGGGTTCATATTACGCATCGAAATTGTGACATTTTTGTCATTTTTCGTAGTTTATTTGCCTAAATTCGCAATTGAGAGCTGGGTGTCGTAAAGGGACTATTTGAGATTTTTACGACATTGCTGTGTTTGAGGACGGATCATGAGACTAAGCAAGGGACATAGAATTACTAGCGCTGCTGGCTCGGATTTTTATTAAAACGTTTTTGATAACTGCGGGTAAAATGAGAAATAGAGGCAAAACCACAAGCTACCGAAATGCTGGTGACACTGTTGGTCGTTTGTTGCAGCATCCAGCGTGCTTGATCAAGGCGTAAATTACGGTAAAAGGCATTTGGGGTAATTTGCAGGTAATGTTTAAATACCCGTTCGAGTTCTCGGTCTGATACCCCAACATATTCAGCAAGTTCTGGAATGGACAAGGGCTCTTCGAGGTTACGCTCCATCAGTTGAATGGCCTCATTAAGGCGCGGATTTCGACTGTCGATCCGCACTTGCAGCTGAGTACGCTGCGGTGCGCTATGATCGCGTTTGTCGGTATAAATAAGCTCGTCAGATACCGCGGTTGCTAGCCCATTGCCGTGTTGGGTCGTGATTAGGTGTAACATCATGTCTAGCCCTGATAGCGCGCCGGGGCAGGAGAAGCGGCGGCGGTCGACCACCAGTAATTCCTGACACAATTTCACTTTAGGGTAGGTTAGCGCCATGCTCTCGAGGTTTTCCCAGTGCATAGTCGTGCGATAACCATCGAGAATGCCCGCTGCCGCTGCGATATAAGCGGCGGTATCTTGGGTGCCAATATCGGCGCCATGATTGGCTTGACGACGAATAAAACCAAGCAGCGCTGATGAAATTTGATCTTGCGGCTGGTAACCAGCACAAATAATTAAGGTTTCACAGTCGAGCTGTGGATTAATGCTGGTATGACTCATTATTTCTATTTCGTCACTGCTGCAGACCAGCCCGCCAAATTCAGAAATTAACTGCCATTGATATAACTCACGATTGCTGGTGCGATTGGCGTGGCGTAATGGCCCTAGCATTGACGTGAGGCCGAATAACGAAAAGCCGGGCACTAACAAAAAATTAATTTTTTGGGGGTAACTCGGTGGATTGTCACCAAACATTGCTGTATTTCCCTGAGCGATTCAAGACCTAATTAGTGTCGAAATATATCATTTATTGTACGAATTTTGTCAAGTTGTTATTTTATTGAGCGCTAACATGGCTAGAGAAATAATTGTGAGGGATAACTGTGAGAGATAACTGTGAGGGATAGTAATGACAAGACAAATGACAGCAAAAATGCCAACCAAATTAATCGTGTTCGAAGCACCGGTCAGTTCTGATTGGATTGATTATAATGGCCACATGAATGACGCTTGTTATGTGGTGGTGTTTAGCAAGGCAATTGATGAATTAATGGTACGGTTAGGCTTGGACGAAGCATTTCGAAGCGATCATCAGGTGACCATTTATACCCTGCAAAGCATGGTTCATTATTTACGTGAAGTCAGTGAAGCCGAACCGTTGCGAGTTGAAGTGCAATTGCTGGAAAGCGATAACAAAAAATTGCGGGTGTTTTTTACCATGTTACATGGCACTAGTGGCCAAGAGCTGGCTGTGATGGAGTCGTTATTGCTACATATCGATATGAAAAGCCATCGCGCGGCACCATTTTTAAGCCAGACTCAAGCTCAGGTCGACGGGATGTTACATGCTCATTCTGCCTTTGAGTTGCCCGCGTTAGCAGGGCGGAGCATTGCGCTTAGTCGTCGCAAATAAAATAATTTCTCAAACAACATTAAGGCAATGGTATCATTAGCTCTTTAGCAGTCAGAGTTTATTTCGTGCAATCTTTTGAGCTTCATCTTGATGTATCCGAACCTACCACCGCAATTTTGTTGTTAAGCGAACACTGCACTTTATCGAAACAACAA
>Ga0209396_1001111_pt1 | contig 30516 bp, 30 predicted proteins | sample GOMGulsemesocosm_6_FD_184638 | JGI IMG/M metagenome (GOLD analysis project Ga0209396, IMG submission 184638) | Methane-oxidizing microbial communities from mesocosms in the Gulf of Mexico - GOM8C Gulf of Mexico (SPAdes) (version 2) | ecosystem: Environmental > Aquatic > Marine > Cold seeps... | reverse complement strand
TTTCGAAAAAAGTCTCGCCATCACGGACAAATGCGCTAGGGATGAATGTGGCGGACTTAGCCAACAAGAAAAATGAGTTAAGTCAAAAAGAAAGTAACGTCAGCGTTGAAGATGTCGAACAACCGCCTGGACAACTGTCGGCACAAGAACTGGAAACTATTAGCGAACAAGCTAAAGAGCAAGGTTTTGAACAAGGTCTTGCCAAAGGTAAAGAAAAAGGCATTGCTCAGGGCTATGAAGAAGGATATAGCCAAGGTGTCGAGCAAGGGGTAGAAGCTGGCAAAACCGAAGGCTTAGCCCAAGCGCAGAGTCAGATAGATCAAAAGTTGGCATTGTTAGATAACTTATTGTTGCAACTTAACGATCCGATAGCGCAAAAAAATAACGCCGTCGAACAATCACTAGTTAACCTATCGCTGACCTTAGCTAGAAAAGTTATTCATAGCGAAGTTACGCAGAATCCACAACCGTTGCAACACGCCATTGGGGAAGGACTGAATATCTTAGGGACACAGAACGCCATCACCGTTAAATTGCATCCTGAGGATATGACCCGTATCCAGCAAGTCTGGGATGATGAAGCCTGTGACAAGCGCAACCTAAATTTAATGGTTGATCCATCACTCAATCAAGGTGACTGCTTGCTCGAATCAGCAACTAGCGCAGTGACGCTTGATCTTGAGCAACGTTGCAGCCAAGTTTTTGATGATTTTGTTAGTCAAGAATCCCCAGTTGTAGAAGAACCTGATGATGAGCCGTAACTGGGCCAAGACAATTGATGCCTACGCCCAGCAGGTCAATCAGTTTAAACCTGTTATGTCAGGTAAATTAAAACGCGTCGTTGGATTGACGATGGAAGCCGTAGGGTGCAGTGCGCCGGTAGGTAGCCAATGCAGTATTGAAACCATCAGTGGTAAAATTAATGCCGAAGTCGTTGGCTTTAGCGATGATATTTTATACCTGATGCCTAGCGAAGAAGTCCATGGGGTATTACCGGGTGCAACGGTTCAACCATTAACAAATCAGAAAGGATTACCCGTTGGTTTAGACCTACTCGGTCGAGTCATTGACGGTATAGGCGCTCCGCTAGACTCATTGGGTCCAATTAAGACATCACATTATGTGAAAAGCAAAGCAAAACCAATTAATCCATTAGCGAGAAGGCCTATTGAGCAACCGTTGGATGTTGGCATACGAGCGATTAACACGTTATTGACGGTGGGTAAGGGCCAACGTATGGGGTTGTTCGCTGGTTCTGGGGTTGGTAAAAGTGTGCTGCTTGGCATGATGACTCGCGGTACTAGTGCCGATGTTATCGTGGTCGGGCTGGTCGGTGAGCGTGGCCGTGAAGTTAAAGAATTTATAGAAGAGATCTTAGGTGAAGAAGGGCGTAAGCGCTCAGTGGTTGTTGCTGCACCGGCAGATACATCGCCCTTAATGCGTTTAAAAGCCTGCGAAACTTCAGTGACTATCGCAGAGTATTTTCGCGATCAAGGGATGGAAGTCTTATTGTTGATGGATTCGCTGACTCGTTTTGCTCAGGCACAGCGTGAAATTGCGTTAGCGATTGGGGAGCCGCCAGCAACCAAAGGTTATCCGCCTTCAGTATTTGCCAAATTACCACAATTGGTCGAGCGCGCCGGAAACGGTGGTGAAGGGCAGGGCTCTATCACCGCATTTTACACGGTTTTAACAGAAGGAGATGATTTACAAGATCCTATTGCCGATGCATCGCGAGCGATCCTCGATGGTCATATAGTATTGTCCCGGCAATTAGCTGAGTCTGGCCATTATCCCGCAATCGATATTGAAGCGTCTATTTCACGTGTTATGCCGATGGTTGTTAGCGAGCAGCATACAAACTATGCCCGAGTTATTAAGCAAAACTATTCACTTTATCAAAAAAATAAGGACTTAATTTCTATTGGTGCCTATGTGCCTGGCGCCGATCCTAAAGTGGATAAAGCGATTCAGTTTTATCCGGTGATAGAAGCATTTAGTCAGCAAACGATGCGAGAGTCTCACCCTTATGACGAATCGCTAACCGCGCTAAGTCAGCTTGGCGAAGCGTTACAATAATGGCTGATTTAAAACAGTTAGCTATTGTAAAAGACCTTGCCGAAAAAAAAGAGCAAGCTGCACTCAATCAGTTCAGTAGTGCGCAGCAGCAATTACAGCAGATGCAGGCTCAAATGAAAGCCTTAAGTGATTACAAGAAAGAATACCTACTCCAAATGTCGCCGAGCCACAATCAACAAGTATCTGCCAATAAACTGATATTGATTCAGGGGTTTCTAGCTAAAATAGATCAGTCTATTGGTCAGCAGCGTGACGTTATTGCGCGCGCCTCAGTGGCTGTAGACTCCCGTCGTCAAGAATGGTTACAAGCAAAGCAATACACTGAATCAATTGTCTTTTTGATAAACAAGCAGCTAAAGCAAGCCGATACTCTCGCTCAAAAACAAGAACAAAAGCTCTCCGATGAATTTGCGATGATGTCTTTTCATCGTAAACGTAATGCCGGACATTAATTGCGGTTAGTGGGTTTGTTGGCGCATTAATTGCTTTAAAAGTCAGTAATAGCCAACGAATCGACAATGACAATTTAGTTCTTTGGCCTAACAGGTTTGTTTAATTAACAACATTTGGCGCTATAGTCACTTATGGCACTGGATTTGGAGTACTAATGCTAAGTAATTTGATTTCCTCTACGGTACTACCACAACCGGATAGTGCGGCAAGTTTTGCCGCATCAAGCAAGAGTATATCAGGTGACGAATCATCGGTTTCAGCGGCTAGTACAAGCGTTGGTCAGGGTGATGATACCGTAAACAATCCGTCAAACGAATTTGAACAGCATTTAGAGTCGATAATTGAACGCATCAATGGGCGTACTGTTAGCGCGGGGCACGATTTATCTCAGCCTTCTCAAGTATTGACGGAACAAGAGGTCGAGCAGGTTATTGAGCAGTTTATCTCAGCAATTTCAAAATCAGAAAACGCCAATAGTGACTCAGCGTTTTCGATGGAAGCCGCGATGGATGTTCCGCTCTTAAGTAGCATTATCAATGCATTGCCACCAGAGCAACGAGACAGACTTGTTGAGCAGCTTAACGCATTATCAAATGGCAATAGCCTAGCCGCGCGTAGTAGTCAGGAAGCTGGCAATAACGACCAATCTAATATGATTATATCGCCTAGTGCCGATAGTGAAGCTGAACAACAAGTGGCAACAGCCGCCAAGCTTGATAATGATTTGATCACCATCAGCCCAATCCTGCAAGGCGACACCAACGCTAAGGTTGATGATGATGTGATTAACATCAGCCCAATTCGAGAAGGCGGTACTAACGCTAAGACGGTCGATGATGTGATCACGGTAACGCCAGTTCGAGAAGGTGAATCTCACGCTAAGGTTGACGATGATGTGATCACCATCAGCCCAATTCGAGAAGGCGATGCTAACGCTAAGACTGTCGATGATGTGATTAACATCAGCCCAATTAGAGAAGGCGATGCTAACGCTAAGACTGTCGATGATGTGATCACTGTCACTCCAATTAGAGAAGGCGATGCTAACGCTAAGACTGTCGATGATATCATCACTGTCACTCCAATTAGAGAAGGTGATGCTAACGCTAAGGTTGACGATGATGTGATTAACATCAACCCAATTCGAGAAGGCGGACCTAACGCTAAGATTGACGATGATGTGATTAACATCAACCCAATTCGAGAAGGCGGACCTAACGCTCAGATTGACGATGAGGTGATTAACATCAGCCCAATTCGAGAAGGCGGACCTAACGCTCAGATTGACGATGATGTGATTAACATCAGCCCAATTCGAGAAGGCGGACCTAACGCTCAGATTGACGATGATGTGATTAACATCAGCCCAATTCGAGAAGGCGAACCTAACGCTAAGACTGTCGATGATGTGATTAACATCAGCCCAATAAGACAAACGGCCATTACAGATCAAGTCCCAGATGGTAAAATAGGGCAGCAACAGGTTGAATCGGTAGCAAAGGTTAGCGAGTTTGGCCGTAACCCTCAAAATTTAGTGTCTGCGGTAAATGATGACAGCAAGGTTGCTGGTGCTATAGAGAGTATCGAACAAGACATTGATAGTGCTAAGGCGCTTAAGTCAGACAGCCTCGTGACAGCTCCTAAAGCGTCGACATTAAATGCGCAAGAGATAGCGGCATTAAAGGCTGATTTAAGAGCGGTCATTTCAACCATTGAACCTGAGAAGCAACAACAGATAAAACAGCAGCTTAGTAGTCAGTCTCAACCTACACAGCAAACAACGGCGCAACAAACACCTACTCAATTAATTGACCAGATTAGTCGTTCACAACGTAAAGTGTTGGAAGAAAATGGTGGTAAAAGCATCGTTGAAAATAAAGCTAGCAGTGTAACGTCAGCAATAAACGTTCCAAATCAGCCCTCACGTAGTGCAAGTAATAGTGCCAAAGCAGAAGAGTTTTTTGGTACAAAAATAGATGCTGATGTCGAAAGTGATGATGTTGAACTCGACTTAAAACTTACGCCACAATCGTCGCTCATTGCCAATCAAAACAGCACTAATTCATTCGAGGCAATGATCAAACAGATAGATAGCCAATCACGTAGTCTTAGTAACCAAGTCAACGATAGTATTTCAGCGGCGCAGGCTGCGAACGCTAAAATGGATCAACAAGAGTCTTCGGCTATCAATCAAGCGAATACTGCGCAAGTGAAAACGGTGCAGGAACAGCTTGAGCAGAAAATGCCATTACATCAACAATTCGCCGCCAGTGCGTTAAAAGAGCGCATGAGTTTGATGCTTAATGGTGGAGTTTCACAGGCTGTTATCCAACTAGATCCAGAAGAGCTTGGTGCAATGTCCATTAGATTGGTGATGCAAAACGATCAAGTTAACGTTCAATTCCAGGTTCAAAATCCGGCTGCAAAAGATATGCTCGAACAGGCGATGGGTAAGTTAAAAGAGATGTTAGATGAACAAGGTATCGCACTCGGTCAAAGCGATGTTGAACAGCAGTCTCAAGGTGGAGATTCTCAACAGCAAGGCGGTGATCAGGCCAGCGGCAATGTTGATGAATTTGACAGCGAAATCGCTCCAGAAACCATGGTATTGCATAAACAATCAGCCGATGGTATTGATTATTATGCATAAGAGTCAATGTTCATAGGAACACCGATTAATTTGTGTTAGCTTTAAGCAATATTATAGCCGATAGCCCGAAAGGATGAATAGCATGGCAGATGAAGAAGTGGATAATGAAGAAGGCGGCGGCGGCAGTAAAATGATGATTATCATCATTGCTGTTGTGGTGTTACTTGGTGGTGGCGCAGCGGCATTTTTCTTGTTATCAGGTGGCGATGAGCCGCCGGCTGAGATGAGCACATTGGACGGCGAAGCGCCAATGGCAGAAAGCGAAGATTCAGAAGAAGATGATGGTGAACCGGCTGAAGTTGGCGACGCATTTTATGTTGGGATGCCGCGACCGTTTGTGTTCAATGTCGCCGGTTATGGCAAGGATCGACTCGTACAAATTAAAGTACAATTGCTGGTGCGCGGTGGTGAAGATGACACGGCAGCGAGAAAACATATTCCGCTGATCGAAGATACACTACTACAGGTTTTTAGCGCGTCAAATGCGGAGAAACTATCGACGCATGCCGGTAAGCAAGAGTTACGTGAAAATGCACTAGAAGCCGTGCAAAAATCGATGGAACCTATTGTCGGCAAACCTTTGGTCGAAAAGATTCTCTTTATTGGTTTTGTGATGCAATAAGCTTTGATGCGTGAGAGTACAGTGAAAATTAAAGAAGCAGTCAGTGGCGATGTTAGTCACGACTTCAATAACGGGAATTCGGTGTGAACGATTTACTAAGTCAAGACGAAATTGATGCGCTACTCCATGGCGTGGATGATGTCGAAGAAGATGGTGATGACGGCGATAGTGAAAACGCCGCTGAATATGACTTCTCGTCACAAGATCGTATTGTACGTGGTCGAATGCCGACCTTGGAAATGGTTAATGAGCGTTTTGCTCGTCACCTCAGAATCAGCCTTTTCAACTTAATGCGCCGAACGACTGAAGTGTCGATTAATGGCGTCCAGATGCTAAAGTTTGGCGAATATATTCATACGTTATTTGTACCTACCTCATTGAATATGGTGCGTTTTAGACCATTGAAAGGCACGGCATTAATCACCCTAGAAGCACGTTTAGTCTTTATTCTGGTCGATAATTTTTTCGGTGGCGATGGCCGTTATCCAGCCAAAATAGAAGGGCGCGAATTTACCCCTACAGAACGTCGTATTATTCAATTACTGCTTAAAATTGTGTTTGAAGATTATATGGAAGCTTGGGCTCCTGTGATGGATGTTGAATTTGAATATTTAGATTCAGAAGTTAATCCGTCAATGGCCAACATCGTTAGTCCAACGGAAGTTATTGTTGTTTGTTCATTCCATATCGAATTGGATGGTGGTGGAGGTGACTTCCATATTGCATTGCCGTATTCGATGCTAGAACCGATTAGAGAGCTACTAGACGCCGGTGTACAAAGTGATAAAGAAGACACGGATCAGCGTTGGAGTGCGGCACTCAAAGATGAGATTATGGATGTTGAGATTGAATTAGAAACAACCTTGGGCGAAGTCGAACTTTCGTTACGAAAAATAATGGAAATGCAGGCTGGTGATATTATCCCGTTTGAGATGCCTGATGAACTGGTTGTTAGAGTAGAAGGTTTACCTTCGTATCGCGGTAAGCTGGGCCAAGTTAATGACAACTACGGGTTGAAAATATCATCAATCATTAACCGACCAGAGTCACAAAAATCGGAATTTCAATTACTTCAGCGTAAGATGACTGAAGAGTAATACAGAGAGAATTTAATATGAGTGATATGGATGATTGGGCAGATGCCATGGCAGAACAAGCCGATTCGGAAGAGCAAGATGCCAAAGATGCACAAGCGGCAGAGCTTGAACAATTGGAAGATGAAGCCAAACCTGTATTAGCGGTAGGTGATGAAAAATTTGAGGCCATTCTAGATATCCCGGTGACCATTTCGATGGAAGTAGGGCGCTCGAATATTAGTATTCGTAATTTACTGCAGCTTAATCAAGGCTCGGTGATCGAGCTAGATCGCGTTGCAGGTGAGTCGTTAGATGTATTAGTTAATGGTACATTAATAGCTCATGGGGAAGTGGTTGTCGTTAATGATAAATTTGGTATTCGATTAACAGATGTTATTAGTCAAACAGAACGTATTAAAAAGCTACGCTAAGAGTATCGCGACAATGGTTGTATTATTTGCAACTATTGGCGAGGCCAGTGCGAAACAAGTTACACCGGTTACCGGACCCAGTATTGTCAATATGTTGGTGTCGCTTATTGCGGTACTCGCGTTGATTCTTGCATTGGCGTTTGTGGCTAAAAAATTACGGATAGGGCCTGCCAATCAGCAGGGGATCAAGCTCGTCGCTAACCTAACCCTTGGCACCAAAGAGCGCGTGGTGGTGGTTGAGGTCGAGAATGAACAATATTTAGTGGGCGTTACCTCGTCCCATATCAATCTACTGCAAAAGCTTCCAAACAACATAAGTAAAAATAGTGAATCAGCCTCCAGCGGCGTTGTTCCCTTTGACATGATGTCGTTACTTAAGAAAGGAAAATCATGATCCGTTGCATTATATTATTTATTCTTGCTATGACAGCACCCAGTCTCATGGCTGATACTGGATTACCTGCCGTTACCGTGGTGCCAAATGGTGACGGTAGTCAAAGCTATAGTATAACGTTGCAAGTACTGGCGTTAATGACCGCTCTTAGTTTTATTCCGGCCATCGTTATCATGATGACATCGTTCACCCGAATCGTGGTGGTATTATCGATATTACGACAAGCAATGGGGCTTCAACAATCGCCATCTAATCAAGTCATAATTGGTTTAGCGCTGTTTTTAAGTCTCTTTATTATGTCTCCTGTACTTGACAAAATTAACCAAACCGCGCTTCAACCGTATGTTAATGAACAAATTGACGCGATGGGGGCGCTGGAATTAGCGCAGGGACCGATTAGGGAGTTTATGTTGTCGCAAACACGTGAGAATGACATCAAAACCTTTTTGGATATCGCTAATCGCAATGATGTCAAAGCGCCGGAAGATGCGCCGATGACCGTGCTAATACCAGCATTTATTACCAGCGAACTTAAAACGGCATTTCAAATCGGCTTTATGCTGTTCATACCGTTCTTGGTCATCGATTTAGTGGTGGCTAGTGTTCTAATGGCTATGGGTATGATGATGTTATCCCCGATGATTGTGTCATTACCGTTCAAGTTAATGCTATTTGTGCTGGTGGACGGCTGGTCACTAGTGATGGGTACGTTGGCCACAAGCTTCGGCTTGTGACGCAATACTAAGGAGTGAAGCATGTCACCTGAAGTCTTTGTCGATGTTTTTCGTGAAGCACTTTTTACCGTCATGATATTAGTAGCTGCCATTGTGGTGCCGAGCCTACTGATCGGCCTGGTTGTGGCGGTATTTCAAGCAGCGACGTCTATCAATGAACAAACATTAAGCTTCTTGCCACGTCTTATTGTGACATTACTTACTTTAATCGTAGGCGCGCATTGGATCACTCAAATGTTGATGGATTTCACCATTAACATGATCAAAGAGATCCCAATGGTTGTTGGTTAATGACACTCTACGAAAATGAAATAATGACGTGGATTGCTGGTTATTTTTGGCCATTTTGCCGTATTTCGGGGATGTTTATGGTAATGGTAGGGATTGGCAGTCGTAATCTATCGGCGCGGATCCGCTTACTATATGCACTAGCTGTTACGGTAGCGGTCGCACCAACCTTAAACAATATGCCTGCGGTTGAGTTATTTTCGATCACCAGCTTTATCATCTCGATGCAACAAACATTGATCGGCATCGCCATCGGTTTTATTTCACTATTGGTGATGCAATCTTTTGTGGTTGCCGGTCAAGCGATTGGGATGCAAACCAGTTTGGGCTTTGCATCAATGATTGACCCTAGCTCTGGGCAAAATGTACCGGTGGTCGGACAATTCTTCTTATTACTCGCCACACTGATGTTTTTTGCTATTGATGGTCACTTGGCCATGATCCGGCTGCTAGTCATCAGTTTTGAGACATTACCGATTGGTGAAACCGGTTTAACCCAGTTGACCTTAAAAAGTATTGCCGATTGGGGAGTCTGGATATTCACGGCGGCTTTAGCGATGTCTATCTCTGCGATGGTCGCCTTGTTAGTGATAAACTTTTCATTTGGCATACTCACGCGTGCCGCGCCACAATTGAATATTTTTGCGATCGGTTTCCCCGTTACCATGCTTGCGGGCCTATTAGTGTTATGGTTAACGTTAGATACGGTGATGTCACATTTTGATGCGCAATGGTTACGTGGCTTTGAAATGATGTGTACGATTGTTAATACCAAATGTGAGTTTTAACGGTGATGTTTGATCACTATAATCGTGTAAGGTCTGGTAATGGCTGAAGGCTCAGGTCAAGAAAAAACAGAACAGGCGACCCCGCGAAAAATTCAACAATCGCGCGATAAAGGCCAAGTTCCTCGCTCAAAGGACCTGGCCACTGCTGCTGTGCTAATAGCATCTGCGGTCTCGATGTATCTCTTTGGCAGTGCGATCGCCAGTTCATTATTTCAAGTCATGCAAAAAATGTTTACCCTTAAGCGTGAGCAAGCATTTGATACCAATCAATTTGGATTGATGTGGGCGGAAGTGTTTAGTCTCATCTCTTGGCCTATATTAGCTTTTTCTGGCGTATTGTTTATCGCCGGGTTTATTGGTAGTACGGCATTAGGCGGGATTACTTTTAGCGCTGATGCTGCCAAACCTAAAGCATCAAAAATGAGCCCAGCGAAAGGGTTAAAGCGGATGTTTGGCACCCAAGCTGTTGTTGAACTAGTCAAATCCTTGGCTAAGTTTGGCGTGATAGCGGCATTGGCGTGGTTGTTATTGACTCATTACTTTGCTCGAATACTTCAACTTAGTCAGACCGCTTTTCCACTCAATATTATTGGCGCATTGGATATTTTACTGTGGATATTTATTCTTTTATGTAGCTCGTTACTGTTAATTGCGGCTGTCGATGCACCGTATCAAGTATACAAGCACAAGAAAGAGCTGAAAATGACCTTGCAGGAAGTCAAAGATGAGTACAAAAATACTGAGGGTAAGCCTGAAGTTAAAGGACGTCAGCGTCAATTACAGCGTGAAGTATCCCAGCGCCGAATGATGCAAGATGTTCCTGATGCCGATGTTATTGTCACAAACCCCAGCCACTTTTCTGTGGCATTAAAATATGAGAGTGACGGCAGCCGTGCTCCGGTGGTGGTTGCTAAAGGCGTCGATCATCTTGCCTTTAGGATCCGGGAAATTGGCCGCGAACATAATGTCTCGATTATTGCCAGTCCGGCACTTGCTCGCGCCATATATCATACCACTGAGATCGACGAAGCAATCCCCAATGGTCTATTTGGTGCAGTGGCTCAGATACTTGCCTATGTCTATCAGCTGGAGCAATTTCAAAAACGTAAAGGGCGTCGCCCCGTGAAGCTGCCAAATGAATTTGATATTCCTGATGATTTAGCACATTAAAACCCTGCGTTGTCATCGTATTGGTCAATTCGGAAGCAGTTAGCATACCCATGCCACAAATAATGATTTGAGCAACACTAGGCTATGGTATTGTATGGTGGTGTTTAATGATTTTGGCGCTGTCATTTTATTGACCGCTTAAAACAGTATTGCGTATCAGTCTAATCGCTTGTTATTCCGATACTATTAACGTTAGAATTAAGTTTGATGTATTGGCTTATTCCTTGCACTATCGTGTAATGTTACTAAAGACTATGCCTAAGGTGCTAAACTCTCCATGGATATAAAAGCAAAAATACAGCAGCTTGCCGTCGACAATAAAGCGGTGTTAAAAGGCGTAGCGACACCATTGATTGTGCTCGCGGCTTTGGCGATGATTGTCCTGCCGATCCCAACGCTTCTGCTTGATGTATTGTTTGCATTTAACATTTCATTATCGTTAGTGGTATTGCTCGTCGCCATTTATGCGCTACGCCCATTGGATTTTGCGGCATTCCCAAGTGTTCTATTAATCGCGACATTGCTGCGCCTAGCGTTGAATGTGGCCTCAACCCGCTTGGTCTTGTTGGAAGGGCATGAAGGGGGAGATGCCGCTGGTAAGGTAATTGAGGCGTTTGGTTCCGTCGTTATCGGTGGTAACTACGCGGTCGGTTTAGTTGTCTTCCTTATCCTCGTCATTATTAATTTCGCGGTAGTCACCAAGGGTGCCGGTCGGATATCTGAAGTAAGCGCGCGCTTTACCCTAGATGCGATGCCTGGTAAACAAATGGCAATAGATGCCGATTTAAACGCCGGTATTATCGATCAGAACGAAGCGCGTGATCGTCGTGCCGAGGTCACTAAAGAGGCAGACTTTTACGGTTCAATGGACGGTGCTTCAAAGTTTGTTAAAGGTGATGCTATTGCAGGGATATTAATCTTAGTGATTAATATCTTAGGCGGTTTTGTTATCGGCATGATTCAACATGGCCTAACGTTTAGCGATGCGATTGAAATTTATACTTTATTAACCATCGGTGATGGTCTTGTCGCACAAATCCCATCGTTATTACTCTCTATTGCGGCCGCCTTGATGGTAACGCGCCAGAACGAATCTGAAGAGATGGGGACCATAGTATTTAACCAGATGCTGAGCAACCCTAAAGCGATGTTGGTATCTGGTGGTTTATTATTTGTCATGGGCATCGTTCCAGGCATGCCGCATTTCGCCTTTTTGTCGATGGCCTGCATATCATTAGCTATTGGTTATTATCTACATAAGAATAAGGGTAAGGAAACTGATAACGCATTGGCTCCGACCGGGCCTGGCGGTAAACCTAATGCCCCTGGTGGTCCGAACAAAACGAATCCTGAAGCAACTAAAGAGTTGGGTTGGGATGATGTAAATCAAGTCGATGTTATTGGTTTAGAAGTTGGTTACCGGCTGATCCCATTGGTTGATGTCGGTCAAAATGGCGAATTATTGTCACGCATAAAAGGGGTCAGAAAGAAGTTATCGCAAGAGTATGGATTTTTAGTCCCCGCGGTCCATATTCGAGATAACCTTGATTTGAACGCCAATAGCTACCGAATTTCACTGATGGGAGTGACTATCGGTGAAGCTGAGATACGCCATGATTGTGAACTTGCGATAAACCCCGGTCAAGTATTTGGTACTGTTGAAGGTATAAAAACCACCGATCCAGCCTTTGGCTTAGAAGCGGTATGGATCACGCCAGAACAACGTGAGCACGCACAAACCTTAGGTTATACCGTCGTGGATCCCGCGACCGTGGTAGCAACCCACATCAGTCAACTATTAAGCAACAATGCATCGCAATTATTAGGGCATGAGGAAGTACAGAATTTATTGGATATCCTCACTCGCCAATATCCAAAATTGGTGGAAGGGTTAGTGCCTGAAATGCTATCGCTGGGTGTGGTGGTTAAGGTCATGCAAAACCTACTGCATGAAGGGGTTCCAATTCGAGATTTACGTACTATTATCCAAACGTTGGTAGAGTATGGCGTCAAGAGTCAAGATCCTGACGTCCTCACTGCGGCCATTCGCGTCGCATTGAAGAGATTAATAATTCAAGAAATCAATGGTATAGAGCGAGAATTGTCGGTAATCACATTGGCGCCAGATTTGGAACAAATGTTGCACCAGTCAATGCAAACCACTGGTGGCGATGCCGCTGGAATGGAGCCTGGTTTAGCCGAACGATTACAGTCATCGTTGGCTACCGCGACAGAGCAGCTTGAGTTAGAGGGAATGCCCGCTATCTTATTAACCTCTGGTGTATTAAGATCTACATTATCGCGTTTCGTGAAGAATACGATACCAGGGCTTAAAGTGTTGTCATATCAGGAAATACCCGATGACAAACAGATTAAAATTGTAAGTTCAGTCGGCCAATAATAGGAGTGTAACCGTTGAAAATTAAACGCTTTTTTGCAAAGGATATTCGCAGTGCACTCGATGAAATAAAAATTTCATTAGGGCCTGACGCCATTATTATGTCTAATAAAAATGTTGACGGTGGCGTTGAAATCGTCGCCGCAATCGACGAAGACAGTAACGCGACTATACCAAAGGCGTCAACAAAGGCGCCGGTTAGCGCTGAAAAAATGACAATTGAGGCACCTGTTAGTCAAGGTACGCGGGTACTTAATGACGATCAAGTTTCGTTATCTGGGTTTCAGCAGCGCTTAATTAAGCAACAAGCCCAATATCAAGCACATGAATTGGAACTTGATACGACGATTAACACCCCCAAAAACCGTCAGGTGCCGTCATCGCAGACGACATCAAATAATGGCACGCCTGATTGGGCAGCGGTGTTACGTAATGAACCCAATCAAGACCGTAGGGCCACTAACCCGATAGCTCCTCAAACACGTGCACCAATTTCGTCGAATAACGACCAAAGTGCTAACACTGAATCGATTGCATTGTTACGTCAAGAAATGGCCGCGATGCGCCAATTGCTCGAGCATCAAGTTAGTGGTTTAATGGAACAAGAAGTCAATCGTCGCGACCCGATTAAGGCTATACTGATTAAGAGCTTACTCAATGTTGGATTTAGTGTTGAGGTCAGCGAACAGCTGACGCTCAATGTTAGTATTGAGCAATCGATGGAACAAGCACTTAATTCGGTCGCTAATACGATGTCTAGCCGAGTATTAACCACCAATGATGACATATTATCACATGGTGGCGTTGTCGCGCTGCTAGGACCAACTGGCGTAGGAAAGACCACAACGGTCGCTAAACTTGCAGCGCGGTGTGCGATGCAATATGGTAGTGATAAGATTGCGATGATAACAACCGATTGCTATCGTATTGGCGCGTTTGAACAATTAAATACGTATGGCAAGATTCTAGGATGTCCAGTTATCGTGGCTAAAGATGCACAACAGTTGGCCGATGCAATCTATCAATGCAGAGACAAGCGTCTGGTATTGATTGATACCGCGGGAATGGGACAACGTGATATCAGATTAAGTGAGCAATTATCAACACTTGTGAACTCAAGTCATGTTAATATAAGAAGTTATTTAGTGCTTCCGGCTACCGCGCAGCGTAAAGTGTTAGAAGAAGCTGTCGTTCAATTTAGGAAAATGCCATTGGTTGGCTGTATTATAACCAAGATGGACGAAGCAATCGGCACCGGAGATGTGTTAAGTGTCGCGATAACCCATTCGTTACCGCTCGCTTATATGACAAATGGACAACGCGTACCAGAAGACATTGGGGCAGCAGATCCCCAGCGTTTAATTAATAGTGTGATAGAGCAATTGGGGCAAGCTGATAACAGCTTTTCAAATAGCCCAGGTTCATCACAGTTTTCAAGCTTTAACGGATAGGAATTTTACGTGGATCAAGCAAGTGGTTTAAGAAAAATGACTCAATCAAAAATGGTCAAAGTAATTGCCGTCACTGGTGGTAAAGGTGGTGTCGGTAAAACAAATGTATCCTTAAATTTGGCTGCCAATCTTGCACAGCAAGGTAAACGCGTTTTAGTTTTAGATGCTGATCTAGGTTTAGCCAATGTCGATGTTATGCTTGGCTTGCGGGTACAAAAAAATCTATCACATGTGTTATCTGGTGAATGCGAACTCGATGACATCATCGTTCATGGGCCACAAGGCATCAGTATTATCCCAGCGACTTCAGGCTCGCAATCGATGGTTGAACTTGATCCTGCACAGCATGCTGGCCTGATCCGTGCATTTAGCGAGATGCGCCATGAATTTGATATTTTGATTGTTGATACAGCAGCTGGAATTTCAGACATGGTACTTAGCTTTTCGCGTGCTGCCCAAGATGTTATCGCGGTGGTTTGTGATGAACCTGCATCCATCACCGATGCCTATGCGTTGATAAAATTATTGTCACGAGAGCACGGCGTATTTAGGATTAAAGTCGTCGCTAATATGGTGCGCAACTTACGCGAAGGGCAAGAGTTATTCGCTAAGTTAACCCGCGTCACCGACAGATTTTTAGATGTTGCTTTAGAATTGTGTGCCACGATCCCATTTGACGAGAACGTGCGTCGTTCGGTGAGAAAACAAAAGCTCATCACAGAATTATTTCCACAATCACCAGCGACGTTAGGTTATAAAGCACTTGCCAATAAAGTAATGAGTTGGCCAGTACCTAATCAACCCGGCGGTCATTTAGAGTTTTTTATTGAACAGTTGGTTGAAAATCGCGCGAATAACCACGAGGAACATGGTGAGTAAGGCAGCAGCTTACAAACAAGCGAATAACAATAACGATCAGCTTATCGAGCAGCATGCAGGACTTGTTAAAAAAATTGCTCATCACCTAAAGGGACGTTTGGCTGATACAGTTTTGCTCGATGACTTAATTCAATCGGGCATGATTGGTTTGTTAGAAGCCGCTAAGAATTTTGAGACCGGTAAAGGCGCGAGTTTTGAAACTTTTGCTGGAATTCGGATCCGTGGGGCGATGCTCGATGAGATCCGCCGGGGCGATTGGGTACCACGTTCGGTCCATCGTAATTCTCGCGCCGTTAATCAGGCTGTATCAGATGTCGAAAAATTAGTCGGTAGAGACGCAAAAGACAGCGAAATTGCGGAAAAGTTAGGAATAAGTCTAGACGAATATGCTCAAATGCTTAATGATATAGTATCAGGTAAGCTAATAGGCATTGAAGACTTAGGTGTTGAACAAGATTCAATACTTTTTGAAGGGCAGTCACATCAAGATGAATCCTTTCAATCAACGCAGTCGTCAAAGTTTCAGCAGTCACTTAGTGACGCGATAAAGAAGCTTCCTGAGAAAGAAGCGTTAGCTTTATCACTTTATTACGATGAGGAGTTAAACCTCAAAGAAATTGGCCTAATTTTGAATGTGAGTGAGTCTCGGGTCAGTCAGATACATTCTAAAGCAATGGTACGGCTTAAAGGGCACTTAAATAATTGGAATTAAATGCAAAAGGCTTTGCAACTATATAATTGGAGAATGTTTTGGATAAAAATATGAAAATTCTTGTTGTTGATGATTTTTCAACGATGAGACGAATAATTAAAAACTTATTGCGCGATTTAGGATTAACAAATACGCAAGAAGCTGATGATGGCGCGACAGCATTACCGATGCTAAAAGATGGCGATTTTGATTTTGTGGTAACAGATTGGAATATGCCAGGTATGCAAGGTATCGATTTGCTTAAGCATATTCGTGCTGATGACAAGCTCAAGCACTTACCGGTACTGATGGTAACGGCTGAAGCGAAGCGTGAGCAGATCATTGCAGCTGCACAAGCGGGCGTTAATGGATATATCGTCAAACCCTTCACTGCGGGTACGCTCAAAGAAAAACTGGATAAGATATTTCAGCGCATTGAATCTTAATTAGAAATAACAGGTATATATATGACTGATAATGAGAAGTCCTATATCTCGTTAGAACAGGCTAAAAACCTTGTATTAGTACTTGAGCAAGGGAATGTCGCAAGTGCAAACGAACTACTTGAAGATGTTAGCCGGGAAATTCAGCAAGATATTTTTGATAGTGTCGGCAAGATCACGCGAGATTTACATAATGCAATCTCGCAAGAAAATATGGATGAACGTTTTTCATCGTTAGTGTCTAATTGTCTCCCTGATGCTAAAGAACGGCTAAACTACGTTATTGATATGAGCGCTCAAGCCGCTAACAAAACGATGGATGCCGTCGATGAATGCGTGCCATTAGCCAAAAAGCATCAAACAACAGTTACTGACATCCTTCCTTCTTGGGAACGACTAAAAGACTGTAAAATTAAACTTAGCGAATTTAGACAGTTGCGAGAAAAACTTGATCTTTACTTTGCGGAGTCGGTGACGGATGCTGAACTGTTAAATGAGAAGCTTAACGACATCGTGCTTGCTCAAAGCTATCAAGATTTAACCGGTCAGGTATTACAGAAAATTACTGAGCTAGTTTACGATGTAGAGCAAAACCTTATTTCTCTGTTGAAGTTGCTTGGTAGCGAAAAAAGTAATAAAGAGCAACAGCGTATTGATGATTGTGTATTACCTGATGGACCTGTTGTACCCAAAGCAAAGCAACATGATGTTGTCGAAGGACAAGATGATGTTGACGATTTACTTTCTAGTTTAGGCTTTTAAAAGGATTACTGACTATGTCGTTTGATGTTGATGAAGATATACTCCAGGACTTCTTAATCGAAGCTGGGGAGATACTCGAACTATTGCAAGAGCAATTAGTCGAGCTTGAAAACAATCCAGAAGACTCCGACTTACTCAACGCTATATTCCGTGGATTTCATACCATAAAAGGCGGCGCTGGTTTTATGTCACTAAAAGAATTAGTGGATGTATGCCATGGTGCTGAGAATATATTTGACCTCTTACGAACCGGTCAGCGTACCGTAACTGCCGAATTAATGGATGTGATTCTCGAGGGGTTGGATTCAGTTAATGAAATGTTTACCTTGGTTAAGGCACGAGAGCCGCTAGTTCCCGCAGAGGCTCGTTTACTGGAAGAACTAGCTAAGTTAAGTGTACCAGAAGGCGCAGCTCCAGCAGCCGAAGTAGCACCAGAACCCGAACCTGAAAATAGCGCTCAAGACGAAATGAGTGATGAAGAGTTTGAAGCCTTACTTGATGATCTTAATGGTGGCGGTAAAGCGCCAGAACCTGTAAGTGCCCCTTCTACTGATGGCGATGCTATCTCTGATGATGAATTTGAAGCGTTACTCGATGAACTCCACGGTAACAAAAGTGTAGCACCGGCAGCGGTCACTCCACCTTCAAGTGATAATAAAGAAATTACTGACGATGAATTTGAAGCATTTCTTGATCAACTTCATGAAGAAAAAAGTCAACCATCATCGGTTGAGCAAGCAGTTAGTGAAGTAGCGCCAGCGAAACCAACAGCGACCTCAAATACAGAGATTGACGACGCAGAGTTTGAAGCATTATTAGACGAGCTTCATGCGGCAAAAAGTTCAACTGAAAAGCCTGCTGTAAAGGAGGCCGTATCAAAGGTTGAGCAACCTACAGCTAAACCTCCTGTCGCAAAAGCGGCAGCGCCTAAACCTGCAGCCCCTAAACCAGCGCCTAAAGCGGCTAGCAAGAAAAGCAGCTCTCAACCTACTGCAGAGACAACCGTTCGAGTCGATACAGCACGGCTTGATGACATCATGAATATGGTGGGCGAGCTCGTACTCGTACGTAACCGTCTCGTTAGCTTAGGGCTAACAAGCGGTGACGAAGAAATGTCTAAAGCCGTTGCAAATCTGGACAATGTTACGGCTGATTTACAAGGGTCGGTGATGAAGACTCGAATGCAGCCGATCAAGAAAGTATTTGGTCGTTTCCCCCGTGTTGTTCGTGACATGGCGCGTTCGCTTAAGAAAGATATCACCCTAACCATGGTAGGCGAAGATACCGATTTAGATAAAAATTTAGTGGAAGCCCTAGCGGATCCGTTGGTGCATTTAGTACGAAACTCTGTGGATCACGGCATTGAAATGCCAGATGCTCGTGAAGCCAAAGGTAAACCTCGTAACGGCACTGTTGTTTTGTCGGCTTCTCAAGAAGGTGATCATATCCTGTTAGCCATAAAAGATGATGGTGCAGGGATGGATGCCGATAAGCTCAAATCTATCGCGATTGAGCGTGGCGTCTTAGATGAAGAAACGGCATCTAGGATGAGTAATGAAGATGCTTTTGATTTGATCTTCGCGCCAGGATTTTCAACAAAAACCGAAATCTCTGATATATCCGGTCGTGGTGTTGGCATGGATGTGGTGAAAACAAAAATCACCCAACTAAACGGTACCGTCAAGATTAAATCAGAGCTGGGTGTTGGTACAACATTAAGTATTACCGTGCCATTAACCTTAGCGATTATGCCGACGTTGATGGTGCAACTTGGTAAGCAAATATTTGCGCTCCCCTTAGCCGCGGTTAATGAGATCTTTAACCTTAATTTAGATAAAACCAATATGGTTGATGGCCGGAAAACGGTTGTCGTGCGGAATCGTGCTATTCCCTTATTTTATTTGGATGAATGGTTAAGTAAAGATTATTGCGTTAATAACGTACGCGGTGAAGGTCACGTTGTCGTCGTTCAGATTGGACAACAGGACGTCGGCTTTGTCGTTGATGGCTTGATTGGTCAAGAAGAAGTCGTGATTAAACCGCTTGGTGCCTTATTACAAAGTACTCCTGGTATCTCTGGCGCAACCATAACCAGTGATGGCAGCATCGCATTGATCGTAGATATTGGTAATTTACTCAAGCAATATGCGTAGTTCTTTCCATTTTTTAGCGTGCTAGATATTTCTGGCACAGAGGGCTAGTAGTTAATGAGTATAAAGGTATTAATTGTTGACGATTCACAGTTTTTTAGACGAAGAATTGGCGATATTGTTAACAATGCAGCAGGACTTGAAGTCGTTGACTATGCTGTTGATGGTCAGGAAGGCGTAGATAAAACGCTTGCACTGCGCCCAGACGTAGTGATGATGGATATTGAAATGCCAGTTAAAAACGGCATCGATGCAACCCGTGAGATTATGAGTAAGTGTCCAACGCCAATTTTAATGTTCTCGTCATTAACACATGAAGGGGCAAGAGCGACATTGGATGCGCTTGAAGCTGGGGCAGCCGATTTCTTGCCAAAGAAATTTGAAGAAATTGCCGGTTCGAGTAATGTCGCTGCGCAGTTAATCAAAGCACGAATTTTTGCCATCGCAGGGCGAAGAAGACCGATAGCAACTGCGCGTACATCCTTACCTCGTCAGAGCCGTCCAACTGACACGCTAACGAGTTCAAGAGCGGGTTCACCAGTACGCGCCCGCACAAAACCAACCGCAGCAACTACACCGGCTACCAGTGTTGGACGAGAAGACAGTGTCGTCGTTAAGTCTAGTGGAAAACGCTATAAACTCTTAGCGATAGCTTCTTCAACAGGCGGACCTGTTGCCTTACAAACGGTGCTCACCAAACTACCTGCTTCATTTCCAGTGCCGATTTTACTGGTTCAACACATGCCTAGTGCGTTTACTTCGGCATTTGCAGAGCGATTGAATCGATTGTGTGCAATTGAAGTTACTGAAGCCAAAAATGGTGATGTGATAAAACCAGGTCATGCTTATCTAGCACCTGGCGGTATGCAGATGCTATTGGACCGTGCAAACAGACTCAAAGTTGTTCCTGGGCCTGAATCGTTAAATTATAAGCCGAGTGCTGATGTAACTTATGCGACAATTGCTAAACATCAGGAAGGTAACACGCTGGCTCTAGTGCTAACAGGAATGGGGTCCGATGGTTGTGATGGTGCTAAATTACTTCACGCGAAGGGCGCCACTGTATGGGCTCAGGATGAGTCGTCTTGTGTCGTTTACGGCATGCCACAAGCAGTAAAAAATGCAGGCCTAACAGATAAGGTGTTAGCAATTGATAATATCGGACTTAGTTTAGTTAAAGAGATATGCAATGGATAGACTCAGTATTTTAGGTTTAATCCTCGCTTTTGCCGCCATATTAGGTGGGCAATTGCTTGAGGGAGGCACATTAGCGGCGCTATATAATGGCCCCGCTTTACTCATTGTCGTTGTTGGCACATTTGCAGCGGTGATGATTCAAACGCCTTGGCACCAATTTGTTCGCAGCTTTATTATGCTGCGTTGGGTTTTTGTGCCATTAAAATTTGATATTGATGACAGAATTAAAACAATCGCTCGTTGGGGACATATCTCTAGGGCGGATGGTTTTTTGCCGCTTGAAAACGAACTTGATATGGAAACCGATCCGATTGTTAATGAATGTTTGATGCTATTGATTGACGGTAGCGACAGTGAACATATACAAGAGAGTGTCGAAACTAAAATATATTTCCAGCGTGATGAATACGGCCATAGCGCCAAAGTATTTGAAGCGATGGGAGGGTATAGTCCGACATTAGGGATCTTGGGGGCCGTATTAGGTTTAATCCAATCGATGCAATATCTTGATCAACCTGAAATGCTTGGTGGGGGAATCGCGACAGCGTTTGTCGCAACAATTTATGGTGTCGGCTTCGCTAACTTATTATATCTTCCTGTTCACTACAAATTACGCAACGTTGTATTTCAGCAAGCGTTGTATTACGAAATGGTCCTCGAAGGAACACTACTAGTTAATCGTGGTGAGAACCCTAATAACATCGTGAGAAGGCTAGAGGCATACAAGGTGCTTTATGCTGGGTAGCAGGCGGCGTAATAGTGCTATCACTGACGATGCCCACTTAGATCGTTGGCTAGTATCCTATGCCGACTATATGACATTGCTCTTTGCCTTATTTGTTGTGTTATATGCTTTTGCTTTAGTGAAAGAAGAGCAGCATGCGATTTTATCGCAATCATTGGGTGCTATTTTCCAGCTCTCCGGTGATGAGTCAGAGGGCGGGAAGGGTGTATTGGTTCAAAATTCTAGTGAAATGCCATTAACCTCTGGCGATGTTATCGCCGATACTGAGTTTAACAAAGGATTGTTAGAAGAAGTCGGTTCTGAGCCTGTTGAGGGTGACAGTCAATTAATTTCGCCAGACGCGAAGTTACTGGGTACGCCGTTTAGTTCGATGGAAGAGAAGTTAGCCACTGATTTGCTCGAAGTCATGGAAAAAGGGTATGCTAAAATTGAGAAAGATGATAATTGGCTAACGATAGAGTTTCGCAGTGGATTATTGTTTGATAGTGGTAGTGCGACCACCAAAAATGCAACGAGGGTTGTATTGAAACAAGTATTAGGCACCATTGCGCCAGCAAATAATTTTATTCATGTGCGCGGTTACACCGATGATCAGCCGATTAATAATGAGCAATTTAGCTCTAATTGGCAGCTTTCTTCGGCGCGAGCGAGTGCTATTGTACAAGAGTTACAAGCGTTAGAGATAGAACCACAACGATTAGCCATTGAAGCATATGGCCAATATAAACCTAAAACTGACAATCGTAGTGTCCAAAATCGTGCTGAAAACAGGCGTGTAGTAATTGCGATTAGTCGCTATGGTTGGGAGCCCCAAAGGGCACCAGTTTTGGGGCCCCCGGCGGAGACTAGGTCTGAAATTATTGGTGCAGTAGCCGATAGCGAAGACATCCAGATCATAGAGTTGCCCAGTGGCGGCTTGCGTATTACTACGCGTAGTGAGGAATAGACATTGGTAATATGGAGCGTAGCAAATCAAAAGGGTGGCGTCGGTAAAACAACGACCGCGCTAACGTTAGCTGGCATTCTTGCTAAACGCGGCAAGCGTGTCCTGTTGGTGGATATCGATCCGCATTCCTCGATGGGTTTTTCACTTGGCATCGATTGTGATGAACTGCAATATTCTCTTTATGACTTATTTACCTGCCCAACTAAATTTTTATCTCGCTTAAGTGAGCGGGTTATCGTTAAAACTAAAGTTGATAACATCGATTTGATCCCGTCCGCGATGGGGTTAGCAACACTCGACCGTGAACTGGGCCATCGTGATGGAATGGGACTGATATTAAAACAGATCCTGTCAAACCTAAGTAAAGAATATGATTATGCAATTATCGATTGCTCGCCGGTACTAGGTGTGCTGATGGTAAATGCGCTGGCGTGCTGTTCCCGCGTTGTGATCCCAGTACAAACAGAATACCTAGCCCTTAAGGGGCTAGAGCGAATGGTAAAAACCCTGCTGATCATGAAACGTTCTAACGCTCAGCACTATAATTATTTAATCGTACCAACCTTGTATGATCGTCGCACCAAAGCAAGTACGCTGGCATTGGAGCAGATGAAGCAACAATTTTCGAGTCGTGTGTGGGATAAAGTTATCCCCGTAGATACCAAATTCAGGGACGCTAGCGAAAAGCATTTACCGTTACCACAATGTGCGCCACGTAGCCGCGGTGTTGTGGCATACGGCTTGTTATTAGACGATTTGTGCAAGCCTCAAGTACAAACCAATAAAGAAATTGAAGGCGTCACATCACATGGATAACAGATCGAGTAAAGCGGTCGCTGATTTCTTTGCCACTATGCTAGATGAAAAAGGCGTGATGGAAGAATTACAACAACAGCCCCTCGAGCGTCTTTTAGCGCAAGTGACGACTGTTGATGTCGACCAAGAACTATCGAGCGAGGTTATTGATCCTGCGTTATTGCTAGATAAGCATCAAGAAAAAGAAGTGATTGCGGAAGAATTAATAGAACTTCCGCTGAAGCAAGTGGTTGTAAATCCGGTCGCCAAAGTCAAAATATTGCAAGATGCTGTGTTACCGGAAACATCTCTGAAAACTGAAGTGTTAACTAAAGCAGAGCATTGTGGCACTAAGTTAAAGCAAGAGATGGCAGAGTCATTTCCAGTGTTGTATTTTGCTGTCGGTGAGTACACATTTGCGGTACCATTGATTAAGCTCAAAGCAATTTATCGATTAAAAGAGCCAACCAAGATATTTGGTAAACCCAATTGGTTTAGCGGAATTCAAGTCGAAAGAGAACAAAAGTTAGGGATTGTCGACACGGCGTGCTATTTAATGCCTGAGAAATTTAATAGACCGCTAGAACATTCGTTAAATTATAAGTATATTATAGTATTAGGTGATAGTAATTGGGGACTAAAGTGTGATGCGTTAGTCGACAGTGAAAATCTATCTCAGGATGAAATTAAATGGCGAACTAAGGGGAATTCTAGTCCTTGGTTAGCCGGAACAGTAAAACAAAGGATGTGTGGTCTCTTAGCCGTCGATGAATTGATAGAGTTGTTAGAGAAAAATACGTCGGTTTAATAGTAAAAACAATGAGGAAACGTTCACAATGAGTGTAGATACAGAATTTTCAGCAAGTTCAAGCGCGGTTGACAATGATGAGATGCTGCAATGGGTAACTTTTAAGCTAGAGCAGGAAACCTACGGTGTAAACGTAATGCAAGTGCAGGAAGTGCTGCGTTATAGCGATATAGCACCTGTGCCAGGAGCACCTTCATATGTGCTTGGGATCATCAATCTTCGTGGTAACGTTGTTACGGTTATTGATACCCGTTCGCGCTTTGGGCTATTACCAGCAGACGTCACCGATAATACCCGTGTTGTGATTATAGAATCTGACAAGCAAGTGATCGGAATTTTAGTCGATAGCGTCGCTGAAGTGGTTTATATGAAGGCATCAGAGATTGAATTGGCACCAAATGTTGGTACTGATGAAAGCGCTAAATTTATCAAAGGTGTTTGTAATCGCGATGAAGAGTTATTGATACTGGTTGATCTTGACAAGCTACTCAATGATGACGAGTGGGATGAAATGGGCTCATTTTAGCCATTAGTCAGTATTAGGAAAAACAATGGACAGTATCTCTAGTCTTGTCATCATATTAAGTCCTGCAGTGACCTTGTTTTTCTGTGGCGCGTTATGGTGGGCTCATCGCCGCCATGCGCGCCAAGTAAGCGCATTAAAGCTATTGTTTAAAGAGCAGCAGCATCTGTTAGCGGATTTACAGCAGCAATTGCATGAAATTCGCTGCGGCGCTTTAGGCGTCGGCTCGCGCGTGCAACAAGTCGAAGGTCAACTTGCCCAAGCTATTGAGCGTCAAGATGAGCTAGAAAAAGTTAAAAATGATCCCCAGTCAAAACTCTACGGTCACGCGATGAAGATGATTGAATTAGGCGCTTCAATTGATGAAATAGTAAACGAGTGCGAGCTGCCACGGGCAGAAGCCGAATTATTAGTCTCGCTTCACAGTAAATAAGCCTTCTTTGCTTGCTAAATCTGATGCTCAATAATAGACTAGCGGCTTCGCCGGAATTTGATTGATTTGAGTAATGAAAGTAGCACAGTTTTCGTTTGACCTACCCCCGCATCTAATTGCTAACTATCCACAGCCCCAACGTAGCGCTAGCCGCTTGTTAGGTCTTGTTGGTGATAGTGGTGAGCTCACTGATGGTGCCTTTGTCGACATATTAGAGAAAGTGAATAGCGGTGATCTGATGGTCTTTAACGATACTCGCGTTATTCCTGCCCGGATGTATGGATTAAAAGAAACTGGCGGTAAGGTCGAGATGTTGGTCGAGCGGATGCTCGATGAACATCGTGTTCTCGCCCATGTTAAAGCCTCTAAAACTCCCAAACCAGGCACTATCATTATTTTTGACGGCGGCTATAAAGCTACGATGGTTGCCCGTCACGATACGTTGTTTGAATTACGCTTCGAAGATTCAAAAAATGTATTAGACATTTTAGAGAGTGTCGGCCATATGCCGCTACCTCCATACATCGAACGTCCTGATGAAGATAGCGATAAAGAGCGCTATCAAACCGTTTACAATAAGAACCCTGGTGCGGTAGCAGCGCCAACAGCAGGTCTGCATTTTGACGATGCGATGATGCAAGCGTTAAAAGACAAAGGGGTCAACATTGCGTTTGTTACCCTGCATGTCGGCGCCGGTACGTTTCAACCAGTCCGCGTTGAGACGCTCGCAGAACACGTAATGCATAAAGAATACATTGAAGTCTCCCAGGAAGTCACGGCGCAAGTATTAGCGACTAAGGCCGCTAATAAACGGGTTATTGCGGTCGGTACAACATCGATGCGCTCACTTGAAAGTGCAGCCAAAGCAGCGATCGATAACATTATTGAACCATTCTACGATGACAGTGATATTTTTATCTATCCTGGCTATCAGTTTAAAGTCGTTGATTCGCTGGTTACTAATTTTCACCTTCCTGAATCGACATTGATTATGCTAATAAGTGCCTTTGCTGGTTATGATAATGTGATGAACGCTTATCAGCATGCGATAGCGAAAGAATATCGCTTCTTTAGCTATGGTGATGCGATGTTTATTGAAAAACAAAACAAAATATAGCTCGGTGACTTGAAAAAAAGCCCCTGCGACCTTACATCTATTGTTAACAACGTTACGTCGGACTGTTTTTCCGGCAGGAAATTTTATGAAATTTGAATTAAGAAGTACCGATGGCCGTGCACGACGCGGTCAGCTACAGTTTGAACGTGGCACAGTAGAAACACCAGCATTTATGCCTGTAGGCACCTACGGTACAGTGAAAGGGATGACGCCTGAAGAAATTCGCGAATCTAAAGCTGAGATATTGTTGGGCAATACATTCCATTTATGGCTTCGTCCTGGCATGGAAGTGATGCGTGAGCATGGTGGCTTACACAATTTTATGAATTGGCAGGGTCCTATCCTGACCGATTCTGGTGGCTTCCAAGTGTTTAGTCTTGGCGCCATGCGTAAGATCACCGAGAAAGGGGTCACCTTTAACTCACCAATTAATGGTGACAAGGTCTTCATGGATGCCGAAGTATCAATGGACATTCAATATGACCTTGGTTCTGATGTCGTGATGATTTTTGACGAATGTACGCCATACCCAGCCACTTGGGAAGAAGCGAAGGATTCAATGGAAATGTCATTACGCTGGGCTCAACGCTCACGCGACCAATTTGACCTTCGTGAAAATCCTAATGCCTTATTTGGTATCGTTCAAGGCGGTGTTTTTGAGGACTTACGTGATGTTTCACTTCAAGGGTTAACAGATATCGGCTTTGATGGCTACGCCATTGGTGGTCTGGCTGTTGGTGAGCCGAAAGAAGACATGCACCGCATTTTACGTCACGTACTGCCAAAATTACCAACTGATAAACCCCGTTATTTAATGGGCGTTGGTAAACCTGAAGATTTAGTTGAAGGTGTTCGTCGGGGCGTCGATATGTTCGATTGTGTGATGCCGACACGAAATGCTCGTAATGGTCATTTATTTACCACGACTGAAGTGATTAAGATTCGTAACGCCAGACATAAAGGCGATACGTCACCACTAGATAGTGAGTGTGATTGCTACACTTGTAAAAACTATACCCGTGGTTATTTGTACCATTTAGACAAATGTAGCGAGATTTTAGGCGCTCGTTTGAACACCATTCATAATTTACGTTTTTATCAACGTGTGATGCAAGAGTTGCGTGACGCGATTGAGCAAGAACGTCTTGAAGAATATGTAGCGGAATTTTATGGCCGACAAGGCAAAGAAGTTCCGGCATTAGATTTTTAATCGTTTTAATTTATTACTATAAAAAAGAAAGGGGAAGTTATGTTTATTTCTAGCGCTCATGCTGCTGAGACTGCGTCGATGATACCAGGCGGTCAATATGGCAATTTCATCATGTTAGCTGTATTTGGTTTAGTGTTCTATTTTATTATTTACCGCCCACAAGCCAAGCGTGTAAAAGAGCATAAAACACTGATGTCTTCAATGAGCAAAGGTGACGAAGTTTTATCAAACGGCGGCATCATCGGAAAGATCGTTAAGATTAGTGATGAAAATGATTTCTTACAAATGGAAATCAGCGATGGTTTAGTGATCACTATTAAGAAAGATTACGTTTCTGCAGTATTGCCAAAAGGCACAATGAAGTCTTTATAGGATAAGGAACTGTTATGTTAAACAGGTACCCATTATGGAAAACATTGCTCGTTGCCTTGACGGTAATAGTAGGGTTTTTATTTGCGGCGCCTAACTTGTACGAAGCTGACCATGCACTCCAGGTAACTGGTGTGCGTGGCGCGAAGGTTGATGTTGCAGCCTTCGACCGTGTTAAGAACAAGTTAGCAAAACAAATAGATATTAAGTCGGCTGTCTTAGATGATGGGCAAATATTAGTACGTGTAAATGATTTAGAGTCACAATTAAAAGCACGTGAAATTGCCATTGCCACGCTAGGTGACCAATACACTGTCGCTTTAAACATGGCAGCAACCACGCCTGATTGGTTGCAGGCTATTGGCGCTTCACCGCTGAATCTAGGTCTCGATTTACGTGGTGGTATTTACTTCTTAATGGAAGTAGATATGAAAGATTTACTAAAAAGCACCAATGGGCAAATGGTTGTTGATTTTAAATCTGATTTACGCGGCGAAAAACTCCGTTATCGTTCAGTGCGTCTTCAACCTGAAGGTGTAGTATTAAAATTTCGTGATGAGGCTACCTCTGACAGTGCCCTTAGTTTACTTAAAAAACGCTATCCTAAAATAAACCTATTTCAACTCAATGCTGATCCACTGACTATTCGCGCTAATATGAGCGATGCGATGTTGCGTGAAACAAAATTAGCAGCGGTTGAACAAAACATTACGATCATTCGTAGCCGTGTTAATGCACTCGGTGTTGCTGAGCCTGACGTCCAACGTCAAGGTGAAGACCGTATCGTGGTGCAATTACCAGGTATTCAAGACACGGCGCGTGCTAAAGAATTATTAGGGGCAACAGCATCACTTGAGTTCCACATGGTTGACCAACGTGCTTCTTCTGGCCGTGCGCCAGCAGGCTCGAAAGTCTATCAACGCCGCGAAGGTGGTAGTGTCGTTCTTTACAAAAAAATTATGTTACGCGGTACTCACATCACTGGTGCCCAATCTGGTTTTAGCCCTGAGAATTCTCAGCCGCAAGTAAGCATTAAGTTGAGCGCTAAAGGCGGCAACCGGATGTCTGAAGCGACTAAGAGAAATGTTGGCAAACCAATGGCCACTGTATTCATCGAATACAAACCGACGGGCAAGGTTGATAAAAACGGTAAGAAGATCCTTAAGAAGATTGAGGAAGTTATTAGCGTTGCAACGATTAACGAACGTCTTGGCCGTAATTTTGTGATCACCGGTCTTGATAGTCCAGGTGAAGCGCATCAGTTATCACTACTACTACGTGCAGGTGCATTACGTGCGCCGATTCAAATCGTTGAAGAACGTACCGTTGGTCCAAGTCTTGGTAAAGAGAACATCGAGCTAGGTGCAACCGCAATCGTGATGGGCTTGGCGGGCGTACTATTGTTCATGCTGGTTTATTATCGTGGTTTCGGTTTAGTGTCAAACGTTGCACTAGCGGCAAACGTGGTCTTGATTATTGGTGTTATGTCGATGATCCCTGGTGCGACATTAACGTTACCAGGTATGGCCGGTATTGTCTTAACGGTTGGTATGGCAGTCGATGCAAATGTGTTGATTTTCGAACGTATTCGCGAAGAACTAGCTGCTGGGCGTAGTCCTCAGCAAGCAATCCATCATGGTTACGACTCTGCGTTCTCAACGATTTTTGATGCAAATATTACGACACTAATTGCCGCGATAATCTTGTTCTCGTTTGGTGCAGGTCCAATCAAAGGATTCGCCATTACGTTGTCTATCGGTATCGTTACATCAGTATTTACTGCCGTTGTCGTGACTCGTGCCATCGTTAACTTGTGGGTTGGCGGCAAGCGCGTTAACAAACTGTCTATATAGGTGATAGCTAATGTTTAAAATTTTTAAAGGTGAAAATACGATCGACTTTATGGCTTGGCGCAAGCTAGCCATCGTATTCTCATTATTTATGATCGTTGCCAGTGTTGCCGTTGTTGGTGTTAACAAGCTCAATCTTGGTCTTGATTTCACTGGCGGTACCGTGATTGAAGTTGGCTTTAGCCAAGAAGCTGACCTTAAGCTGGTACGTAAAGTACTTGGTGAAAATGGTTTCGCCGATGCGATAGTGCAAAACTTTGGTAGCCCTCGTGATGTCTTAGTTCGACTGGCACCGCGTGATGATGTTAAACCTGAAACCATCGGCAGCGATGTGCTTAAAGTGCTTAACGAAAAGACCGGTCAGTCAGTTGAAATGCGCCGAATTGAGTTTGTTGGCCCTAAAGTTGGTGATGAATTAACCGAAAAGGGCGGCTTAGCGATGCTAGCAGCTCTTATTTGTATCTTGCTTTATGTTGCCTTTCGATTCGAATGGCGCTTTGCACTAGGTGCCGTTGTGGCGTTAATCCATGACGTATTCATTACGATTGGCTTGTTTGCTGTATTGCAGCTTGAGTTCGATTTAACTGTGTTAGCGGCGGTGCTAGCGGTCATTGGTTATTCACTCAATGATACTATTGTTGTGTCAGACCGTATTCGTGAGAACTTTAGAAAGCTTCGCACAGGTACGCCGTCTGAAGTGATCAATATTTCATTAACACAAACAATGAGCAGAACGCTTATTACTTCGTTAACCACGATTATCGTGTTACTTGCCTTGTTCTTTAAAGGCGGCGCGTTAATTCATGGTTTTGCGACGGCATTGTTATTTGGTGTATTTATCGGTACGTATTCATCGGTGTATGTTGCCTCGTCAATCGCGTTAGCGTTGGGCATCACCAAAGAAGATTTAATGCCAGTAGAAGTGGAAGTTGAAGGTGTAGATCAAGACGAAGCACAGCTTTAATTGATATTTTTGTAAACTAAAAAGGCCAATATTTATTGGCCTTTTTTTATGTCTTCTATTCACGAGACTTGCAACGTTAGTAAAGGTAGGTTTACACTAT
>Ga0209396_1001110_pt1 | contig 30529 bp, 22 predicted proteins | sample GOMGulsemesocosm_6_FD_184638 | JGI IMG/M metagenome (GOLD analysis project Ga0209396, IMG submission 184638) | Methane-oxidizing microbial communities from mesocosms in the Gulf of Mexico - GOM8C Gulf of Mexico (SPAdes) (version 2) | ecosystem: Environmental > Aquatic > Marine > Cold seeps... | reverse complement strand
TCAATTACCCGTTGATCATGAGTTGAAAAAATGAAAGTAATACCTTCTTCTTCATTCATCTTAGCCATTATGTCTAGTAGGTTTTTGGTTGCGGCTGAATCCAGGTTTGCAGTAGGTTCGTCCGCTAAAATAAATTGAGGTTTTGAAGCTAGAGCTCTGGCAACAGCCACTCTTTGTTGTTGTCCACCTGACATTTGGGTAGGTTTTTTATTCATCTCTTTTTCAAGACCAACCGCTTTTAACAATTCTTCTGTTCTTTTGTTTCTTTCCGTTTCAGATTTACCTTGTAGTAGCATAACAAACCCAACGTTTTCTTTAGCTGTTAAAACGGGGATAAGATTGTAGGCTTGAAAAACAAAACCTATATTTTTTAATCTAAAATCAATTAATTCATTTCCTGATAAGCTAGTGATTTCGCTATCATTAATAATTACCTTTCCACTTGTTGGGTCATCTAGTCCGCCAATTATATTAAGGAGTGTTGTTTTTCCTGATCCAGAAGGACCACAGATAACTGTAAATTCACCTTTCTCAATTTCAAAAGTGACATGATCTACAGCTTTTATTTCATACTCACCTTGAGTATAAGTTTTTACTAATTCTTCTGTTCTTATTACGCTCATAATTTAAGTATTAAACTGCTCTTACTGCTTCTGCTGGATTATATTTTAGTGCTTTTCTCGCTGGAATTATTGATGCAATTAATGAAGCAAATACAATCATTAATGTAATGTTAAGGTAGATAATTGAATCAACCGCTGGATAAACCATACTGTCATAGCCTGCTTTATATAGTGCATCTCCAACTGATTCTAAACTTATACCAACACTTCCAAAGTAAGCAATGGTTAACCATGATAATAGTAAGCCAATAGGTGCGGCTGCAATGGATAAACAAACGGTTTCAATCATTATCATTATAAATATTTTTTGTTTGTTCATTCCTACGCAAAGCATCATTCCTAATTCTCTTTTTCGTTCTAAAACGGCCATTAACATAGTGTTAACAATTCCAAAAGTTAAAGCAAAAATGATTATGACTAGTATGACCATTAAGCTGGTTCCTGCCGTTTCATCATTAAAGCTTAATTCTGGTGATAGAGTAGCCCAATTTTCTGCCGTAGCATTTGTAAATTGACTGTTAATAGTTGTTGAGAAGTCTGATGATGTCTCTACATCATTTAAGTTTACAGCATATTCGTGAGTGTATGGTGAATCACTTCCAATTAGCTCGGTGAAATCGGAGGCTTTAATAAACACGTTGGAAACATCAAATGACTGTGAAGGTGTGCCAAATATCCCTTCTATTTTGAATCCAGCTTGAATAAAGTTCTTGTCTTTGTCTTGAAAGCTTATATTAATTGTTTTTCCCACTTCTAGGTGTAAGTTATCTGCAAGTTTTCGCCCAATCAATATGGGTTTGTTTTTATATTTAGTAAAGTACGTACCTTCAATTAATCTACTGTGAATAGTGGTTACATTTTTTTCTTGTTCAGGATAAATTCCAATTACTTTCAGGTTTGAGAAGCCATGAGGCGTTGTACCTGTTCCTTCCGATATTGATCTTTTTGTATAGTTAGCTACATCACTATGTGTTGATAATACGTTTTCAATTTGTTTGACCTGAGTGTTTGAAAATTTGTGACTCAACTTTATATCTTCCAAGAAATCATTTGAGTGAATTTGAAGGTGGGACAATTGAGATTCTAGTGTTCCTCTTTTTTGTTGTTCTAACATGCCTGCACTAATGGCAACGACAAATAAGCCGGCCCATATACCTAAAACTATTGATGTAAATACAACCCCACTTCTTAGTTTGTTTCGCCAAACATTTCGCCAAGCTATTTTTAAAATTGTTTTCATTATAAATAGATTATAGTTTCATTGCTGAAACAGGGTTTAATTTTCTGATAATCATAATAGGATAAATGACAAGTAATAGTGAGATTACTAATACAATAAGGCCGTGGTTTATGGCAATCATGGGGTTGACACTAAATGGAATGATTGGTTCAATTCCCATTTCAAGAATTGCTTTTGCAGAATCACCTGTTATTTCAAGAGGGTACTGGTTAAAATAATACGCGATGGGGCTTGCTCCAATTACACCAATAATTACCCCCATTATACTTGTAACTATATTTTCAACGAGTACTAAAGCGATTGATTTACTTTTCTTCATTCCAATTGCTTGGAGTACTCCCATTTCATATTTACGCTCTTGAGTAGCCATTAACACAGTTCCAAACATTACAAAGCTTATTATCATATAGAGAATAAAGTTCATAATGTATCCTTTTGCACCAGAAGTTTGAATTAATTGCTTTAAATCGGGCATTAATTCCTCCCAGGTCATTACTTCATATTCTGATCCAATTACAGATTTAATTTTAGCAGCAGTTTCATTTAGTTTTGAAGGCTTTTTTAATCCTATCATTAATGAGGTTATCAAGTCTTCAGCGCCAAGTAGGTCTTGTAATGACGCTAAACTCATATATGTTGTAGATCTATTTAGTTCAGGGATATGAAAATCTAACAACCCAGAAATAACATATAATCCAGCAGCAGTTGAACCTTGATAACCAGACCCTAAAAATACTAAGGTGTCTCCAATTGAGGCGTCTAAATAATCGGCCAGTTCAATACCTAATACCACTTCTTTTTTTCCGTCTCGTGGTAATTTTCCTTCTACAAGTTTTTTCTTTACTTGTTTAGGTGAATCTTTATCAATATCATAACTTAATATGTATGTACCTCTAGATTGGTTTCCAAAACTAGTAATCATACCGGTTTCAAGTTTTGGATCTACAATCGTTATGTTATCTAACTCCTCTATTTGTTGAATTGGTAAATCAGGTACGGACATGCCGTTTTCTAGTAGTTTGTCATCCCAGTATCCTTTTGTATGAATTTGAATGTAGCCCAGGCTATTTTCAACAGATGTTTTGACCATTTGTTCTTCCATACCTTCTTGCATAGAACGCATCATTACCGCAAATAATACTGCAAAAGCTATGGCTGATAAGGTGATAAAAGTTCTCCTTCTATTACGCCAAATATTTTTCCAAGCGAGTTTTAAAATCATTAGTTTATTATTTAAGTCTCTTTATGTATTGAGTAGTAAAAATATTATCGTTTACTTCAATATTTAATTGACGTTTTGTAGTTGTTATTTTTGTCTTACTTCCTTTTTTATTGGTAGGAACGATTATATTTTCAGAAGGCATTTTTATACCTCCAATAACTTTAACTGATTTCCCATAAAAGGTATTGATTAGATCTAAATCTTCATCAAAATATTTTACTTTCATTTGCATGAAGTCTTCCTTAGATATCCACATAATAATTTGACCCCAAATTGAATTTACATTCTCTTTTGGTTCTAATACAATTTTGTAACAATCATAACCTTCAACTAATTCTGAATTCATTATTTTTTTGTCGTAATCGTCTACAATTGAAGAGTTCTCTAATAGATCATCATTCTTAATGTCGGTTCCCATCCAAGATTGTGAAAGCATAGATGGCGGCATTTTTATCAATCTGTCAATTGAAGGAATGTAATTCCATATTTCATTTTTTCGTTTTAAAAATACGGTTCCTTCATCTTTGGCTGGACTTAAAATCAAAGTTACGGAATAGTCTTTTCCTTTTGTCCATGTTTTTATTGTCATCTCACGCGTGTATTTAGGACGGATAGTTGATATTTTTACTTCTGAATATGAAGTTTCACCAGTTAATCGGTTTTCCGCTGTTTTGATGATTTCATCTGCGGTTGGTGTACTGGATATGAAACTTAATGTGATAAGTGCAAGTGTTATGAATAGTAATGTCTTCATGTTGTTATAAATTGATTAATGATTAATTTTTCTATTTTGTCAATGGGATAATTATCTGGGTCCATTATATACGATACTTTTTTTCCTGTAATTGCAGTACTAAAGTAAGTGAGACTTAATTCAGGGTTTTTATCACCTTTCATTTTGAAAAATTCTATTATTTTGGTTGAAAATAAAATATGATCAGTTGAAAACTTATCTTGTAATATTTTTAATACTTCAGGTTGTGTTGACATAGAGAAGTAGAGTTTCCATTGTTTAGGCTTTGATTTCAATATTTTTGTTCCCATTTGAATAAATTCAATCATTGATTGCTCCGTAACAGGTTGTTCTAATGTTTTTCGCATACCGTTGATTTCATCATCAAATAATGAGCCGATTAAAATTTGCAATAATTCGACTTTACTTTCAAAATAGTTATACATTAATCCTTTAGAGACACCTGCAGCCTTACTTACTTTACTGATGGAAGCGCTGTGATAGCCTTCTTCAGAAAAAACATGTAGCGCAGCATTCAGAATCGCTTTTTTTCTATCAGCTCTGATTTCTTCAAATTGTTTTGCTGTTCTAGGCATTGTTGTAATTGTTTTTAATAAAGTTAAGCACTTTTTTTTAATTGACCAATTGTTTAGTTAAAAAATACACATGTTGAAATTTATTTATTTTGATTCTTAATAGTTACAAAAATTGATAGCTATTAATAGTGTTTTTTTTGTTCAGGTTTCCAATTATTATTAGGTGGATGTTTTTGGGTTGTTATGTGTTTTAGGCCGAAAAAATCGTGCTGAGCGTTTGTTTTTGTTCCTTGGTCGTTGAAATTAAATTTTATTTTTATTTATAGATTATTTAATGTATATTTGATATTATACCTTAATCACTTTTCACCTTGATATTTATGACTAAAATTTTAATTATTGCGATATTTTTAACAACGTGTAGTTCTGCTTTTTCTCAGTCAGGTCTTTGTGATTCGATAACTCCTTTTTTTAGTGTTGATTTAACCGGTCAGCCAGGTGGAACATGGGTTTCAAACCCTCCTGTAGAAAGAGAAGGGTATTGTTGTGGTGCAAGTGGGAACAATGTTTGCATTGAATTTGAATTAACTTTAGACCCAGGTACTGCAGCTATTCAATTTGATATTTTATCAGGTGCAATCCCAGGAGGTTCAATGTTTTATCAAGTTAATTGTGGTCCCGAAATAGCAGTAGGTACCCCACTTTGTTTAGATGGGGTTGGACCCCATGTAATTACGTTTTGTAAGCCTGGAAATAATTTAAATACGTATGGTATTACTGCTATGCCAGAACCAAATGTCTCTGATGATGTTACGTCAACTAATGATTGTTCTGTAACTATTTCGTCAGTAGGAATTCAATTGACTAGTATTACTTGGACATCTGTATTTCCTGGTAATCCAGGTGATTGGGATGGGTTTTTAAGTTGTACGAGTGATTGTGATTCAACTGTTGTTACACCTTCTGGAGCTTATCCCCCTTATATAGATTATCAAATATGTGGTATTCCAATTGCAGAGGAGTGCTTTCCTCCAGGTTTTTTTTGTGATACGGTAAGAGTTTATATAGTTGATTCTTTATTGATTGTTATTAATCCAAATCCGGCTATTTTCTGTGAAGGAGAGTTAATACAGCTTAATGCAATAATCAATGGTGGAGCTCCACCATATTCGATTAGTTGGTATGATCCTTTTGGGAATTTAATTAATAATGAGAGTAATACTAATGGGACGGTTGAGGGAACATATGTTATAGAGGTTTATGATCAATTATTTCCAACGTGTCCTTCCCATCAAGAATCTGTAGATGTAAGTTTTTTGCCTCCTCCAATAGTTAATGCTGGTGCAGATGTTGAGATTTGTCCAACAAATCCTCAGATTGACTTAAATGGAAGTGTTTTGTTGGCTGATGGAGGTCAGTGGACAGGGAATGGTGGAACGTTTTCACCTAACAATACTACGTTGAATGCAATGTACACAGCAAGCAGTCAGGAGATATTATCAGGAAATTTTTATATCTATTTATCTTCAGTAGGGAGTGGGCCTTGTGCATCAGTAACTGATTCCATTCTTGTTACTGTTTTAGATTCAGTCCAAGTGGATATAGTTGGAAACGAAATTGTATGTAATCAAGAATCTACGCCTATTAATGCAATTCCAACAGGAGGACTTGCTCCATATACTTACGTATGGAATACAGGAGGTACGAATTCATCTATGGATGTATTTTCCGGAACTTATTCCGTCACTGTGACTGATAACTCTATTAACTCATGTTCAGTAATTGAAAGTATTGTAATTGTAGATAATCCGAAAATTGATATTGTAGTACCAGGTATACCTATTATTGCATGTGATTCAATTGTAAGTGTAACAATTACTGCCTCAGGTGGTCAAGGTCCGTTAAGTTATTCATGGGATACAGGAGATTCTGGTCCAACAATTCAGGGGAATCCAGGGGTTTACATTGTTACGGTAACTGATAGCTTAGGGTGTGAAGAGACGGATTCTGTAATGATTGTTTCATCAAACAGTGTCTTAGAATTAACAATGTTTCCGCAAGATACAGTTTGTTTTGAGGGGAGTACAAGTTTTAATACGATTGCGACTGGTGGCTTTAGTCCATATACTTATTCTTGGGATAATGGTGTAATAGGTGAAAATAATTTTGGAACAGCTGGTGTTTACTGTGCAACAGTGGTTGATAGTGCTGGATGTATAAGTTCTGGTTGTGTTACGATATACGAATTTGATTCAATGGAGGTATACGTTGAGCAGCCTGATTTGATTTGTAACGGTTCAACAACTAATATTTCAGCTGTAGTTTCTGGCGGAGGTGGACCTTACACGTATGAATGGAGTAATGGTTCGTTTAATTCAAATGTTATTGTACCAGCAGGAGCATATACTGTTACTGTTACGGATGCAAGTAATCCATCTTGTTCTGCTCAGAATTCAGTACTTGTTCCAGAAGCACCACCTTTAATTATTGATTTTTTTGTGGAAGATGTCAGTTGTTTTGGCGGGAGTGATGGTGTTGTTACCGCTTTACCAGGCGGTGGTGTGTTTCCATATTCTTACCAATGGTCAACAGGCTCATTTGATAGTTTAACAACATCTTTATCTGCAAGTACAATATATTCTATAATAGTTACTGATAGTTTGAATTGTCAAATTATAGGAACTGTTTCAATTAATGAACCACCATTAATTGAACTTACAACTAGTTCTAGTCAAATAAGTTGCTTTGGAGGTAATGATGGAACAATGAACGCTACAGTTTTTGGAGGGACGCAACCCTATAGTTATGATTGGTTTTCTTCCGGGGGGAATAATTTAGGACAAACATCACAAGAAGCTACTGGACTTTCTATTGGTACTTATTATGTACTGGTTACTGATACTAATGGTTGTCAAATGGTAAGTTTATCAACTACATTGTCAGAGCCTACTGCAGTTGATGTTAATTTAACGCTAATAAACCCTTCTTGTTTTAATTCTTGTGATGGGAATATATCAGCAGTTCCTTCTGGTGGAAGTGGGGGGTATTCATATGTATGGAGTGACCCTTTAGTTCAAACGGATTCAATGGCTGTTAATTTATGTGAAGGAGGGTATACTGTTATCGTTACTGATGCATTAGGTTGTTTGGGAAATGCTTATGATGAATTAGTAAGTCCAGATGTATTGAGTATAGATACTTCAACTGTAAGTGCAAATTGTGGTTTAAGTAACGGGGAAGGTTGTGTTGTTGTAACGGGAGGTACTGCTCCCTATAGTTATTCTTGGCCAGGTGGTTTAGTGTCGAATTGTGTTACAGGGATGTTTGCAGGAAGTTACCTTGTTGAAACTACAGATGCTAACAATTGCCAAATGTTTGCAGCTGTAAACATTCAAGATGTTGAGGGGCCTGAGGCAACAATGTTTAATGTGATAAATAATGATTGTAATGGCGATTGTAATGGTAGTGCAACTGTTGGTTTTGGTGGAGGCTTAATGAATGTACAATGGTCTGACAATGCTAATAACCAGATCACGCCAATAGCATCTAATTTATGTACTGGTATTTATGGTGTTACAGTTACGGATACATTAGGTTGTGTGTCTGCGTTGTCTGTTAATATAACTTCTCCAAGTGAACTTGTAATAAATTTGACACTTACAAATCCAATCTGTTATTCTGATTGTAACGGTACGGCTACTGCTCAAGTTGTTGGAGGAGCTTTACCATATGTTTACCAATGGTACAATTCAAGCGGAGTTGCTTTATCTGCTGAGCCAGGTCCAGGAATTAATGGCCTTTGTGCTAATAATTATTCATTGATAGTTACTGATGCCAATGGATGTTCTGCAAGTGTTAGTTTTTTGATAGCAGATCCATTGCTGAATACCGCAGTTTTAAGTACAGTAGATGCGTCTTGTTATGAAGCTTGTAATGGTGTAATAACTATAACACCTGAGATTGGTCTGTTTCCATTTACTTATTCATGGAGTGCTAACGCTTCAAATCAAAATTCATCAATAGCGAGTGGTTTATGTGCTGGGAGTTATAGTTGTATTGTTATAGATGCTAATAATTGTCAAGTCATTGTAAATGAAGTTATAAATGAGCCAGATGAATTGGTTGTTAATTTTAGTAATATTAGTAACATAAGTTGTAATGGACTCTGTAATGGATCAGTTGAGGCTGTGCCATCTGGTGGAGTTGGGCCATATACATTTTTATGGTCTAATGGATTTACAGGGGCTAATTTGAGTGGTTTATGTTCTGGAGGTATTTGCTTAACGGTAACAGATGCTAATGGGTGTCAAGTTTCAGATTGTATTACAATTACGGAGCCAGATATTCTACAAGTTTTAATGTCAAGTCAAGACGTAAGTTGTAATGGCTTATGTGATGGTTTGGCTAATGTATTAGTAACGGGAGGTGTAATACCATATACCGTTGCTTGGGATGCACCTGGCTTTCCAAACAGTGTGGGTATAAGTGATTTATGTGGTGGTCTTTATAATTGTGATGTGATAGATGCTAATGGTTGTTCTGTAAGTGATTTTGTTGTAATAGGTGAACCATCTTCTATGTCGTTGTCAATTTTATCAATTTCTAATGCGAATTGTGGTCAATCGAATGGTCAAATTTGTACAGATGCAATTGGCGGAGTCGGCAGTTTGTCTTATCAATGGTCAGATCCAGCAGGTCAGACGTCAGCATGTTTGTCAAATGTTCCATCTGGATGTTATTCGTTAGTTGTATCAGATGAAAATGGTTGTCAAATGGATAGTACAATTTGTTTGAATAATGTTGCTGGTCCTATAGTTAATTTAGATAGTCAGATAAACGAAACGTGTGTAGGTGATGGTGATGGTATAATTGCTGTTTCAGTAACAAATATGACTTTACCAATTACAACTACTTGGACAGATAGTGACGGGAATCAATTAAATGAGTTTAATGATTTGCTGATTGCAACTGGTTTGATGTCAGGGTGCTATATGTTTACTGTGCTTGATGATTTAGGGTGTAGTTCAAGTATGGAAATATGCCTTGATGATCCTAGTCCTGTTTATGGTGTGATTTCACAAATTGACGAACCTACTTGTTTTGGGTTTTGTGATGGGAGTGCAACAGTATTAGTTGGTGGAGGAGTATTGCCATATTCTTATAATTGGTCATCAGGCAATACTTCAACTCTACAAGAAACTGGAGGATTGTGTGCAGGGAATATTTCGGTTACTATTTCTGACGGAAATGGATGTCAATTATCTATAGATACTATACTAACAGAACCAGTTGGATTGTTTTTAGAAAACTCAGCCGTAAGTCAAATAAATTGTTCAAATGATTGTACTGGTTATTTAAGTGTTGATATTGGTGGTGGAACAGGTGCTTATACTTATTTATGGACCCCAAATGTTTCGTCTAGTGCCTTTGCTGAAAACTTATGTGAAGGAGATAAAACCATATCTATAATTGATTTAAACGGCTGTGATACATCATTTACATTTAGTATATCAGCACCGTCAGCTTTGACTTTATCTGTGTCAACCACAAATGCTACTTGTGGTGAGTGTAATGGGAGTGCGACCGCAACAGTTAATAATGGTACAGGAGGGTATTTGTATTTATGGGATTCAGGTCAGATAACACCAACAGTTAACGGGATGTTATGTCCAGGTGAGAATGGAGTAACAGTAACTGATCAATTAGGTTGTACTATTCAGGCTGATGTAATTGTTGTAGATGAATCAGGACCTGTGATTGATAGTATAGTTGTTGTTCCTCCTTTATGTTTTGGTGATAATAATGGTGAAGTCACTGCTTATGCAAGTGGTGGTTTAGTTTTTGGGAATTATGCTTATGATTGGGGGGCAAATACAGGGGACCAACCGACACAAACGGCAGTAGCGCTTGTAAGTGATTACTATTGTGTAACTGTAACTGATTTAAATAATTGTGATGCGTACTTATGTGAGATTATGAATGAGCCTTCGGAGGTTGTTGCAATCGCTATGTTTGATTCTACACTTTGTTATGGTGGTGAGGCGGAATTTTGGGCTGGAGCGCAGGGTGGAACACTTCCATATAGTATTAATTGGAATACTAATCCTCCTTTAAATGGACCAGGTCCTCATGTTACGTCACCTGAAAACGATATTATATATTGTATGTCAGTTACTGATGCTAATGGCTGTGAGTCAAATGAAGATTGTGTAGAATTTGTTGTATCAGATCCATTTACAATTGTTGCTTTAGATGAAACTGCGCTTTGTGTAGGAGATTCAGCACTAATTTCTGCGGAATTTAATGGAGGGCTAGAAAATAGCATTGTAATTAATTGGTATCAAGATGAACTTTTTGGACCAAATGTTAATAGTCAAAATGATAATGAATCAACTACAGCAATGGTTACACCACAAGATTCAACTTGGTATTATGTGACTATTAATGATGGATGTACTGAAATGGGATATGATTCCGTTCTGGTTCCTGTACATTTTAATCCAAACGCTCAAATTACGTTAGTAAATATATTAGGTTGTGCGCCTTTAAGTACATCAGTTATGGTTAGTCCGGCAACTGCATTGGTTTATAATTATGACTTTAATTGTGATGATAATATTGATATAAGTAGTAATGATTCAATAGCAACTTATATTTACACACAAGAAGGAGAATATAATATTTGTGTAACAATTATAGATGGCTTTGGTTGTGTTAATACACTCTATGCTCCAGATTTAGTGACAGTTTGGCCCGTTCCAGAGGCAAATTTTGTTGCTTCACCTATGGAGACTGATGTTTTTAATTCTACTGTAGAATTCACTGATTTAAGTAGTGGGAATTCAATTAATACTTGGGTGTATGAAGGTGATACGATTACTGGTACTGTTTTTACTAATATTATTACTCAAAATACTGATTTAACATGGGGGAATTATAGTTTGTTGTCACATAAGTTTCTTGAGGCGGGGTCATATCCTATAACACTTTATGCATCAAATGAGTTTGCGTGTTATGACTCAATAACGAAAGTTATTAATATAAATGAAGTATATAATATTTTTGTACCGAATGTGATCACTCCAACCGAAGACATGAATAATGAAGTGTTCCATGTTATTGCTACTGGGGTTGATGAATCAAATTTTGTTCTTTTGATATATAATAGATGGGGTGAGTTGGTATTTGAAACGAATGATATTTATGAAGGATGGGATGGAGCATATCAAGGTGAATTAGTTGTTGATGATGTTTATATTTGGAAAATAGAGGCGCTTGATTTAAATGGGAATTCGTTTGTTCATACTGGACATGTTACCGTTCTTAAATAATTTCTTCATTATGATTACACTAATAGTAAAATTACCTCTAGTCGCTTGGAATAGTCTGTTGAAGACTAAATTAGGAAGGTTTGAATCGTAATTGATTAATAATTTTGAGTCGTCATCCACTCTTTTCGGTCTTAATAGTTGATTGGTTGTTGTTTTAGTTCGGTTGAAACAATGATTATTACAGATTAAATTTATCTTTGTTAAAATTTAATTTTTTCTATTAATTTTATAAAAAGTGATTATGAGATATTCAGTTGTTGTATTAAGTGTTTTGGTGTTAAGTTTATGGTCTTGTGATCCAAAAACTGATACAGATAACACTAGTGTGATAGAGGATACTATGCAAGTGGTTGTAGTTAAGGATTCATTACAGTTTTTATCAAATAATATTAAAGCGAATTCAAGTAATTCTAAACCTTGGTTTGATAGAGCTAATTATTTTTTAAGACGTGGTGGTATCAAAGATGCGTTAATAGACATGAAGTCTGCTGTTAGGTTGGATACTAATAATACGGTGTATAGAAACAAATATGCTGATCTTTTGGTAACGACTCTGGATATTGAGAATGCATTGATAAATTATGAAAAAGTACTATTTGTTGATTCTTCAAATACCAAAGCTTATATAGGTATGGCTAGAGTATATGCTTTAGTTAATAATCCAGGAATGGCAACTGGTTATTTGCAAAAAGCTTATGAAATTGACCCGCATTTAAGTGAAGCATATTTTTTAGAGGGTATGATTTATAGAGCAGATTATGAAGAAACAGGTAGAGAGGAAAGTATTAAACGTGCCTTATCTTCTTTTCAAACTGCTGTAGAGCAAAACCCAAGCTATTATTCAGCTTACATTCAAATGGGTGTAATTAATCATAGATTACAAAATGACATTGCCTTAGATTATTTTAATACAGCGATTGCAATTGAACCTAAAAGTACTGAAGCTTGGTATAATAAAGGGAAATACTTTCAAGATAAACAAATGTTTACGGAAGCAAAACAGTGTTATAGAACGGTGTCTGATATTGACTCTTTACATTCTGAAGCGTATTATAATCAAGGCTATATGAAGTTAATTTTTGAAAAAGAATTAGATAGCGCTATTTACTTTTTTGATTACACTACTCAAGTAGACAGTTTACATATTTATGCTTACAATAATTTAGGGTTAGCATTTGAGCGTAATGGCGAAATTGAAAAAGCAAAATCAGCTTATAGAAAAGCAATTGATATCAATCCTGACTTTAAGCTAGCTAAAAAGAATTTGAATATTATCAGTAAGTAATAAATGGATTGGAAATTACAGTTGCGTAACCCTAAAGTTCAACAAGGTGTGATGGAAGTTGTTTTTCCATTAGCAGGTTACTTCTTTTGGGATTGGTCTTTATTAATAATCGTTGTCTTTTATATGGTAGATTGGTTGGCTTCTCAAGTGATGTTTACTAGACGATTAATTAAAGTTAAAGAACAATTTAATGAGCGTTTAAATTGGGTTTTACCATTATCTATTTTTGTTTCAGTATTAGCTATTGTCGGAATGTCTAATTTTATATATTCTTTTTTTCAAGGGGTATATGGATTGGTGCTTAATAAGGATTTAAACCATGAACTATTAACCTTTTTTAAAGGGGAATTATGGTACTTGTTGCCAATAATTATGTTCTCTTATCACCTGATGGATAAAATGCTTTTTTATGCACCTAGACGTTTTTTGAACTATTCCGTAAGACCTTATTTATACAGGAATATAAAATCTAATAGTATTGCATGTGTAATGATTTTAATAGGTACAATAAGTTATGCGTATATTTTACCATCAGATATATTAACTATTGTTTTGATAGTTATAATAAAATTATTTTTTGATGTTGTAATCAAAAAGCGATTGTTAAAGATTGATTAAATCCAAATCTTACTTCCTTCTGAACAATTACTGCAAATGTCAATAGATTGACGGTTTTTTAAAACCTTTTTTCTAAAGTCGTTATATAATCCAGATTTCCAGATGGTTTTAAATTCTGTTTTATTTAATTCTCCCATCTGGTATTGAGCATCTTTGTCAAAGCAGCAGGGTACAATTTTTCCATCCCAAGTGAACACGCAAGTACTCCATAATCGCCAACAATGATTGCTCATCTTGTTTTTTAATCCAAACGTACCATCTTTCAACTTTTTATAGCGAGAATATTTTTCGTTTGTGGGTAAAAGTTCGTTTCCATTTTTATAGTCGTAAACTTGAATTGTTTTTAAATTCAAATTATCGGCATTATACTTTTTCTGAATGGCATTAATTTCATCAATTTGATACTCATTTTGTCTAGTAACAAGGTATTGTAATGTTATAATTGGGAATTTACTTTTTCTGTCAGACTTTACTTTTGAGATTTTTTTTAAGCCATCTAAAACAGTTGATAGTTCACCTTCAATTCTGTAGTTGGAGTAGGTCTCTTGCGTGGTTCCATCTATTGATATTATCAATTCACTTAAGCCAGAATCAATGATTGAATGTGCTGTTTTTTCAGAAATGAAATGTGCATTTGTTGAGGTGAGTACATAAATGTTTTTAGCTCTAGCTTGTTTTACAAAATCTAAAAAATTTGGATTGATAAACGGTTCACCTTGAAAGTAGTAATTAATATATTGTAAATTCTTACCTAAGTTAGTAAGAATCTTAGTGTTGATATCAGCTTTTAAATTGCCAGTAGGTCTAGTAAATTGTCTTAAACCGCTTGGGCATTCAGGACACTTTAAGTTGCATGCCGTAGTAGGTTCAATTGAAATGGCTATTGGTGTTCCCCAGTGAATAGGTTTTTTGGATACCCTTGAAATGTAAAATGAAGATTTAAGCAAGAATATATTCCATACTCTACTGACAGTTAACCCTTTTATTATTTCAATATTTCTAGTAGCCATTAAGTTGATTTAACGGCTTAAAAGTACATTATATAATTGTGATAATTATTTATTATTTGATTTAATCAGTGTGTTGCTCTAAAAGAGATAGTAATTCTCTTTCTTGAACTACTCCTGATTGTCGCCATACTTGTTCACTGTTTTTATATAGTATCAAGGTCGGAACACCTCTAACGCCTAGCGACCCCGCTAATGGTTGATTCTTATCTACGTCAATCTTAATAATTCTAACATGGTCCCCTGCTTTTTTAGAAACTCTTGCTATAATTGGACTTAACATTTTACAAGGTCCACACCAAGTCGCGTGAAAATCAACTAAAACCAATGGTTTACTCTTTAATACTTCTCCAAATTTACTCATTACTTATTAAAATTTTCTTTTTTACCATAAGATGAAAACATATTCATCCAAATTAATCTACTTGTTCTAAACGAAATGGGCATAAATAAAAATATGCTTAAAATGACTGCAATGATATAGATGTAATATGGAGTTTCTGGAAATAAAACATAAATAGCCATAAAAGTGGCAACAGCAAATGCAACTGAAATTCCATAGCTAACATACATTGCGCCATAGTAAAAACCATTTTCTATTTCGTACTTATGGCCACATTCACTGCAAACTTCTCTGTCAATGTGAAAGTTTTTTAAATCATAAGGGTTTTTCCCTTTCCAATATTGGCCTTCATGACAAATTGGGCACTTGTATTTAGCAATGCTATAAAATTTTGAGCCTTTAGTTGAGCTAAGCATATCTTTTATATATATGGACAAATATACTAATAATTAAAAAGGGTATTCGTGAGTTTAATCACAAAAAAAGAGGACGTATAAACATCCTCTTTTAATATTATGTGTTAGCGATTTAAAATAATCGCAATAAGTAAATTTCAAATTAGCTAAGAAGTCCTCTTGAAATTACAATTTTTTGAATCTCAGAAGTACCTTCATAAATTTGAGTGATTTTAGCATCTCTCATCATTCTTTCAACATGATATTCTCTAACGTAACCGTATCCTCCATGAATTTGAACTGCTTCAGAAGTAACTTCTTGTGCAATTTTTGATGAATATAATTTAGCCATTGAAGCGGCTTGAGCAAAGTCTTCACCAGCATCTTTAAGAGCTGCAGCTTTTAAACACAATAATCTTGCAGACTCTACTTTTGTAGCCATATCCGCTAATTTAAAAGCAATAGCTTGATGCTTGTAAATCTCTTTTCCGAAAGTTTTTCTTTCTTTTGAATAAGCAATAGCTAATTCTAAAGCTCCAGAAGCAATTCCCATTGCTTGAGAAGCAATACCGATTCTACCACCACCTAATGTTGACATAGCGAATTTGAAACCAAATCCTTCTTCACCAATTCTATTTTCTTTCGGAATTTTTACATCATTAAAAATTAATGTATGCGTATCAGAACCTCTAATTCCCATTTTATCTTCTTTCTCCCCAACAAGGAAACCTTCCATTCCTGCTTCAACAATCAAAGCGTTAATTCCTCTATGACCCTTTTCTCTGTCAGTTTGAGCAATTACAATATAAACACCTGCTGTTCCACCATTTGTAATCCAGTTTTTAGTACCGTTTAATAAATAATGATCTCCTTTATCTTCTGCAGTAGTTTGTTGTGATGTTGCATCAGATCCAGCTTCTGGTTCCGATAAGCAAAAAGCACCCGTCATTTGACCACTAGCTAAAGGAGTCAAATATTTATTTTTTTGAAATTCAGTACCATACTTTTCTAATCCCCATGCTACTAGAGAATTACAAACCGACATAATTACAGAAACAGAAGCATCTACTTTAGATATTTCTTCCATAGCTAAAACGTAAGATATAGAATCCATTCCGCCTCCACCATATTGTGGATCAGTCATCATACCTAAAAAACCTAATTCTCCTAATTGACGTACTTCTTCTTTTGGGAATCTAGCGTCTTTATCTCTCTCTCTAACTTCAGGTAATAACACGTTCTTTGCAAAATCTCTTGCAGCATCTCTTACAGCTATTTGCTCCTCTGTTAATTTAAAATCCATAATTTTCGGTTTATTTGAACAACAAAAGTAACATTTTTATTTAAAATTTGTAGGTTTGTGACTACTGATTATTATGATTTTTTTCAGATGTAAGTGATAGCGCGTGTTTTGTGTGCGTGCATAGTAAAATTATAAAAGAAATTTATATGAAAAAGACAACAATAATAGGATTAATGTCAGGAACTTCTTTAGATGGATTAGATTTATGTGCTGTTAATTTCGAGTTAATCAATAATAAATGGGAATTTGAAATATTGAATTCTGAAACCATAAATTATTCTGAAAAATTAAAAATTAAACTTCAAAATGCAACAAAAATGTCTTCTGAAGATTTATTGCATTTTGATGTAGAGTTGGGGCAGTTATTTGGTGGGTTAACAAAGCAATTTATAAAGTCAAACAAGCTAAATATTGATTATATTGCTAGTCATGGTCATACAATATTTCATCAACCTGAAAAAGGATTTACTTTACAAATAGGTAGTGGTCTTGAAATTGCTAACGAAACTCAATTGCCGGTCATTTATGATTTTCGATCAAAAGACGTTTCTCTTCAAGGTCAAGGTGCACCATTAGTGCCAGTTGGAGATGAGTTGCTATTTTCTGAGTTTGACGCATGTATAAATTTTGGTGGGATTGCAAATATTTCATTCAAAAAAAATAATGAAAGAATAGCTTTTGATATCTGCCCTTTCAATATGGGGTTGAATTATTTAGCGAATCAGCTAGGTTTAGAGTATGATGCATCAGGTGAAATAGCAAGGAATGGTGTACTAGTAAATGATTTATTGAGTCAATTAAATAAATTGGAATACTATCAGTTGCCTTTTCCTAAGTCTTTAGGGATAGAGTGGTTTAATAGGTATTGTTTGCCAGTTATTAAAAATGAAAAATATTCAATTGAGGATAAGTTACACACATTTTCTCACCACATTGCTGAGCAATTATCGAACATAATAAATTCTATTAATGGAGATTCAATCTTGATTACAGGTGGAGGGGTGTATAGTACATTTATAATTGAATTAATTAAAGGTCAAACCAAAAAAACGATAACTATTCCGTCAAATGAAATAATTGATTTTAAAGAAGCTTTAATTTTTGCATTTCTCGGTGTTTTAAGGGTTGATAATCAAATAAATGTTTTAAAGTCTGTAACTGGTGCAATTAAAAGTTCAGTTTCAGGAGTGATAGCTTACCCATAATTATCAAAAAAATAGAGTTTGATTTTTATGTTATTGAACAATAATAGGTGAATATGGTACATATCTGTTTCTAAGTGAAAAATTCTTATTAATTTAGCGCGTTTAAAACGTGAAGACATGATTAATTTACTAGAAAAATTCGAGAATAAACAACCAGAAATAGTTTTTGAATGGAAAGATCCAGAAACTGAAGCAATTGGTTGGGTTGTAATTAACTCTTTAAGAGGCGGTGCTGCTGGTGGTGGTACTAGAATGAGAATTGGATTGGATAAACGTGAAGTGGAGTCTCTCGCAAAAACAATGGAAGTTAAGTTTACAGTGGCAGGTCCTCAAATTGGAGGGGCGAAATCTGGGATTAATTTTGACCCAAAAGATCCACGTAAAGAAGGTGTATTAAGAAGATGGTATGCGGCTGTTACTCCTTTACTTAAACATTATTACGGAACTGGTGGTGATTTAAATGTAGATGAAATTCATGAAGTAATTCCAATGACTGAAGATTGTGGTGTTTGGCATCCACAAGAAGGTGTGTTTAACGGACACTTTCAACCAAGAGAATCTCAAAAAATTAATAGAATTGGTCAATTAAGACAAGGGGTGTTAAAAGTAATTGAAGATACTGACCTTACACCTGATGTAAATAGAAAATATGTTGTTGCTGATATGATCACTGGTTATGGTGTTGCTCAGTCAGTTATGCATTATTACTCAATTTGGGGTGGTGATGTGAAAGATAAAAAAGTTGTAATTCAAGGTTGGGGGAACGTTGGTTCTGCTGCAGCATTCTATTTAGCTCAATATGGAGCTAAGGTTGTTGGTATTATCGATAGAGTTGGTGGAGTAATCAATGAAAATGGATTTTCTTTTGAAGAGATTACTGATTTATTCTTAAATAAGAATGGTAATGAGTTAAACGCTCCAAATATGATGTCATTTGATGAAGTAAATGAAAAAATATGGGATATTAAATCTGATGTATTTTTACCATGTGCTGCTTCAAGGTTGGTTACTAAAGGCCAAATTGATAGAATGATAAAATCTGGATTAGAGGTTGTTTCTGCAGGAGCAAATGTTCCGTTTGCAGATAAAGAAATTTTCTTTGGACCTATTGCTGATTTTACAGATAACAATATTGCTGTAATTCCTGACTTTATTTCTAATTGTGGTATGGCAAGAGTATTTGCATACTTAATGAGTAATGATATTAAAGAATTAACGGATAAAGGAATCTTTTTAGATACTTCTAATGTAATTAGAGAAGCAATGGTTGCAGCACACGCTAAAAACCCAATTAAAACGAACATTGCTAAAACAGCATTCGAAATAGCTTTAAACAAGTTAGTAAAATAAATAGTAAAAATTAAAACCTAAATAAAATGAGTATAGAATTATTAATTGTAATTGTATTTATCCTTGGGTATGTTGGGATTACAGCAGAACATGCATTAAAGGTAGATAAATTAATCCCTGCTTTATTAATGATGTCAATTGCTTGGGCATTAGTGTCTTTTGGTATTGATGGGTTTACGAATTGGTTTGATTCACATGAAAGTGCTTTAATGAATGAGCATTTTACGAGCTTAGATCATGAGGGTAGAATGCACCTAATGGAAGGGACTTTATTGCATCATTTTGGTAAGACATGTGAGATTTTAATGTTCTTAATTGGAGCAATGACAATCGTTGAAATTATTGATCATTTTGAAGGGTTTACTACGATTAAAGGATATATTAAATCGAATAAAAAAAGTACTTTACTTTGGATTGTTGCAATTTTGGCATTTGTATTATCTGCAATTATTGATAATTTAACGGCAACTATTGTTTTAATAACAATACTAAGAAAATTATTAGCTGACAGTAAGGAAAGAGTTTGGTATGCTGGTATGATTATAATAGCTGCTAATGCTGGTGGTGCTTGGTCTCCAATTGGTGATGTAACAACTACAATGTTATGGATGGGTGAAAAGGTAACAGCAGGAATGTTAGTAAAGTTATTAATTGTACCTTCTTTAGTGTGTATGGTTATACCTACATTTATTGCTAGTTTTTTACCTGCCTTTAAAGGAACTTTTGAATCTCCTGATGATAATGGGAAATCAAATCCAAAAGGATCGTTAATGTTATTCTTAGGGTTAGGAATGATTGTGTTTGTTCCTGTTTTTAAAACCGTGACTCATTTGCCTCCTTATTTAGGAATGATGCTATCTTTAGGGATTGTTTCAATGGTAGCAGAAATCGTTAGTCATAGACAGTTTTCTATAACTCAATTAGAAAGTGCAAATAGTGAGTCAAGTGCTCATGGACATCACAGCCCAACATTTAAAGCATTAGCAAAAATTGAAATGCCTTCAATCTTATTCTTTTTAGGGATATTAATGACAGTAGCAGCTTTAGAATCTTTAGGGTTAATTTTCAGCTTTGGTCAAGATGTTCAAGCGTCAATGGATTCTAATGTATTTATCATGTTGTTAGGTGCTGGTTCGGCGGTTATTGACAATGTGCCTTTAGTAGCGGCAAGTATGGGAATGTATGATGTTAATGTGGTTGGAACTGATAATTCAATCTGGCATTTTATTGCTTATTCTGCTGGAACTGGTGGTTCTATGTTAATTATTGGTTCTGCAGCAGGTGTAGTTGCAATGGGGATGGAAAAGATATCTTTCTTTTGGTATTTAAAAAATATCGCTTGGTTAGCCTTGGTTGGTTTCTTAGCAGGTGCAGCTGTATATTATTTCGGTTTTGCTGGAATGGCAGCAGTGTAACTAAAAGACAAATAGTACGTTAAATAATTAATCCTTGATCATTTTAGGAGAAAAAAATAAATTTTTATGAGTGCAATATTATTATTACAGGAAGCAACTGCAGTGGTTGCAGATTCTACGGTAGCTGGGTTAACTGAATTGACTAAAGAAGTTAGTGTTTGGGATTTAATCATTGGTAAAGATTCACAAACAGGGGAGATAAGTATATCTAACTTGTTGGTGATGATAGCTTTGTTTGCATTGTCTATAATGACTGTATTTATATTTGTTCAGCGATTTTTGGCTATTAACAAATCATCTAAAGATGAAAAAGATTTTATGCCAAGAGTTAAGGATTATTTAATGTCTGGTAAGCTAGATTCTGCTGTTGATTTATGTAATCAAACGGATAATCCTGCAGCTAGAATGGTGGCAAAAGGGATTTCTAGAATTGGAAGTTCTCAACAAGATATTATGTCTTCTATTGAAAATGTGGGTAATCAAGAAATTTACCAATTGGAAAAAAGGTTAAGTTTCTTAAAAACTGCATCTGGTATTGCACCAATGATTGGGTTTTTAGGAACTACCTTAGGAATGGTAAGAGTGTTTCATGCTATGAAGTTTGAAACATCTGTTGAATTATCTACAATTTCTGGTGGGATTATGGAAGCAATGATGACTACAATTGCAGGTTTAGTAGTTGGTATTATGGCTAAAGTAGCATACAATTATTTAGATACAAAAGTATCTGAAGTAATTCATGAAATGGAAGGAGCGTCAATCGAATTTTTAGATTTATTGAACGAACCAGGAAAATAAGTGTAGTAATAGTTAATCAGTATCAATATGAGCTTAAACAGAAGAAGAAATAAAGGGGGCGATTCAGATGATGGTATGTCATCAATGACGGATTTAGTATTCTTGATGTTGATATTTTTTATCATTATGAGTACAATGGCTAAACATGCGTTACCAGTTGATTTACCAACTGGTAAAAGTTTACCAACTACTCAAAAGGATGCATTGGTTGAAGTCGGGGTGAATGCTCAAAGTGAATACTTCCTTGATGATAACATGACAACGATTTATTCTTTAGAAGAGATAGTACCAATTTTAGCTAGTAAAATAGCTGAGCAAACTATTCCTTCTTTGAAAATAAGTGGTGATAAGAAAGCATCTTATGAATCAATATTTAATTTAATTAGTACAGCTAAGCAAAAAGACTGGAAACCAGTGTTAACATATAAGAAGTAGTAAGATAAAATAATCATTAAAACTAAGGAGGGCAAATTATGGAATTTATAGGATCGTTGAAGGAAAAGGATAATAGAAAGGCTTTATATGCTGCACTTATTTTTATGATGTTAATGTTGCTTTTCTTTTTGTTAGTGAGTTTAGATGAACCAGATCCTCCTCTTCAAGAAGAGATTATTGAATTAGAATTCGGTGGTGAATTAGAAGGTGGAAGTGCAGCAAGTCAAGAGATCACCGAAGAGGTTGTAGAAGAGACTGTAACTGAATCAGCTGAACAAGTTGACACACAAGATGAATCACCAGTGGTAGTGACTAGTGGTCAAGGTACAAGTAGTACGAGTTCAAATACAGAAGAAACCAAACCAGACCCAGTAGATAATTCATTAGGTTTTCCTGGTGGTGGTGGAGGAACAACTGGCGGTAATGGTGGTGGCTCTGGATTTGGTGATGGAGATGGTGTTGAAGGTGATGGCGGCAGTGGAATAGGACCCGGAATGGGGAAAGAGAATTTGAATAGGAAATGTATTGATAAAGGTGGTTTACCTGTTCAAACGCAAGAAGAAGGTAAAGTTGTGATTGATATCTGGGTAAATGACAAAGGAGAAGTTGTTTCTGTAAAATTAAATTCTAAAACTAACACGCCGAGTAATACACTGATTGGCTTAGCTAAACGTTATGCTAAAACAAGGTTGTATGAGAAATTATTAGGTGCGCCTAATCAATTTGTAGGTTCAGTTACTTATAATTTCACAAAAGAATAGTGAACTATAATTCAGTAATTAATTACTTGTTCAATCAATTAGCCAATTATCAAAAAGTTGGCGCAAAAGCCTATAAACCTGGTTTAGATTCTATAACTGAATTATTGAATGTGTTAAATAATCCGCATCAGAAGTTAAAAACGATTCATTTGGCGGGTACAAACGGTAAAGGATCAACTTCACATATATTAGCGTCTATACTAATTGAAAATGGCTATAAAGTAGGGTTGTTTACTAGTCCGCATATTAAAGATTTTAGAGAGCGTATAAAGATTAATGGTGCTTTAATTGATGAGCAATCGGTTATTGATTTTGTAACGACTAATAAAGCTGTTTTTGATGAGTTAAATCCATCATTTTTTGAAATTTGTACAGCTATGGCTTTTACTATGTTTTCAGAACAAGAGTGTGATATTGCAATTATTGAAACAGGCTTAGGAGGGCGATTAGATTCAACTAATGTTATTCGACCTGAAGTTTCATTACTAACAAATATTGGAATCGATCATACTAATTTTTTGGGTACAACTTTAAAAGAAATTGCTGGAGAAAAGGCGGGTATTATTAAACCAAATACACCAGTTATAGTTGGAGAGTATCAAACCGAAACTTATGGTGTGTTTGTTGATAAAGCAAAGGAGTGCAAAAGTCAATTATATTTAACACAACAGCGTTCAGATATTGTAACCGACCTATTGGGTCAATTTCAACAAAAGAATTGCTCACTAGCATTAGAAACAATAACTATATTAAAACAAACTGGTTGGTATATTGATGATGCTAAAACTGATTTAGCTTTAACGCGTGTAAAGGGTAATACTGGTTTTATTGGACGATTAGATAAAATTTATAGTTCTCCTGATGTACTTATTGATGCTTCACATAATGAGGATGGTATAAGAAATCTATTTGATGAGCTAAGACTTCTTAATTTTGAACACTTGCATTGTATTTATGGAACGTCATCTGATAAAAATGTAGAAGAAATTATGTCTTTGTTTCCACAGAATGCTACATATTATTTTGCTGAATTTGATTCAGAAAGAAGTTTGAAATTAGACGTGTTGAATAATAATGCAAAAAAAAATAATTTAAATTTCTCATTACATTTAACTCCTGAAAAAGCGTTAAGTGTTGCAAAACAAACCAGTAGCGATAATGATTTAATTATAATCTTTGGAAGTTTCTTTTTACTGGAAAAAATAATTTAATTTTTCATTGTTTATAAATATATTATATCTATATTTGCACCCGCAACGAAAGAGTTGTAGATTGAAATTTTATCGGGCAATTAGCTCAGTTGGTTCAGAGCACCTCGCTTACACCGAGGGGGTCGGGGGTTCGAGTCCCTCATTGCCCACTAAAGCATTTCTTAATTGAGATGCTTTTTTTATTAAAGTGTTACGAATAAAATTTTATCGGGCAATTAGCTCAGTTGGTTCAGAGCACCTCGCTTACACCGAGGGGGTCGGGGGTTCGAGTCCCTCATTGCCCACAGAAAGCATTTCTTAATTGAGATGCTTTTTTTTTGCTCCGTTTTCCGGTTAGTGAATTGGGTAATATAATGATTAATTTGAGCCTTATTTGTATTAAGTATTTACAATCTATCAGACTGTGTAGAGGAGCTCTCTTTAATGTTTGTATTAGCTTTCAATCTTCCAAATTTGTAATGAATACCTAGTTTAAATGTTGTGAAATTTCGTTGGGAATTTGAGTTGTATATATAGTTGCCTGAATATTGTGATCGTTTATTTTTCGTTGGAATAATATTACCAACATTGAAATAAATCTGAAGCTTGTTAGCTATGAATTTTTTGGTTAATCTAATTCCCCAATTTATAGTCGCGTTGGATGTGCTTTCGGCGCCACCCCATTTACTTATGCGTAATCTATTAGAGATAGTCCAGGATTTAGGAAGTGTAAAAGTTAAGCTGGAATAAGCACCATAAGTTAGGTTGAAAAAAGGGTCTCGATTAAATTCAGTTGTAAAGGTGTACTTTGAATAATCTGCCCAAATGGAATTCCAGCCTTGGAGCCATTTTAGTTTGATGGGAAGACTTAAACTTCCTTCCATGCCTTGTTCTTTTAAAGCGTTCCATGGAGTTGTTTCTCTTATAAAAGAGCTATCTTCAATGAAGGATAATGTACTTATTGGTTTGTTAGTGTGGTTGTAAGTGAATGAAATGTTATATGAATAAAATAAATCGATTTCTATTCCTGCGCTGTGCTCATATGAAGGTAGTAGATATGGGTTTCCATATTGAATAGACAAACTATCTTGTATTCGTATAAATGGATCAAAATTGGAGAATTGAGGTCGGTCAATTCCAGAGTTATAGAATAATGTGATGCCTACCTTTGGGTTAGGTTCGAATAGTACTCCTAGGTTAGGAAAGGGGAGTGTATAACTTGAGTCTATGAATTCTTTATCTAAAGAGGTGCTGTGGCCAAGCAGTTTTGTGTGTTCTCCTCTTATACCTACTTTAAAGCCAAATTTTTTCCATTTCTTAGATAGTTCGAGATATAATGCACCGTTATATTCGCTGTAATTATATGAATTTGAAAAAGAAGGGTCAATAGTCCATTTGTCCATGATTAATTCGGATTGGTTAAATGTTTTTCCATTGAATAGAGCACTTGTTGAGCCTCCGAAAGATAATTTCCATTGAGTGGTGTCAAAATAATGGTCATAATTAATTCTTAATTCACCTAGGTTTGGAATGTCTCGCGCTACGTTTTTTATGTCAAATGTAGATTCTGTACTGTCTACGTGATTCATAAATTCCCCTAGCGATTCGCTATTACTATTATTGACTCTATTTACATAGTTAAAGTTAATCTCAACTGCGCTATTAAAAGTGTCGGTCTGAATTGTGTAGTTGGCAAATGCCTTATTGTTTAACCAGGTGTAGTCGTAAGATGATGTCTCTATTCTGTCTGATAAATTGTTGTTTGCTACAGTGTAGTTAGTTGTTGATTCTGCATTATTAATCCCATTGCTGCCGTGGCCACTTAGACCAATAGTTAAGCGTTGATTTTTACTAACTTGATAAGCTGACTTTAAATTGTAGTATTGCCAAATATAACTACCTGTAGATGTAAAGTCTGATTCTATTTTTCTATCGCTTCCGTCTGTTGTTTCGCCGCGAGATGTGCCATAACTGATTTGAGATCTATAGTTTCCGCCTAGGAATCCATTTAGTGAAAATTTTTTATTTTTAAGGTTAATACCTAAGCTTAATCCTGTTGTGGGTTTTAGTTTAGTATTCAGTCCTATATTTGAACCAATGGTTATATTGTATCCTTCAAGGTGAAAGTTTTTTGTGAAGACCTCAATTACACCTCCACTGCTGCCTTGTGCTTTGTATTTGGCTGAGGGATGTGTAATTATTTCAATGCGCTCAATTTGAGCGGCTGGTACTACTTTTAATTCTTCATTAGTTATGGATTGTCTATCAATTAGTATCAATGGACTTCCTTTTCCAATGATTTCAATGCGTTCGTCATCTGGTGATGTCAGTTGAGGGGATGCTTTTAGAACTTCAAATAAATTTGTTAAGTTTTGTAATTCTGTTCCTTCAACGTTAACTTTTAGGCCGTCCATTGTTCTTGTGAAAGTTGCTTTTTTATAAGTTACTTGAACTGTTTCTAGGTTTATACTTTTTTCTAATGGAATGGTTCCAAAATCTCGGTTGGATTCATTAAATTCAAAATCAATTATTTTAATAGTGTGGTCGGGAATTGAAATCTTTAAATAGAATTTTTTGTTTCCAGATGTATTAAATGTAGTCGTGAATTTTGAACTATCTAATAATATTCCTTTTATAAAGGTTGAATCAGGTAGCATGTAAATACTAATTTGACCTAGGTCAATTAATGCGTTGTCAGCAATAATTTCACCACTCACAATTGTGGTTTGAGTAAGGCTTAAATTTGAGGTGATGATTAGTATGGATAATAATAATGTTTTCATGGGGTATTGTATAATTATAATATAATAAGTAATGTTGTTAAATTGGTTACAGCCCATTATTTAATTCAAAGGGGAAATTTACTAATGTGAAAAGTTTTCAATTGATAGGGAGGGTGTTTCAATTTCAATTTATGTTATTAGGTGATAGTTCTTTAGAAGTTAGACTTGTATATAATTGAATTATTTTGTTAAAAAAAGCAGAGGTTTATTTTAAATTAATTCTTAAATTTGACGAAGTACCCTATGTGTCAAAATCAACTAATATCTACTCTAAACCTATAAGTGGACTATGGCCAAAAAAGGGTTGTATATCACTATACAGAATTCATAGTTCATTTAATTAATAATTCAATCTTTAAATCCTGTGAAAAAGGCCGTCTGGAAACAGGCGGTCTTTACTTTTTTATATAATGAATTAAGATTGTGCATACAAAAACATATATTTAAAAGTAGGTTTTGTGTATTACACGTTATAACTCTACTATTCGTACAGCTAATTAAGGGTAGAATTCATAGTCAGATTAATATTTTTTTACTCTTTTGGAATTTCGAATTATGAAGTTAATCTGAGTATGAGTTTTAAATCCCTATATAGTAAGTGTATAATAGTTTACGTGTTAATTGAGGATACTCAAAAAAATGATAGTACAAAAAAAGCAGTAACTTTAAGTTACTGCTTTTGCTCCTCTTCTAGGACTCGAACCTAGGACCCTCTGATTAACAGTCAGATGCTCTAACCAGCTGAGCTAAAGAGGAGTGTTAAGGTGTCTTATGTTTCCTTATCGAATGCAAATATAGATATAATAAATTTATTATATCTCAGTATTATTAGATTTTAGTGCTATTTTTTCTTAAACGCTTTATACTTAAATAGATTGGGTAGGGAATTACAATCTGATTATCTCTATAAATAAGAGAATGAAAAATGATAGATACAAAAAAAGCAGTAACTTTCAGTTACTGCTTTTTGCTCCTCTTCTAGGACTCGAACCTAGGACCCTCTGATTAACAGTCAGATGCTCTAACCAGCTGAGCTAAAGAGGAGTGTCAAGGTGTCTTACGTTTCCTTAGCGGGTGCAAATATATATCAAATATTTTATTCCACAATGAGAATAGTGAAAAAAAGTAACAAAAAAAGATCAGTTTTTTTGTTATGTGTTGATTATCAATATTGAATGCTTAAAATAAATCTTCTTCAATTGAATCTAATCCTGAAGAATTATCATCACAGTCATTAATATCTTCACATTCTTCTTCAAAATTTCCAGTATCAGATGGTTTTGTACTGGTCGTTTGACTTCCTGGTCTTAAAATATTAGTTTTGGAAACATTTAATCTAATCTCAGTTTTTATTGTATTATCATCTTGAAGGTAACCTTTAGCAAAGGGAGTGCCTTCAATTTCAACTAGAGTACCTTTCTTTAAAAAATCTAATATTCTAAGGTTTGCACCTTCCTTTTTCCAAATTGTACAATTAACCCAAGTTGTTTTTGTGCGTTGACTTCCTGTTTTTTTATCTCTCCAGTTTTTGTTGTGTGCAACTGGAAAGTTGATAGCTATTACTCCGTTATCCATGTTTCTTGTGGTTGCGTCTTTCCCTAAGTTACCTATAAGTCTTGTGTCGAATACTGTTGCCATAGTTGTATTTTGTAGTGTGTATTTGTTAAAAAAGTATACCTAAATGTATTAATAATATTGATAGTCTTAAATATATTTATGACTATTTATATAATTAGTTACTCAAACTGAATGATGTAAGCATCTCTGTATCCTTTTGATTGTACTTCTTTTTGTGCTTTTTTGGCTTCTTTTTTAGTGTCAAACGGACCAATGAAGTATTTGTACTTATACATACTTTTACTGTTTACTTTTACACGTTCAACCTCAAATCCTAATCTTTTAAATTCATTAATGTTTGTTTCTAATGGATCAATTGAAGACATCAATTGTACTTTATAAGTGACATCATTTTTGGTTGCTTTCTCTTTTTTGGTTGATTTTGAAAAATTAACTTTTGGATGTTTTTGTTTTAGAAATGTTCTACACGCTCTAAAAATTGCTGAAGCAATAATTTCTTGACCATATGCAGAATTTAAATAATTTGCTTCTGAGGTATGTGTTAAAAATCCACATTCAATTAATACCGTAGGCATAGTTGTGAACTTTAACATTTGTAATGAATGGCCAATATCAGCCACGGTTTTTATCCCTCTACTTTTACGACCGGCTCTATGTTTAAATTGTTTTTCAATTAACTGGGCCAGTTTATAACTAGATTTTGAACTAAAACCGTGAATATGTGTTTCTGTCCCGTATGCAGAAGGGTTTTCAGAACCATTGCAGTGTATACTTAAAGTGTAATCAACTTTTTTCGAATTAGCCATTAAAACTCTTTTGTCTAATGACGGGTATGTGTCACTTGTTCTTGTGTATAATACCTTAACATTTGATAAATTGTGTTCTAAATAGTGACCTAATTTTTTTGAAATCAATAGATTGATTTGAGCTTCAGTCATTAATCCTTTTGTTTTTGATAAATGTCCAGGGTCTTTCCCTCCATGTCCAGGGTCAATTAAAATGGTAATTGAGAAGCTATTAAATGTAACTAAAATAACTGTGATAAATGATAAAATATACTTGTGAAATGACATATAGTTGTTTTGATACAGTAAAAATAACACTTCAAAGCTTATCAAATCAGATTAAATCAATCAGTAATTCAATGTTAAATGTTAAAAACATGTGGTTATATTTGTACTATGACAACTTCTATACCAATTAATTATAAAACAGCTTGGACTAACATCTATATTTTAATAGGTATAGTTTGTATATTTATTTTTTTATTAGGTTTTTTAGTTGTTGGTGACTTCATGAATTTAGTGTATAGTTTAGCTTCAGTTGTACCTGTTTATTTAGGTTTTAAAATGAAAAAATCACCTTATGCAATTGTGTCTAAGTCTAAAATTGAAGTATTTGGTCTTTTTGGAGAGTTGAAACATGAGTATGTTTGTGATAGTGAATCAAAATTTTTAAGAGTTGATAATAAGGTTGTTCTTAAAAATGATAAAGTATCTAAAAAAGTAAAAATGAATAAATGGTTTGTCAATGATGAGGATTGGAACGCTGTGTTAGAGCTGTTTAAATAGCTTAACAGTAAATTGTCTATTTTTTTTTAACAGTCAAAAGGAAAGTTGTAAGATATTAAGATAATATTATTAAATTTACACCCTATTCAATAGGTGTGGTTATCCACTTTTTTTGTATTTAAATAAGTAACGAATGAAAACAGTACAGTATAGAGAGGCATTACGTGAAGGAATGTCTGAAGAGATGAGAGCCGATAAAAGCGTATTTTTATTGGGTGAAGAAGTTGCTCAATATAATGGAGCTTACAAAGTTTCTCAAGGTATGCTTGATGAATTTGGCGCAAAAAGAATTATTGACACACCAATTGCGGAACTTGGTTTTACTGGTATTGCAGTAGGAGCAGCAATGAATGGATTGCGTCCTATTGTTGAGTTTATGACTTGGAACTTTGCTATTTTAGCTGCCGATCAAATTATTAATGAAGCGGCAAAGATTTTACAAATGTCTGGTGGACAAATTTCTTGTCCAATTGTATTTAGAGGAGGAAACGGAACTGCAGGTCAGTTAGCTGCTACTCACTCTCAAGCTTTTGAATCTTTTTATGCTAATGTACCTGGCTTGAAAGTGGTAACACCTTCAACTCCTTATGACGCTAAAGGCTTAATGAAAGCAGCAATTAGAGATAATGACCCAGTTTTAATAATGGAGTCTGAAAAAATGTATGGAGATAAAGGTGAGATTCCTGAAGGAGAATACATAATTCCTATTGGAGTTGCTGATATCAAGAGAAAAGGTTCTGATGTAACTATTGTTTCATTTGGTAAAATTATCAAAGAAGCACATAAGGCTGCTGATGAATTAGAAAA
>Ga0209396_1001107_pt1 | contig 30544 bp, 24 predicted proteins | sample GOMGulsemesocosm_6_FD_184638 | JGI IMG/M metagenome (GOLD analysis project Ga0209396, IMG submission 184638) | Methane-oxidizing microbial communities from mesocosms in the Gulf of Mexico - GOM8C Gulf of Mexico (SPAdes) (version 2) | ecosystem: Environmental > Aquatic > Marine > Cold seeps... | reverse complement strand
ATAACGGGCTGAGTATACTCGAGTTTATGCACTATTGCAGTAAAATTATGCTTTTATTACAGAAAATGACACTTCAGGAGCATCAAAATACATTTACCGAGTGTTTCGCAGTACATAATAGAGTTCTCGTCGGAAAAACCTTGTTCTAGAATAAGGAGTGATAAACCTAAGAAGTATTAAGTGCGAGTGACTTAATACTGACAACAAAGGAAAATAACAGGGTTTAATGAAGATATAAGTTAATGGATTCCCGATCAGAAACTTCGGGAATGACGACTGCGAGAAGAGGAGATGAACAATCACAAATTTATAGATTTCGGACCTGAAACTTCGGGAATGACGACTGCGAGAAGAGGAGATGAACAATCACAAATTTATAGATTTCGGACTTGAAACTTCGGGAATGATGAATATACGGCTAACATCCTTTAGAACCACCATTAGTTTGAGATACACCGTCATCCCCGTGATGTCTTAATCGGCCGTAGCATGGATGCTACTTATTAGAGAATGCAGGACGCACATTCTCCTGGATCCAGTTTCTAAAAGTGATTGTTCTTCGTTTTATCGTCATGCTGAACTCGTTTCAGCACCTCAACCGACAAGTGCCACACTGAACTAGATCCTGAAATCGTCATGCTGAACTTGTTTCAGCACCTTAATAGGAATGTCACTGCCCTATTTCGATCAAAGCTTCAGGTAATATCAATTGGTATTGCTCTTTTAGTGATGCCTTAGCTTTATCATCACCGTGAACAATTAAAATATGCTGTGGCTTAATACGCATTCGTTTTACAAAATTAATTAAACCTTTTTGATCTGCGTGTGCAGAATAACCGCTAATGGTTTCGGCATTAGCGTTAACAGTAATCTTCTTACCGTCAATATATACATAACCTCCTGGTTTACCGCCCTTTGGCGCATATTTTTGTATTTCTCGCCCTAAAGTTCCTCTCGCTTGGTAACCAACAAAGAGAATGTCCGCTGTTTTATCGTTTAAAAATTGTTTTAGGTAATTCAAAATTCTGCCTCCGCTACACATCCCGCTAGCTGCGATAACAATGGCTGGTTTATTTCTTTTAGCCAGGTACTCAATGGTTTGTATGTGCTCTTGATGAGAGTTAACCGTATAAAGTTGCTCAAAACTTAAAGGATGACGCCCACTGCGCAGTTCTCTTTTTGCCTCTTTATCCCATAATTCTTTAAAATCGTTATATTGGTTAGTAAATTTGGCCGCCATGGGGGAATCAACAATAATATCGATGTTATGCCAAAAGCTACGTTCATACTTCGGTCGCTGTTTTTGTTTATGTATTATTTGCTCTAATTCATAAAGAAGCTCTTGAGTACGCCCGATGCTAAAAGCGGGGATAAGTACTACGCCATTATCCTGCACGGCTTTTTCTATAACCATTTGTAGACACTTGGTTCGATCTTTTCTATTTTGATGGTTTTTATCGCCATAAGTTGATTCTATCACTAGGGTGTCAGCACGATATGGACTTTTAGGTGCAGGTAACAAGGGAGCGTACGGAGCGCCTAAGTCCCCTGAAAACACTACCCTATGCTTTTTAGCTTTCGTTGTGTTTTTACCTATAGCTGACGCTAAAGTTAGATCAATTTCTACGTAAGCCGAGCCTAAAATATGCCCTGCCATTTGAAACTTTATTTTTGCGCTAGAGAGATTGTTAAGTAAATCTAGTCGGTGCCATTTTTTATATTCCAGTGGTACTAATTGATTCTTCAGTAACTTTAAACACGCACTGATAATCGACTTATTGCGAGTAACACCCACTTTAAGCGCATCTTCAATGACAAGAGGTAATAATGCTGCGGTTGCTGTTGTCGCATAAATGGGTCCTTTAAAACCTGCCGCAAGAAGGTAAGGTATGCGACCAACATGATCTATATGGCAATGGGTCACTATTAAGGCTTTTACAGTGCTGATATCAAAATCTATTACAAACTGTGCTTCAATATCATTACTGCTTGTATCTGCTTTCTCTGTACCTTGAAAAAGGCCACAATCGATGAGTACTGAGTTATGGTTATCAATGTGAAGTTGATGACATGAGCCTGTTACGCCATTTACTGCTCCGTGGTGCTGAATACGCATAAACAATCCTTGTTTAGGTTTTATTCATTTAATAATAGTTAATTTTTGAGCTAATGTTCCAAAACATGAACCTTTAGTGCATAAATAACTATGGATTCCCGATCAGAAACTTCGGGAATGACGACTGCGAGAAGAAGAGATGAGCAATCACAAATTTATAGATTTCGGACTTGAAACTTCGAGAATGATGAATATATGGCTAACATCCTTTAGAACCACCATTAGTTTGAGATACACCGTCATCCCCGTGATGTCTTAATCGGCCGTAGCATGGATGCTACTTATTAGAGAATGCAGGACGCACATTCTCCTGGATCCAGTTTCTAAAAGTGATTGTTCTTCGTTTTATCGTCATACTGAACTCGTTTCAGCACCTCAACCGACAAGTACCATACTTAATTAGAAGGTTTATTTCTTGCTATACCGTGTTCATGCCAGCTAACAAACTTGCCACACGTTCGATTTTTACATTGCTCAGCTGGCGATAATCAAAGTATGGGCAAACAATAAGTCTATTTTCGCTATCAATGGCAAACTCATCATCTAACCAAACTAAATTGGTATGAATCTTACCTGTACTAATTAACGCTTTAGCATGGCCTTTACCGCAAATAATGTGCACGGTGTTTTTATCGGCTATTCTGTTATTGACGACGATGTTATTGGATATGCTCTTATTGGTAACTAACTGCGGAGCTGAAAACAACAAGGCTGTTTTACTTTGACCTTGTAATAAATATTTATCACGATAATCTTGCCATGTGGGCGCTTTAGTTGAATAGTCAAAAGACTTTTTATCTAAAGCGTAAAGTAACTTAGCATAAACATTAAATACCTTTCGCCAGCCGTTGCCACAGGCTTGGTTAATAACATTAATTTCACCCTCTACCAGCTCTGTAACACCACACAACGCTTGATATTCAAGCATGTTGGGTTTGTTGGCAATATACACTGCAAAGTTAAAGTCACTGTCACCAAAACCAATATTTGTCATATACCCGTTCCACTTGAAAATGCATGATTCAGCTGGAATTAGAAACGCCTTTAGGCAAGGCATTGATTGAAGAGAATAGTTATGCAGGAGAATATGCTCCTGCATTCTCTAATAAGCTACATCCATGTAGCGTTATTGTCGAAATCAATAACGTAGCATAAAGCGTTTATAAACCAGCCCTTTGGGGGAGAACTGAGCAAACAATACCCGTCGTTACATTTGTTTTTAAGGCAGCTACCCTTAACAACAAAATGTGCCTTGATTATGATTCGCTCAGGTTTCCTGAAACGAGCATCTTCAAGTGGAGCGGGTATAAACATGAGCTAAAAAGTGTCACTATCAGCAAGTAAAAAAGTATTATCACCATCTGCACGGGATCGCATAGTAGCAAGTCGAGCTCTTATGCCACCCATCATTTGGCTAAACTGTTGTTCGGTTTTAACTGAAGCTAAAATAGGCTCTAAATCACCCTGCCAAGCTTTTATCCAACCCGAGTCTATCGCCCCTTGAAGGTACTGATACATGCCACTTTTATTGTTTTGTAAAGCATTAATCAAAGCCATATTATAATAATACGAAGGTTCGTTAGATTTTTTGCTTTTACCTTTATCTAAAAACTGAGTAAAACCAGCAATAATAGTTTTTGCCTGTGAAAGCTTTTCTATTTGTATATAGGCATAGGCTAAATGAAGCGCCGACTGACCATCAGATATATAATAAAACGCATCGTCATTACTTCCGTTGCCGCTGCGCAGCCGTTCAAACGCAGTAATAGCTTGTACATATTGACCTTGGTAAAAAGCAATTTCCCCTTCAATGTAATCATTCATTCCTGACTTTTTACCAGTGAACTCAATATCCTTTAAAGAGTTAAGCGCTTTATTAACATCGCCTTGAGTTGCGTAAAAGCGGGCTTTCATAAACAAAACATCTTCCGCTGAAAATTGAGATGCATGTTTACTGGCATAATCAAACCAATGTTGTGTTTGCTCAACTTGTCCCATATCCATGTTAGCAATCAATAAACCCTTCATTGCTTGTTTATTTATCGGATCAACATCAAGCGCTCTTTCATACATGCTTATTGATTCATCAAGTCTGCCACGCGTTGATAAAATATCACCAACTAAGTTATAAGCGCCTGGATAATAAGGGTCATTACTAATTATCTGCGAAAATATATCCATGGCTTTTTTTTCAGAGCCTTCTTGGTAATAACACCAAGCCACGTTATAAGCAGCCACTGGTGACTTGGGATCTAATACGTAGGCTTGCTCAAATAACTTATGTGCACCACCAACATCACCTTTGCTTTGCAACAAAGAGCCATACCACATATAAGTCATCGGATAGTTAGGATTAATATCAATGGCTTTTTTAAATGACTGCTCAGCTTTAACTGAATCTGTTTTGGTAAGTAATAATCCTTGAGTTGCGTGAGCAGCAGCCAAGTTAGGGTTTAATTGAAAAGCAGTATTAAGCGCTTCTTCAGCCGCACTTTTGGCTTGTAATTCAGGTAAATTACCATAAAGGGCAAGCAAAATATTCGCATTAGCAATACCGACAAAAGCTCGTGCATAACCGGCATCAAATCTAGCAGCATCTTGAAAATGCACTAAGGCTTTATTAATAGATGGTGCAGTGCGATGCGCTAGCTCTTGTTGTCCTTTACCAAAGGCAACCATAGCATCAACATTATGAGTCTCTGCGACAGACTCAAAAGAAGGCGTTTCACCCAGTAAGGTAATTTTCATTTTATCAACAACCGCTCTAGCAATATCGTCTTGTATTTGAAATACATCACGGTATTCTCTGTCGTACGTTTCTGACCAAAGGTGTTCACCCGTACTGACCTTAATTAACTGGGCCGTTATTCTAATTTTATTAGTGGTATCATTCTTTCGAATACTGCCCTCAAGAATAGTATCTACGCCTAGCTCTCTGCCTATTTCAACAATGGTTTTATTTGACACACCTTTATAAGCAAAAGAAGAGGTTCTGGCTGCAACTTGTAAATCTGGGATTTTAGCTAATAAGTTTAATAACTCTTCCACCATACCATCAGCAAAAAACTCGTCTTCGATATCATTACTAAACGGAATAAAAGGCAAAATGGCGATAGACTCTTTTTTCCCTTGAGATAGTTTCGTTTCAGAGGTTTCAGAAAGTGCTTGTTGTTCCCCATACTGTGCGGCTGTTTTAGGCGGCGTTGGAGTTGATGTTGATGATGTAGGTAATGTTTGAGGCGATTGCCCTTCTAACCATAGCTGAGCCACTAAAGTAACCACTACTGCCAATGTAAGTGAGCCAGCAACAGACAAAGTAGTTTTTATATTCGCTTGCGGCGTACTATCAGACTCACCACCACTTTTAACTCTGACAATACCTTTGGCGGTAAAGTTATACAGCCAAGCAAAAATTAAAGAAACAGGAAAACCCACCAAAAACACTTGTAATAATGTTGTCATCACAGAGTCTGGTAAACCTAAAGCAGGTACCGCTAAGTCGGCTATTTGAATTAATGGCCAAGCTGATACCGCATAGATGGTGGCAACCTTAAATACTTGCCTATGTCGTAATTGCGCTAAGAAACTATCCAATTATATTCTCCAAGCTTTTCTTCAAATCTTTCTTTAAAGTGCTCTCTAACCTAATATCTAAGCTTTTCTTTAAAGTAAGCTCTAAGGTAATGTTAAGTACAAAGCTATTCATCATTTGTCTTTTCCATGGCAGCTTTGTCTACTGAAGTTTTTTCTACAACTTTACCCTTAACTTTATTGACAGTTTTCTCTATAATTTTTTCTATAACTACCGAGCCATTAATCGTATTCATGCTCAATTTCCCTGAGCCATCACCCGAAATAAAGCTCAGTGTTTTTTTATGAAAATTACCCTCAATAGCTAAATCATTGGTTAGTTCATTCTCAATGTCACCACCAAATTGGCTAACCACCTCACACTCAGCATTTAAGGTATCGCTTGCCTTATACAAGATGTCGCCACTTACACTAGATAGCTTCAACTCAGCATTATTTTGTACTAGGCCACTAATTTGGGTATCACCTGAAACATTTTTGATCGTTAACTTACTGGTACCACTAATATCAGCAATGATATCGCCTGACATAGATTTAAGATATGCTTGTTCAAAGTCACCGGAAAAATCAACCCTACCGCTAACCGATTCAACTTTAGTAAAACCTGAAGACTCTACAAGGTGTATATCACCACTAACCACTGACAATTTTATTTTTCCATGTGATTTTTTCACCACTAAATTGCCATTAATGGATTTACCTTCAATATGCTTAGTTAAGTTACTAATGGTAAAAGAAGTATCAATACCCTTGAAATACAACTGTAATTGCCTTGGCATAAATATATTAATCACACTGGCATCACCCCAATGCTGCTGCCCTTGGGTATCTAGCTTAATAAAGGTTTTATCCTTTTTAGTCTCAAACAGTAGTCGCTTGGTGCTATCGTCTAACTCACCTTGAACCATCACCTCGGATTTATCCCAGCCTTGTATTGTCACTAGGCCACGCGGAATTTTGACAAAAACCTTGCCCTTAGCCTCAACCGACAACGACTGATTAACCTGCTCCCCTGCCAAGCAAGTAGCCGAAAAACCAATACCCATGAAAAGAGCAGAGATAAAAAGAGCCCTCTTAGAGATAACAACCAAAATAAAACTGAATTGATTAAAAATGGTATTCAAAAAATAAGACCTCGTTAATGTTTTATTAATTTTACGTCATCCTGAATTCGTCATACTGAACTTGTTTCAGGATCTCATGCAGCAAGTGCCCATCACACTGAACTAAAAACTACGAATATACATAGAAGTATACATAATTTTTAAAAATGAATATTACAAAATCGTTAGCCAATGTTTCAAACTTAATTAACACCTCAGTCCCTCCCAAAGGCTTTTACCGAGAAGTCGTCATTCCCGAGTTGTCTTATCGGGAATCCAGCTCTTTGTCAGCCTGAATATTACTTATTCGATAATGCAGACGGTACAGGAAATACCTTACTAGATAATGCAGACGTGGCATGGATGCCTATTCTCCTGAATCCAGCACTTAAGTAATATCACTTAGGACCATTGTCTTCGAAATTCCATATTATTAAGTCACTTATCATTAAATAAAAATACCTAACCCTGTGTTTTTAACTCAATACCCCACAATCTCATTTAAACAGCCTTTATACTTAGCTATCGACCACGCATTATTTTTCATTGCAAAAGGGTAAACCAGATATTTATAATACAAACACTATGATTACAAAGAGATTAGGGTGTTGATTAGTATATAATGCTCTCACAAGTTTATTTTCGTACTTTAGTGTCGGATTATTTTACACATTGAGTTATAGAAAACATAAAAATCAAGCCAAGCCCTTGTAAAAACTAGTGATTACCTAGTTGGTCTAAATTTTGCTTAGTAGAGTTACGATTAAGGAATTATCCTTTTTTGGGTAATTCACAAAATTATTAGAATGAAATAGGAATAAAAATGAAATTGAAATTTTTAAATACTACTGTAGCTGGTTTAATTTTATCGCTTAGTTGCTTAGTTAGCACTGCAAATGCGGGATTGATTTTATCTGATGAAACTGTTGTTGATACCTCAGGACAAGCTTACTCAAAAATATTTGATGTCTCTAGCTTTAAAGATTACATAAATTTAGTTTTTACCGTTGAAGCTCGCGGGGATTATGGAACGCTAAACAGTGAGAATATTGAGTTTTTGATCGATGACATTTCCTTTGGCGAATTTAATTATAATACTCCTGGAGTTAATAGTATTGTTGGCCCTACGGGTAACAGCTCATATGATTACGTGATGGACTTTTCATTTACCATTAGCGATAGCGATTGGAATACATTATTCGCAGATAATTCTGAAGTGAAAATAGAATGGAATAATGCTAATGGGGTTGACGCTAAATATGCAAGTTATGTAAATTTCAGCTTATCAGGTACACCTGGTGAACCAAACATAACAGATCCAGTACCAGTACCAGCACCAACAACTATTGCAGTTTTCGCATTAGCTCTAATTGGTTTCGCATCACGTAAATTTAAAAAACAATCTTAAGATTTTATTAACGACTGTTTAAAAGCACCTAAGGGTGCTTTTTTTGTATCTGAAATTTGATGTCTGGATGGGATTATAAAAGTTAACCCTTTCAACTTAAAGGTGTTTTATCGAAACGCAGTATGGATGCTACTTATTAGACAATGCAGACGGTACAGGACGAGCTTATTAGAGAATGCAGGATGCACATTCTCCTGAGCATATTGTCCTGTTCCACGCACTTAAGCCATATGGATTCCCGACAAGACAACTCGGGAATGACGGCTGTTAGCTGGTGGAGATACCGAAGCTATATTCCTATCAGAGACTTCAGGAAGCTCCACACTGAATTATTTCCCGTCATACTGAACTCGTTTCAGTACCTCAAGCGACAAGTGCCACACTGATTATTTCCCGTCATACTTAACTTGTTTCAGTACCTCAACCAGCAAGTGGCACACTGAACGAGATCCTGAAATAAATTCAGGATGACGTATTTGAGATGGGCATGACGAGTCGGAGCTACGAGTATAACGAAGTTACTTCAAACAATAGCGTTTATATAAATATGAGTCTTTATGTTTTAAATATTGAGGATTGAATTTTAACTGGCTACATAACAGTTTTTCTCTGTTTATATCTTTAGCAAAATGAAGAACTTGGTTTAGTACTTTATATTGCTTAGTTGATATTTCAAATTGTTTGAACAATAAATCCCTTTCTTGACCTGATAATATCTGCCAATTTAATAACAACACCTGTATTGTGCCTACCGTGACTAAATCGACATAAGGTGCTGTAGCGAGTGCTTGGTCGACATAATATTTAGTCTTATGGTTATAGCCATGCAATGAATTATTTAATCTAGCTAAATCGACCCAGGGATCAGGCCATAAAGGTCTTAGCTCTGTTGCTAATAAATACCATTGATTGATCACTGTTAACGCTGTTGTATCTTCAAAGCCCATATCGACACCCCAATGCATAATACGTCCTACCATATGAGCATAATGCGGATGTGTAGGATCTAACGACTGGGCTTTTTTAATCGAAGTTAATGTATCTGTGTATTCAGCTTTATCTTTTATGGTATTCTGTTTTGCCCAGTCGTTTAATGAAAACTCAGCGTTAAAATACCAGGCATTAGCCGAACCTCGGCTAAAAGAAGATGATAAACAGTACAGGGTAAGCAGTAATAACAGACCTAAGGTAATGTAGTTAATGGACTTATTTTTTATAAAATAATTTGATGAAGTTGATGAAATACTCATGTTAAGTCCTATAAAATTGATTTGGCTGTGTAGCTAATACTATCTTCGATGTTCCAGAACGAAATGTAGCACGGATGGTATTTATTGGAAAATTTTGGTGAATATTGTCTTGGGCCTGCACTCTTTAAAAAACTGGATCCCCGATTAATAGACCACGGGGATGACGTCCCTGAACCACGAAAATGGTTTGGCTGAGTATTGTGCATTATCACCTAGACTTAACAAAAAATATAGAAACCAGCCTAAGATTCAAACATACTTGCGGTGATATTATAAGCATTGTCGTAAAACAATTCTTGTGCTTTCTCTTCGCCAAATAGTGCTGTAATTTTACTTCTGGCTTCACTCAATATCGGGGGTCTACGTTTTAAATTATGAGCGTCACTAGCAACAATATGAATAAAGCCTTGCTCAATATAACTTAAGGCTAGTTCCTGGCACCCTTCACCAAAGTGCCCAGTAATTGAGCTTGCCGTTACTTGAAACCAGCAACCTAAACGCACAAAGGTTTTGATTCTATCAGGTGATTTTAATAAGTCACGATTACGTTCGGGGTGAGCAATAACAGGTGTGATATTGTTTTTAAGCAAGTGATTAACTAAAACGTCACTGCCGGCAGGAATATGACTATGAGGAAACTCAAGCAACATAAACTGTTGATTATTATAACGGCCATATAAAGGTAATTGCTGACTAGAAAGTAAAGAGAGTATTTCTGAATCTAATCGAACTTCAGCGGCATAAGCTAACTCAACTTTAATATTTTCCTGCTCAACCACCTTTTGCAAAGCTGAAAAAGACGATTCAATCACTGATAAGTAATTATTAAAACGACCGAAGTGCAAATGTGGCGTAACAACAATACGTGTTACACCATCTGCAACCGCTAAGTTAATTAAGGCAAGTGCCTCAACCATATCTTTAGCGCCATCATCAATACCAGGTAATATATGGCAATGAATATCTATCATAACTTAATTATCCATTTCCCATAGGTATGTCTGAATCAGTATTGATAATCCAAGAGAGCAAAAGCTAAAAGCTAAACCAAAAGTCAAAACGGCTATCTGACACTCATCAAATAGCAATCAACCTATAACAATCGACTTTATGACAATTCACTTATAACGGTTAACTCTTTTGTTCTTGGCCATAGGTATAATCACTGTAATAACCATTATAACTCTCGCTTGCAGCCATTTTTTTAGTATCAACTTTATTCAATACTACACCTGCGATATTGGCATTTAAGTTAATTAAGCGACCTATACCATCTTGAACAGCACCAATACGAGTATCATCACTTTTAACAACATATATTACTGCGTCTGATTGTTGGGCAATAACTAACGAATCGCTAACAGCTTGCACTGGCGGCGTATCAATAATAATACGGTCATAAGATTTTTTAAGGTGAGCTAATATAACAGCAAATTTAGGTGATAATAATAATTCAAGCGGGTTAGACGGTATTTGCCCACAAGGCATCACCGTTAAACCTGATTTTTCATCTTGATAAATACAATCAGCAAATTGTTCTGTTCCTGTAATTAAATTGCTCAAACCAGGATGATAAAGCGGTATATTAAAACGCTTACAAATACTCGGTTTACGCATATCCGCATCAATTAAAATGGTTTTTTCAACTTGTGCTAATGAAAAGGCCAAATTTGTTGCCGTGGTTGTTTTACCTTCCCCCGGAACCGTAGAAGTAACTTCAACAACCTTTGACGCCTTATCTAGCTGTGTTAACACGAAACTGGTGCGCATGGTTCGTACAGATTCTGAAAATTTATTAGAATGATCTTCAAAAAAATAATGCAACATTAAGGCCGTATTTTTCTTTAACGCCACTAAGGGCAATAAACCTAACATACGCTGTGATAATTTATTTTCAATATCACTGGCTGTTTTAAACGTGTCATTTAACGCATCGAGCACAAAGGCAATAACAAGACCAAATCCAAAAGTGGCAACAAAAGCCAAAATGACTAACAAAGGTTTATTCGGTTTAATTGGTTTGGTTGTTTTATAAGCACGGTCGGTAAAGCGAGCAACTGCCGCATTAAAATCACTTGTTACTTCTGTTTCCTTCGCACGAGAGAAAAACGTATCGTAAATATTTCGGTTAGTTTCAACTTCACGCGACAGTTTTCTATATTCGTACTCTTTCGCTGTAATTTCACGATATACTTTTTTAATACGTGTGAGCTCTATTTCAAGCGCTTGAACATTACGTTTACCGGTATTTAATTCTTTTTGAACACCTGTGACTAAACGTTGAACCTGAAGAGATAGATTTTTTTGGACTGAGTTTAACTCAGCTTTGGCCGCAATAAGTTTAGGGTGTTTAGGCCCATAAACGCCGGCTAAATCTGATAATTTAAGTTCAGAGGTAACTAATGTTCTTTTAATATCTTGTATAGCTCGGTGTGATGTTATGTCAGATATCGACTGCAGTACTTCTAAATTATCACGACCGTATTCATCAATAACACGTATGATACTCTCTAATTTATTTTTTTCATTTCTTGCCACCACCAACTGTACTGAGGTTTGTTCCAGTTCTTTTGAAATTAAGCCTAACACACCAGAAATATCAATCAGATTCTCACTTTCTAAGTATTGTTGTAATTTAAATTCTGACTCATCAAGCCTTAGACGCAAATCAGTTAAACGCGTAGTTAACCAACCTGAAGCTTCTTTCGTTACCCCCATTTTACTAATCAAGTGTTGTTCAATATAAACCTCACCAACAGTATTGGCCACTAAGGCAGCTAATGCCGGATCACTGCTTTGAAAAGAAATATGTACTAATTGAGTTTTTCGTATTGGGCTTATCGTTAAGCGTTTAGTAAAAGCACTAACTAAGGCCTGTAATTCTTTTTTCTCTTGCTCTGTGGTCGAGAGTGTTACAATTTGTTTTTTAGGAATAAAAGGAAGCGATTGTTTAACGTCTTTAATAAAAGTACGAATTGCTGAAGGGTTACCAATAAAGTCAGGGTGCTCTTTTAAGTTTAGTTTTTCTATTACTATTTGAGCAATACTTCTTGATTTTAAAATTTCAAATTGGGTAAGATAATATTCTTTACGATTAGAATCTAAACCATAAACTTCGGCAAATGATACCGCTTTGTTTTGTTGTGATTCAATCAATAAAGTTGCTGTTGAACGATAAACAGGTGTTATATTTAAGGCGACTACAGCCGTTAATAATGCGACCACAATAGCTAATGAGGTTACACGCAATAGATATTTTTTGAAAACTGAAAAATAATGGCGTAAATCAATAATATCTTCGATAGACTGGTTATTCACCGACTGAAAACCTTCAGGTTTTGTTTTTACTTGAGTTTTATCATTAACAGCAAGAGGTGTTTCGCTGGCTATATTATTCATTGTCATTAAAAAAACCTTTGATCTATCGTGATGGTATCGCCCGCACTTACATTATGCTCAAGAGATGCATGCTGTTTCAGCCTTTTATCTGCTTCTTTATATAAAGAAATTTTATCTTTATCAGCACGGTCTGTTAAACCACCCGCTAGTGCTACTGCCTGATTAATGGTCATTCCTGGTTGATAGGGGTATCCACCCGGTTTTTTTACTTCGCCATGTATATAAAAAGGCCTATATTCAATAACTTGCACATAAACGTTAGGGTTAACTAAATAATCACCTTTCAGGCCTTGGGTAATAGCTAACTCAACTTGTTTTATCGACAAACCCGCTACTTTAACCTCACCTAAAAATGGGTAGTTCACACTACCACTGTTACCTAAAAAGCTTTCAATACTTAAATCTTCTTGACCGAAGACCTTTATAGCTATTTTATCACCAGCACCTAAAATATAAGCCTCATTGGCATGTGATATAGGTGACATAAATAGGTAAATGAATATAAAAAAAGAAAGGGGTTTAATCAAAAGCATAAATATAAAAGGTCTCTATAAAGAAAAAGTAAAGTCTACGCCAACGACATTTTTATCATATACAATTTTATCAAGGTTAGAATCTTGATCGGTATACTCTATGTAAAACGCGACATCAACCCAACGTTTAAATTTATAATTAACATCAGCATATAAGTTATTACTTTTATCAAGCCGCTCAAAGCCCGTATACTCTTCACGTATATAACTGTAATTTAGAGTAGTAGATACCTTCTCATCCCACTCATGTTGCCAGTTTGCCGCGTAAATACTTTCACTAATGTAATCACCTTGTAAATCAGGGTCTTTAGCAGCTCGAGATGTTTCAAGTGTTAAGGTAGTGTAAGTTAATGGTTTCCAATCAACATTACCTTCCCAGCTCACCCCTTTAAAATCTTCACGACTAGCGTCAGAAAACTTCTTTTGTTCTTGACCAATTTTAAAACTACCCGATGTTAACGCAGTTGCCTCCCAAGTAATCCCAACTAATGCACTGAACATATCTGAATCACGTGAAATAGATTCAGAAACATCATACTTTATTGGCCCTGCCTTCACTTCAAAGAAAGCATCTGTGCTAGCATTAGTGGTATAGAAAAAAGTAGATCCTAAGGTAGACTGATTAAAGCTACGAACGTCGGTAAGGTCGGTAATCTCGGTAAAGTTTGTGTAGTTCTTATTATAATAGCGTCCCATAAAGGCTATACGCCCACTTGAGCTTGAACTACCATATTCATAGCTTAACTTGGCTAATTGTACATTGTATGACAAAGGTTCGTCATAAGAGGAGCCTTGACCTTCAGTAATGCCTGTACCACGAGGTTCTACATCTTTATTGGCTTCTAATGCAATATCAAAACGAGAGCTTGAACTTGCTTCTAAATGACTTTTAAAACCTAAGTTACCAATAAGATAATTATCATCAGAACTATCAAGGAAGGTACCTGATTCTATACCAACATCGAGTTGGTAATTATTGATGCCGTCATCAAGTAAAAATTTTACTGCTGGTGCTAGGGTAAATATGCCACTTCCAGTGGTATCACTTCCTTGGCTGAAAATATTATTATCGTATTTATAACCGGTATTAATAATAGGTACAATCGCTATGCCAGAGTCTGTTATATAAGGCTCTGGTTCAACGGAAACGGCTGAACTACTATATGCGATAACCATAGCACTTAATAACAGGTTCCCTTTCATTTTCATTTTCATTTTCTAATCCCTTAAATTGAATTCATGCTTTATCGTTAAACGTATTAATAAGTATTTTAATAGGCATTTTTCGATATAAAGCCTTTAAAAACTGTTAAAGTTATAATTTTAATATCCAGCCAAACAGACCAATTCTTTATATACTGCAGGTCAAACTCAACTCTTTTTTCCATTTTTTCCAAAGTATCTGTTTCGCCACGCCAGCCATTTATTTGCGCCCAGCCGGTAATGCCCGGTTTAACTTTATGCCGTAACATATAAAACTCTACTTTCTTACGGTATTCTTCATTATGCGATACGGCATGAGGCCTTGGACCTACGATGGACATAGAGCCACTCAATACATTAAAAAACTGTGGCAACTCATCTAAGCTTGTCCTCCGCAAAAATCCACCGAAAGGCGTTATGCGTGTATCATTTTTTGTCGCTTGAATAACTTTGTCGCTGTTTTCCATTACCGACATAGAGCGAAACTTCCATACCTTTATTTTTTGCCCTGATAAACCATATCTATCTTGTTTAAATAAAACAGGGCCTCTTGAGGTCAATTTAATAACAACCGCTATAATCGTGAGTATTGGTAAAATCGCAGCTAAGATTAACGAGCCGATAACAAGGTCTTCACTGCGTTTAATTAAACGACGAATACCTAAATAAGGAGACTCAAAAACACTTAAAGTATCTATTTCGCCTACGTGATCGATTCGTGAATGCATAAGATTCGATAACAGGAAGTCAGGGACTAAATGAACATCAACGGTGGTATCACCTAAATAAGCAAGTATTTCAGCAATGCGCTTTTCCGCGGCTATTGGTAGCGCAATAAACAAAACATCGATTTCACCCGCACGAGCTTTATTTACAGCTGTATCTATCGAACCCACAATATCACTTGAGCTTAGCCCCGTAAGCCTATCGGGTGCTCGGTCTTCAAAAAAACCAACGTTGTCATAACCTAATTCATCATGCAGATTAATTTGCTCCATAATTTTAATGCCAGACTGAGTAGCGCCAATAATAGCGACTTTTTTACTGCTCAAGCCCAACTTGCGTTTGTTCTTTTTGTAAGAACGTAAAGCCACACGCCATGTAAACAACAACGTAAAAGCAAGTACAAACCAAAGTATAATAGTAATACGTGAAAGCTGTTCAGATAGCTTAAACGCAAAAGAGAAAACAACAAGACCACCAAAAGACAGCAGTAAACTTAACCATGCAGTTAGTACCATCTCCCTTAATTTTCCTGCACGCCAAGAGCGGTATAAATTTAAGCCTTCTGCAACATAAGAAAAAGTGACTAGTACGACTAAAAGTGCAATTAAATACTCGCGAGATAAAGGAACACCGTAGAGATAAGCTGCTAAAATTAAGCTAGCAGTTAAAATCAGAATATCTATCAGTTTAGTGCCAAAGGAGTTGCTACTAAAGCTGTCACTAAAAAGGGCTCGGGGGAGCATGTATTTTCCCTAATATAAGATGATTTTGTTTCAATCAGTCATTGAAACAAACAATTCTGCGCATTATACAGCAGTAGAAATGAAATAAAACCTTAAATTATCGTAAATAAAAGGTTAAATCTTTACGTTTTGTATACTTATTGAAATTTCATTAGTTAAAAAGCTTTTCTTTTAATAAAAGCCAAGCAAACTTCGAATTAGTAACTAAGTACCGCTTCCACATACGACCTGGCTCTTGAAGAACGCGATAAAACCACTCAAGTCCATATTCTTGCATCCATTTGGGCGCTCGGTTAACTTTCCCTGCAACCACATCAAAGGTACCACCAACTCCCATCACAAAGTCTACACCCAATTTATCTTGCCATTTATTGATGAAATTCTCTTTTTTAGGCGAAGTAATAGCAACAAATAATAATTTAGCACCCGATGCCTTAATCTTATCAACCACGGCTTGCTCATCTTCCCAAAAATATCCGTCATTAAACCCTGAGATAGTTAAGTTAGGGTTTTTCTCTTTTACTTTAGCCGCAGTTTTAGAGACAACATCTTCTGTTGCACCTAATAGAAAAACCGGGAAATCACATCTTGCACTCATTTTTAATAGCTCATGGAATAAATCGACACCAGCAACACGCTCAGGTACATCATGACCTAAAAAACGTGCCCCTATAACAACGCCCATACCATCAATATTAATAAGTTCACAGGCATTAACAGAATCAGCCAATACTTTATCTTTTTGCATGTTCACTATTTTCGCCACATTAACAACAACATGCTGTAAAAAGTGACCTTTTTGGATTCTATTTTCGATAAAACTAACCGTTTCAGACATTGTCGCGACATCCATAGGCGACTTTAAAAATTTTATTCTTTTCATTGCTACTATCCAGCTATAAATTTATTGTGTGGTTATTTCAAGAGCACTAAACGAAACATGGTTTAATATATTAATTTTAGGATGTCGATACATACCGATTTTAAGATAATGATGATAGTTATTTAGCATATTTTTCCCTGTAAAAACTTTCATTTTCTTATCATTTAAACTAAAAATTAACTGTCCATACTCATCAATATTCCAAGTTATATCGAAGGTGTAATTATTCCATTCCCCTCTATCAACAGGAAACCAAAATCTTTCTTTTCCAAAGTAATGAACACCAACACCAAAGGTGTTATTTCTCTCTTCAACGAAAAGAGAAATCGGAGGTGAGTTCCCAGGTAGATCTGCCCACGTTTGATTCAATTTGGGATCGGGCTGGTCATGCCATTGAGCGAAAATCCACCACCTATTCTTTCCGGTGTCTACTTTAAAATCATTTGGCACAAACATGTCAAAACTATAAATGACTCTTTCACCTGATTCATAAGGGTAATTGATAGATAACTCCGATCGTATACCTCCAAAGATTTTTTTCTGATTGGGCATTAATGCAAAAGTAACCCTATCTTGCTCTATAAATGCATTTCCAGTTTTAGCCTCTAAAAACATGATTGATTGAAGATCTGGCACTGATAAAACTTTTGCAATTTTTTTCAATGAATTTGGATCCCTCCCAAAGACTAAAAGCCCTTTTTCACTTTGCTTCAACTGGTATGTCGCCGTACAAGCCCCAAGTACTAATGAAATTAACACTACTCGAAAACAAGGGTGTCTAAGTACTTGATAAATTTTCATATAACAAATTCCACTTAGGTAGTACAACTGTAGAAGTAAATTTTTCGCTGTAAATATTTTTTGCCTTGTTATAAATAATGTCATTTTCACTATTAGCATTTAAAGCTGTTAATAATTTCATGTGCATTTCATCAACATCACCAGGTTTAAACAAATAACCAGTTTCACCATCTATAATGACTTCAGGAATTCCGCCTACAGGGGTTGTAATAATTGGAATTTCACAAGCCATAGCCTCAATAATCACCATTGGCAAGCCTTCGTTATATGATGGAAGTATCATTAATTGACAATCGCTTAGTAGTTGGGTTTTTTGTGCCGCGTTTACCCAGCCATGAAATGTTATCGACTCTTTAAGCTCCAACTCATTAACTAATTTGTGTACTTTTTCATCCTCACCACTACCACAAAGGTGTAAGTGATAGCCTGACTCTAATAGTGCAAAAGCATTAATTAAATCGTAAATTCCTTTGCGTTGTATGAATGCACCTAAAAATAGAATATGACCAAGTCGTCTTGTAGACGGTATTCTTTCTATATCAACATAATTATTGATAACCGTCACACTTCGTCCGGATATTGATTTTAAATATTCAAACCAACTATCAGATAATACAACAAACTCATCTACATTTTTAATTAGCCAAAGTAATAGCTTTTGAGTGAAATCTGTTCTCGATTCAAAGTAAACTTTAAATTCTGACCCATGTAAGTGGATGACGGTCTTGTTCTTAAAAAGCTTAGCCATTGATACAAATAGTAGCTTTCTCCAAAAACTTCCTTTATATGACATGTGGCAATGCAATATTAATTTTTTTTGACTTAAACAAAGGAAAAATAATTGAAAGGTAGCTTTAATAAATAGGAAAAGATCTTCAAACTTACTCAGGCCGCGGTGTGATTTAATACGTGTATGTTTTTTATCCGCAAATAAACCATTATCAATATATCCTTGGATAACGGCATCAATACCCCCTTTGCTACACGTTCCTAATGTCACTATATGTTGCACTCTTTATCTCCTTTGTATGGGTTTACAACAGAATTACTTGACCCTTTGTACGAAATTATCTTACTCGGGTTACCGACTACAATTGCATTATCAGGAATATCTTTAGTGACGACCGCATTAGCCCCGACTACAACATTATCACCGATTGTAATTCCCCCTACGACACAACAGCCAGGCCCTAAATAAACATTATTTCCGATTTTAGGGTGCTTTCCGTTTTTTCCTCCAATAGTTACTGAGTGAAGCATTGTAAAGTTATTTCCAATAGCAACATTCTTTCCGAAAGTTGTCGCAAAAACATGGTGAATACAAAAGCCATAGCCAATATCGGCTCGGTAATTTATGTCCGAAGCATAAGCTCTTTTGTAATACAGATACATGATTTTGGGGACTATTCTTAAAAGTTTATTCTCATCAAAATGCTTAGCTACACGCATCCAAAATGAAAAAGTATAACCTTTAATAAAGAGTATACTTTTTAAAAAAAGCGGGAAACTTACTCTCCCATGGTATCTGTACAGATCCGAAGTAAGTAGTTCCTTTAGACTATATTTCATTTATTCATGGCCTCTACGATTAGTTGATAATATTGATTTCCTATCTTCTTTTCTGAAAAATCTTCTGAGCGCTTAAGTAGTAATTCTTCATTAACAAGAGGTGTATCGGCTTCCTTCATTATGGCACTAGCAAGTGATTGACTGTCACCCACATCAACTAAACGACCATAACGGCCATTATCCAAAATTTCTGCGGGACCATAATTACAATTAGTTGCAACAATAGGTAAGCCAAACGCCATTGCTTCCACAATAACATTACCAAAACCTTCCCATGCCGAAGATAGTACAAAGATATCTGCCTCTTGGTAATATTTCATGACCGAGTCTGTGTAGCCAATAAACTCAACATCTTGATTAAGTTGATGAAGATCCACTAACTTTTTAATTACAGAGAATTCATTTAAATCATTAGTTCCCCCTACAACTTTAAGATGTACTGATCGATTATTTTTGATAATCGCAAGAGATTTTATCAACGTACTGTAGTCCTTTTGCGGTACTACTCGCCCCACAGCAACCAAATTTAACGTATGATTATTACTCTTTTCATTGTTGATGACACCCTTAAATCGTACTGGATTATGGATGGTTGACGTACATGACTCCTTATTAAGCAAAGCATTAACCTGCTGTTCAAGCCCCTTAGAAACACATACCACTTTATCGGCCAGTTTGTACACCCAACTAACATAAAATGTTAGTACTTTCTTTTTCAGAGCTGATTTCTTTTGCCAATGCTCACGCAATGAAGAATGTTCACTAACGATAACAGGCACTTTAAAAGGTGAAATTACTTTTGATAATAAACAGGCTGCATTGGTATCAGTATAAGCAGAAATAATAACATCAGGTTTATGGGTATGAATGACCCTTGATAGCGGTATTATAGACATTAGCGTTCGAGAAACATTTAGATTTAAAACTCTAAATCCAAAGCTTTTAGCTACATTTACGTTTACGCCTTCTTCATGATCGACAACAAACGTCACTTGCGCGTTATGCTCTTTTTTTAGCTCACGGGCAATCGAAAGAAAAACTTGCTCAGCTCCACCGAAGCCGAGTTTAGATATTCTAAACATAATTTTCATTTTACTTCTTAACTCCATATTTAGATTTAAGGTTTGCTAGTATTCGATAAAGATTTGGCATTGCGAGTATCAATTTTTTCATCATCGATATTTTTGAATCAAATAAGAACTGAATGGTCAATTTTTTACTATCCATAAAAATATTGAATGGCAATCGAATACTCTGCCCAAGCTCTTTATTACAGCGCCATATAACATAAAAGACACTAACCTTTAGATAACTAATCTCAGGTCGCTTATCTTCAAGTAAATTTTGGTATAGTTGTAGCATCGCATCTATATACTCCGGCTTCATATTACGGGTAGCGCCGTTCGAATTATCTCGATATGCGTAAAGTGCTTTATCTATATGGTAAATAGATTCGCTCTTTTGATATAACTGATAAAGAAAAATCATATCCTCACAAAACTTAACACCAACTGGAAAATTCAAGTCAGCCACAACAGATTTTTTAATAATACGTAAAGGAGTATAAAAAATTGAAACTGCAAAAATTCCATCTATTACATCTTGGGTTTTAAGTTCTCCAAAAGCCTTATGTGTAAACCCATCACGATTTGTCACTATATCAATTTCATCTGAAAACCTTCTATAACCAAACTCAATAATATCCGGCGATTTTTCATTTATAATTGGTAGAACCTGTTCAAAATAATTATTGATTAGTAAGTCATCGGCATCAACAAAGGCAATATATTTCCCTTCACTAGATGAAATGCCAACATTTCGGGCAACACTAACACCAGCGTTTTGTTGTTCGATTAACTTAAATTGCTTAGATAGTATTTGTTCTCCAAAATGCAATTTAATCAAACTCACGCTTTTATCATTAGAACCATCATTAATGATAATAACTTCAATTTCTTCAGTTATACCCTTTAATACAGATTGCAGCGAGCTAACTATGTAGTCTTCAGCATTAAAAACAGGGATTATTATTGATATTAAATACAATTACTTACTACCTATTGTGTATAGTATATTTTTATAAGATTTTTTAGGACTTACCACTAAACCTAATATAGATTTAGTGGCAAGTAGGAATAAAGGCCGCGTTTTAGTAAAACAAGCATAAATTGCAAAGTCTGCAATAAAATAGGAAAAAAGTGAGACGAGAGCTGCTCCTTTTATTCCCCAAATGGGGATCAACAAAAAATTCAAAGTTAAGCTTAAAGTTGCAACGACAACCGATTTAATAAATTCATATTTAGCCAATCCTAAAATCACTAATAAACGTGAATATAATGCAGCAGGAAACATGATCACCCAATTCCACGTGATAATTGAAAGAATATCTCCGGCACCCAAGAATTTATCACCATATAAGAGAGCAATGATAAAGTCCGAGAATAAAAAGGTTGTCAGACTCATCATAAAGGCGAATATAAATAATATTTTGATTAGTCCCGACATAAATAGGTCTTTATCCTCACTATTACTTTCAATTCGACGACTCAGCGCCAAATAAAATGTCATCGTTATAATGTGACCTAAAAAAACAAACTGTGAAATAAGTCGCGTAGCCGCACTATAAATCCCCACCTCTGTCGATGACAATAGGGCAGAGATAAGTAATATATCCGCTTGCATAAAAACCGGAAAAAGAATGGCAGAGCCAATAAGCGGTAAAGCTTCCCTAAGTATTTTCTTTGAACGATTAAAGTTGTAGAGAAATTTAAATGCACTTTTCTCCCTTTGTAAATAACCCGCGAACAATATAAAAAACTGTGTCATCGCTTGAAACGGTAAAAAAAGTAAAACAAACTCGTACTCAAAATCATTTATCAGCGCAAAGGCTAAATATAATAATGCGATAACCCTGGAGGCCAATGCTGAAATAGCAATAAGACGTGGTTGATTAATAGCTTGAAAATAATATTTTATAACTGTTGCTCTATTAAAGTAAGTTGCTATAACGACTGAAATAAAGATAACCAGCATATCAGCTGAAAATATCTGTTCTTGCAATAAAAACAAAACAATAAATACTACAACAGCATATATGCACCAACCTATCATCTGAGTAATAAATACCGTCGATATGAACTCGAAATCATTAGGCTTCCTAGCCAAATCTCGCACTACAATATGATCTAGCCCTAGTACAACTAAAAACATCGCCATAGCACTGGTTGCTTGTACTAAGCTTAATTTACCAAGATTTTCAGGGCCGAATAATCGAGCTACTAAAATAACACTCAACAACCCAAAAATTATTGCTGTTAAATGTTCTACTGAATACCAAAGGGCTTTTTTAAAATTATATTTCTTAGACATTGGCTTTGACTTTTTTAGCAGAGATGCATGAAATTAAAATCATTAAAAACCAGAGAATATTTGTTGAAGTTAAAAAGGTTGTTTCTGTTATATTATGAATTACAATGAAAATAAATAGTGCTAATAACCATTTAAATTCTTTTTTCGAATGCAATTTATATATATTTATTAATGTATGAAATAAATATGAAATAAACACTACCGTACCCACGAGACCAATGGAAAGGATAAGGTCGATATACCCTCCATCAGCTGTTACCAAATTATCTACCCAGATTGGGCTATTCAAATAAAGATCTGTAAAGTATATTTCCGAGAAATCCTGTTTGCCCCATACAGAATTGAAACCAAAGCCCGAAATCAAATTATCTTCTGCGTGAAGCAACATTGTTAGCCATAGCTTTCCTCGACCAGTTAATAATTCTTCATCCATGTTGTAATATAAATAATCGAGTATTTCAAAACGGTAAACTATTAATATTATAAAGACGGTCATTAATATGGACCAGGCGATTACCATTAATATATTGAAATTGTTTTTGGTTGACATATTGGGGAGTTTTGCAAGAACAAACACCGTCATTGTAGAAAAAACAAACAAGGAAATAGATGTTTTTGATAAAGATAAAAATAAAAATAAAAATGCAATAAAAAGCAATACAAGATCAATAACTTGCTTTTTTCCATTTGTAGTAAATAACAAGAAAAATATACAGATACTTATAACAAGTCCAAAGTTATTTTTATGGTTATATATACCTACCATACCTGCTGAGCTAAATGAACCGGTTGGCGACATAAATAAATAAACAACATTAATTATTATCACTAAAATTGCAGCTTTTTTGCAAATATCAATTATATTTTCAAAAGTGTACGTGTTAGTAATTAATATGCAAGTTAAAAACATCATCCATTGTATCAATCCTTCCGCTAAACTTTTCTCTTGCCAAATCGACCACTGATAACTAATTAAACACCAAAATAAAACCACCATCAAAGGAGTATTATTACGTAGGCTTTGTAATAAAGTAGGAATGTGAAACCGATTAAAATAAAGTAGTGTTATAAAAGTTACGAATAGCACCTTTCTGTCAAATAAGTTATGTCCAAGTAATAAAAAAGTTATAACAATGAAAAGTATAAATGATAAAAAGTTAGACTGTTTATTTGTTGATATAATTAAATGGCTCATATTACACTTTTAAAGAATGGTTTTAGAATATAATGACTAACCGTTTTATCTTCGTCATTATGAGTAGAACTACCCACGGGGATCAAGTTGTGATTGATTTTTGATCGACATATATCGCTCCAATTTCAATTAATACCTTTTAACAGATTTAGTACCCAATAATATTCCTGCTTCTTTTAGGTAAAAGTCTTCTCATACAAAGGGCTGTCACAATACAAACAGCAATGACGCTAATGACAATGGTAAATAATACCAACCATGGCGCATCAGTTTTAAATAAGTAACTGAATTTGTTTAAAACCCACAGTATAAAAGGATGAATAAAAAAAATGGTAAAACTGGTTGCTGCAAGTGTATGTAAAAATTTATTATTAACATGTTCAAAGCGGTGTAGCCAAACCATAAAAAACAAACAAAGCACAATTTTTTGCAAGAACATCAAATCGATTCCAGCATAAACAAAAGGCGATTTGTGATAGCTACCAAGGACACCTGAATATGTCTGCAAATAAGCTAAAATAATAACGATAAAAAACATTATGATTTCTTTACCCTTTAATTTCTTATAAATCGTTTCTTTATTAATCGAGCACACAATGCCAATAAGATAAACAGGCGTAAAATATAAAATAGACTGAAACTGAAATAAGTTATCTTCTGGGCGGTGCATTATAATAGAGCATATACTGAGTGGTAAAATAATTAATAACTGTCTATTAATACCACTGCGAATAAAAGCTATATGCAATGGGGAGCAGAGGAAAGTAAACATTATAAAAGGAATGTACCAAAATGCATTTAGGAATGCCCCTGTCCAATAGTATTTCAAAGTGGGTATGAAATACTCATATATTACTCCATCACTTGTCGGTAAAAAGAAACCATTAAAAATATCTTTTTTCATAAATACGTAGAAAAAAACAGGGATAACACCGAGTAAAATATAGGGACTGAGGATGTTTTGTATTTTTTTCCACATAAACTTCTTATATTGAAATTTATTATAAAAAACATAGTGAAATAAATACCCAGAAATGAACAAAAATAGGAATGTCCCTCCAGATATGAAGTTTCTGATAGTTTGTTCTAGTGGATTATCAAATGCAATATTTACAAGGCCAATACAGTGCCCTGTGACAATAAAGACAATAGCAATAGCACGAAAATGATTAAATGAAGTTAAAAACATATTGCCTTACGAGCTGTTTTTTATACAAAAAGCAAATTTTAGGTGCTAGACGATTGGCATAAAGTTACTATGCACAATCGCTAACAATAAAATTTAAACTAAACAATACCACGGGTATCAATGACAACTTTCGTTGAAAACTGCGTGCTATCAGCAGCTTTGAACTCTTTATGGTCAACTAACACAACAACCACATTGGCAACTTCTAATGCTGCTTCAAGGGTTGCTAATTGCACACCTTCTTTTGATAGTTCTTCAGGTAGCGTTTGAATGTTTGGCTCTACCGCAATAATATCGCCAATGTCACGTGCAGCAAGCTCTTGTACAATTTGCAGTGCCGGACTTTCACGTAAATCATCAATATCAGCTTTAAAGGCAAGGCCTAAACATGCGATTACTGGTCGTTTAAACTCATCAGCAGCTTTGGTGATTTTATCAATAACATAATACGGTTTTGCATCATTTGTTAAACGTGCTTGGCGAATTATTTTCGCCTCTTCTGGGCAACTATCAACAATAAACCATGGGTCAACGGCAATACAGTGACCACCAACGCCAGGGCCAGGATTTAATATATTTACCCGTGGATGACGATTAGCTAATTTAACTAATTCCCAAACATTAATTTTTAATTTGTCACAAATTACTGATAACTCATTAGCAAAAGCAATATTCACATCACGAAATGAGTTTTCAGTCAATTTTGCCATTTCTGCTGTACGCGCATTTGTAATAACACATTCACCACGAACAAATGTTTTGTATAGCTCAACTGCACGCTCACTACAAGCATTTGACATGCCGCCAATAACTCGGTCGTTTGACACTAATTCTTGTAATACATAACCCGGTAGTACACGTTCAGGACAATGCGCTACTTTAATGTCAGCTGTATCCCCTAAGTCTTGAGGGAATGATAAATCTGGTCGTGCTTCCTTTAACCAGCCAGCTAATTTCTCAGTTGCGCCAACAGGTGATGTACTTTCAAGAATAACGAGATTACCTTTCTCTAATACTGGCGCAATCGCCTTTGCAGCTGATTCGATGTAGGAAAGGTTAGGTTTATGACTTTGTTCACCGTTGGCATCTTCTCCATGGTAAAAAGGCGTTGGCACTGCAATCATAAACACTTCAGCTGGCTCAGGTGTAGTTGTTGCTCTTAAGTTACCTGTAGTTACCACACTACGTACAACAATGTCTAAGTCAGGTTCAACAATATGGATGTTACCGGCATTAATTGTGTCTACAGCTTGTTGATTTACATCAACGCCAATTACTTGAATATCGCGCGAAGCGATTACTGCTGCTGTTGGTAAGCCGATATAACCTAAGCCTATTACTGATACGGTTTTAATTGTCATTTTTTGTCCTTTACTTAAACTTCATATTTAAGTTTTATGTTAGGTTCTAAGCTTAAGCTTGCTGAAAGTGTTCAATTATTTTATTTACAATGCGTTCACATGCTTTACCGTCGCCATAAGGGTTATGGGCACGGCTCATTTTTTGATATTCGGCTGGGTTAGTCAGTAATTCATGTACTGCACTTACTATACGATCTTTATCTGTGCCCACTAATTTCACTGTACCAGCATCAACAGCTTCTGGTCGCTCTGTGGTATCACGCATAACGAGTACCGGTTTACCCAGACTTGGCGCTTCTTCTTGCACGCCGCCAGAATCAGTAACGATAACTGTTGATTTATTCATTAGATAAACGAAAGGCAGATACTCTTGTGGCTCAATTAAATGCACATTGTCTACATTTTTTAAAATGCGATTAACTGGCTCGCGTACATTTGGGTTTAAGTGCATTGGATATAACACTTGTGCTTCAGGGTGATTGGTCGCTATTTCGGCTAAAGCTTCACAGATACGTTCAAATCCGCCACCAAAGCTTTCACGGCGATGTCCAGTAACTAAAATTAATTTTTTACTTTCGTCTAACTGAGGGAATTTAGCGGCTAAATCAGCAATTAATGCTTCGTCTGTTTGTACTTTATCAACAACTTGTAACAAGGCATCAATAACCGTATTTCCGGTAATTAGGATATCCGCTTCGTTAATTGCTTCATTTAATAAGTTTTGCTTAGATGTTTCAGTCGGGGCAAAGTGTAATTTAGTGATAGCGCCCGTTAATTTCCGGTTACCTTCTTCAGGCCAAGGAGAGCTTAAGTTACCAGTACGTAAACCCGCTTCTACATGCCCTACTGGGATTTGCTGATAAAAAGCAGCTAAACTAGCCGATAGAGTTGTACTTGTATCACCATGCACTAGTACTAGGTCAGGTTTAAACTCTTCTAAAATAGGTTTTAAACCCAGTAAAATATTCGTTGTAACATCATAAAGGGTTTGACCTGGCTTCATAATATTCAAGTCATAATCAGGAACGATATCAAAAAGGTCTAAGACTTGGTCAAGCATTTCTCTATGTTGAGCAGTAACACATACTTTAGCTTCAATGCCATCTGAATTAGTTAACGCTTTAACCAAAGGTGCCATTTTTATTGCTTCTGGTCTTGTGCCAAAAATACTTAATACTTTAATTGTCATTTTATTGTTTCATCTTTTATTGTTCAAATAGCTTAACTGCGTAGAGTTAAGCTCATCATTTCGTAGCTAAGTACCTTGATTAATATAAGTTATTGGAATATTACACCATTACTAATTAACCATATTGCTAACAAACTACTGTGTCATGTCTGAAGACTTAATTTAATCACTTCCGAAAAGATCACGTGTATATACTTTGTCTGCCACATCATTTAGTACTTCACTCATACGGTTTGAAACAATAACATCAGCAATCGCTTTGAATTCATTTAAGTCTTTATAAACTTTCGAATTAAAGAAATTATCTTCTTTAAGCTCTGGCTCAAATAAGACAACTTCAATGCCTTTGGCTTTAATGCGTTTCATTATGCCTTGAATCGCTGAGGCTCTAAAGTTGTCAGATCCTGTTTTCATTATCAGGCGATATATGCCGACAACCTTAGGCTGTTTATTGATAATTGAAAAAGCAATATGGTCTTTACGTACTGTATTAGATTCAACAATAGAGCTAATTATTGTGTTAGGTACATCTTCAAAATTAGCACGAAGTTGCTTCGTGTCTTTTGGTAAACAATAGCCACCATAACCAAATGAAGGGTTATTGTAATGATTACCGATTCTAGGGTCTAAGCCTACACCTTCGATGATTTGTTTTGTGTCTAAACCGTGAGTTTCAGCGTAAGTATCTAACTCATTAAAGTATGAAACACGCATTGCTAAGTAGGTATTTGAAAATAATTTAACGGCTTCAGCTTCTGTTGAGTCAGTTAACAGAATTTCTATCTCTTCTTTTATCGCACCTTGCGCAAGTAAGTTAGCAAAAGTTTCTGCTCGCTCAGATTTTTCACCCACAATAATTCTTGATGGGTGAAGGTTATCGTAAAGCGCTTTGCCTTCACGTAAAAATTCAGGTGAAAAGATAATATTACTGCAGCAAAGCTTTTGCTTAATGCGTTTGGTAAAACCGACTGGTACGGTAGATTTAATTATCATTACTGCGGTAGGGTTAGCGGCCATAACATCTTTTATTACCGCTTCAACTGATGAAGTATTAAAATAATTATTTTCTTCATCGTAATCTGTTGGCGTAGCAATAATTACAAAATCAGCATCACTAAAAGCTTGCTGCTTATCTGTTGTCGCAATTAAATTTAATGTTTTGTTCTCTAAGAAATCTTCAATTTCAACATCTGAAATAGGCGATTTTTTATCATTAATCAGCTTAATTTTCTCTTCAACGATATCAAAAGCAATCACTTCATTATGCTGCGCAAGCAATACTGCATTTGATAAACCTACGTAACCTGTTCCTGCTATTGTAATTTTCATTTGTATTAATACCTTTTCTTAGCTAATACTTTGTTCATTAATATAAAAGAACGTTTACTTGCTGCTCTTTTATTCGATAATTTAGTGTACTGACTTACCAATAAATTGCTTAAGGCAGCTTTCAAGTCTTGCCCTAACTTCCTAGGCTAAATGTAAACACTACATTAGTCATTATTTTCTTGAGTTTTTTAATTACAAATATGTACTTACTTTCAAGTGGCAAGCACCTAGCATTTTGTGTATTTAAAATTATGTGTAAACTTGTGTTTAAATGGGAGTAGTTTTAGGCATGATAAACTATGAAGAATGTTCTTAATTTCCATATCATTTTTGAGTTTATGACTCGTCCCTTAATCAAAAAAAAAGATTATACTTACGCTACATATAATAGCAATTCTTATTTCCCTTTTGCATCAATAATCAATTCATGAGGATTCAAGTAAAATAAGGGCTGGTGCCCTTATTTTTATTAGCGTTAATGCAATTAGATAACCTATTGGTAAGCAAATTAGCAATGTGCGTAAAAACCTTGCAGCACGGCTAAAACGCTATCAAACGTCAAAGCTATCCATTCAGAACTGAAATAAAATACGTTTTATTTCAATTGCTTGTGATAGTCTTTAAACCAGTCTATAACTTTTCGCATACCATATTCAATATTAGTATCAGGTTTAAAGCCAACTTCTGCTGTTAAGCTATCAATATCTGCAAACGTAGCTGGTACATCACCTGCTTGCATTGGCATGTAGTTCTTTTTAGCTTCTTTACCTGCGGCCTTTTCAATTGCTTCAATAAAGGTCATCAGCGCGATAGGCTCGTTATTACCAATATTAAACACTTTATATGGTGCTTTACTTGAAGAAGGTGAAGTATTTGGGTTTTCTGCATTACGAAGTGGCACTACGTCTTGTATACGGATAATACCTTCAACAATGTCATCAATATAAGTGAAATCGCGTTTCATTTTTCCGTGGTTGAATACTTTAATTTCACGATCATTCAAAATAGCATCAGTAAATAGGTACGGGGCCATATCTGGACGTCCCCATGGACCATAAACAGTGAAAAAGCGTAGTCCCGTGGTTGGTAAGTCATATAAATGACTATAGCTGTGCGCCATTAACTCATTTGACTTTTTAGTCGCTGCATATAAAGAAACAGGATGGTCAACCGCATCTTCCGTTGAAAAAGGCATTTTTTCATTCATGCCGTATACCGAGCTTGAAGAAGCGTAAACCAAGTGCTGCACTTTATTGTGGCGACAGCCTTCTAAAATAGTGGCAAAACCAACTATATTAGAGTCTATATACGCCATAGGGTTTTCAATTGAGTAACGAACGCCCGCTTGTGCGGCAAGATGTATAACACGGTCAAACTGTTGCTCAGAAAATAGTGTTTCCATGCCTGTTCTATCTGCTAAGTCGAGTTTAACAAAAGTGAAATTATCAAATTTATCAAGGCGCTTTAATCTCGCTAACTTAAGGTTGGGGTCGTAGTAGTCATTTAGATTATCCAGGCCAATAACATCGTGCCCTTCATTACATAAACGCTCGGCAACAAAATTACCAATAAAACCTGCTGCGCCTG
>Ga0209396_1001106_pt1 | contig 30570 bp, 27 predicted proteins | sample GOMGulsemesocosm_6_FD_184638 | JGI IMG/M metagenome (GOLD analysis project Ga0209396, IMG submission 184638) | Methane-oxidizing microbial communities from mesocosms in the Gulf of Mexico - GOM8C Gulf of Mexico (SPAdes) (version 2) | ecosystem: Environmental > Aquatic > Marine > Cold seeps... | reverse complement strand
ATATCGCACATTAAGAAAGAAAGATTTGGGACGTAAAATTAACTTACTTTTAACGGGCGACTTTTTTAAAAAGAATATTGCCGATGGTGAGGAAAATAACCTTGATGATTTTGAGCAAGTAGAGGTTTTGAAAAAACTAGCTGAAGAAAATAATAAGTCAGATGTAGATAAATTCGTGAGTGAAGAAATTAAAAAATTTATTTTTTCGAAAAAGGATCATCTTTGCTTTCTTAAATATTAAAAACAAAAAATTCTGCTATTTGGTAACAGACTTTAATTATTCTTATATTAAATTTTAGATCTAACGTGTTTCATTTTCATGCTTCTTCTGTTTCACCTAAAGTAGCACAATGTCTTTCACTAAAAGCACAACCTGTGTCTTTTTATGAGAATATATACCTGTAAATTAGCGTCTGAATGGCACACCAAAAACCATCCTTTGGCACAGTGAAAACCATTAAGCCGAAACATGAAGTTCTTCTCATTGAAACAGACATGTTTCTTTCTATTTTTAATAGTTACTAATTTATCTAATTTCTATTTAATTTAAGTTAAATTAAATAGTTATAAAATTTAGCTTTCTCTATCCTGACGATAGCACAGGATATTGTGAAAGACCATTTATGCGTTAAAAAGCCTCTTAACTGGAGTTAACGGTATTGGCAAAACTCACCTCAATTTCTTAAGATATAAGCCTGTTTTTTTATTGTGACAAAAGCATGAATACTGTTATATCTGATTGGTGGATTGTCTCAATTATTGACAACGATATTACCGTTGGGAAAATATTGTGGGGCACAGTAATTGAGGATATGAGCTGTCGATTCCTCAAAGGTGATTATGTTTGCTCAACTATGATCACTGATATCAACATTGATACCCAGCTTATTAAAACTCAAACAGGCAGTTTGTATCAAATACTAGGTAATGGTAAGCGTACAAAAATAAAAATGGAAGAACACGAGCTATTACGGCAAGGTTTTAATCCTGAGCAAATTATATCAATCCGTCAGTCCTCAAAACTCAAAATCCACTAATACTGATTTCAGTTTTGTTAGCAACAGCCTGATGGAGCCTCAAAAACAATATCAGCGAAGTAAGCGCCCTAGCTGTAAAACTTCTCTTGCCGTAAAAGACAATAGTTAATGTCAAAACGGAATCTCTTCAGTAAATGTGGGGGCTGTTTTTTCTTGAGAACAAAGATGATCCTCTTGCATGAGAGTCGGTCTTTCATACTTCTTTAGCCCCAAATCCCATAAATTACTAATATTATCCAAATAAGTTTTAACTTTTTCGCTATCAGCATTAATCAATTCGGACTGAAACCTCACCCAAGGTGGCGCTCTATATGTCTCAATTGCCAATGTCCAAGGGTCGTTCAAACTGCTAGTGATGTAGCTTAATTGTTGCTCAAATTTTTCAAACAAAAGATCATTTTCGCGGAAATCAATGTGAACCAATACCGTAACAGAACCTTTCCTTTCGCCAATAAAGATGACGGGAGATAACAAGTTTTGCAGATATAGTTCTTCTATAACTTCAATGACACGCGTGTCATGATCTTCATCCCAAACCACACATAGATCTTGTGCCTGAATTTCTTTTTGTCGCCTATATAAGTAATTTAGCGGCTGAGCTACCCTTAGTATGGAGTAGTGTGTGCCTCGTCCTAGGCTGCCAACAGGCTTAGTTTCATCATAAAGCGTAGAGAATAGAGTCGAGTAGATAGGGTTGTTTTCAATATTCATGGTGGTTATCCATTTTCAGTGGATAGGCAGTTTCACCTGCAAAAAACTTAACCTTTCGAGTTAAGCGAGTCATAGGTAAATATAGTTGTAACTAGAATAAAAACAAATAAGGGTAAAGAAAAACCAGCTACCGCTGGCTTCTTTGAGAGCAAAGCAATTTATTCATAACTAGCAGCTCTAGCACCATCACTTAATACTACGGAATATTCAAATTCACTAGATACTGTTTCGTCATGAGAGGAGCCAAGCTCAAATAATTGTTGAAAAAGGCTTTTATAATAAGACACAGCTTCGCTAAATTCATTAAAAGAATCAACTCTTCTAATGTGCTTTTCAGTTTCAGATTGAAGAGTTTGCATAGCATCTGCTGAAATGTTTAACCAAACAAGGCAACGGCCCTCTGCCAACATATTCACATTAGCTGATAAGGGTTCAATATAACCAATTTTTGGAGTTACTACTTCTTCTGTACCTGAACAAAACGTGATTACCCACCGTGTTTGTTTAATAAAACTTGATGGCATGCTTTCCAGTTCATTGCTCAGGGAATTCATCATTTCTAATATTTGAGTTGTTGAGTTAATCTTTGTTGAATTAATTTTTTTCTTAAGTTTATCTATTAAATCTACATACCCGTTACCTGTGATATAGCCTCCAGACCATTCAACAAGTTTTACAACTTCGTCACTTATAACAGAAACGACTTTATCACCCTCTTTGTACACCGCACGTTTGTCAGCCGCTAACCATACAGAGTCACCCGCATGAATTCCTATTAACATAGTCATGGCTTACTCCTTATCAAAAACCGTATTTTTCTTTTCTGCGATTGAACGCATCCTTACCGCCTTCTAATATTTTTGCAGCTAAACTTTGGATTGATTTTTGGTCAATCGAACCCTGATTGGAATTTGGCAATGATGCACTGTCAGCAGTTGCCTCTAGCACACCAATCCATTCCGCATCACCAAATATTGGAATATTGGCATTGTGTGTCGCAAAGATAAATTGTCGAGTGAGCTTCGCTTTTCTGACTTGCGTAACGATTCTGTCAGCTATAAATGCATTATCCAAATTATCTTCTGGTTGATCTAACAAAAGCGGATCTCGATTATCTAAAAGTAAAAGGTGTAATAAAGCAGTACATTGTTGCCCAGTAGATAGCGAATCAAGCACCTTAAATACCGGAGTATCATTATCAGAGATATTTAGCTCAATATTTACAAGGTCATCTACTATAAACTCTTCAACCTCCATAATTTGAGCATTACTAATTTTTACCAACTTATCAGCAACAGAGTCTGAACACCCCCAGTTCTGACTAATAATAGCTTCTTTCCCTTCTAAAATTTTCTCTGCTAATAACATAGGGGAAAAGTGTTGTGCAGTATAAATCCATTGAAGCTTGCCACTTGCAACACCGGGTATTTTAAATGTCACAATTTTATCAATCAAAGATTTTCGATTACCTTCTGCGGTATAATTTACTCTGATATTTCCATTTAATTTTTTATTTAACTTTTTAACACCCTTTTCAAATTTACTACTTCTAAGAGACATTTTCTCTGAAAGGGAGGATAAATGTTTTTTGCGCTCAGCTTCAAATTTAGAGAGCTGGCCTTGAGTTGCACTTAATTTACTTCTACTAGACTTTAATTGAGCAATATCTTTGACCAACTGGCTATATTCTTGCCCTATTTGTTTACCTGTTTTCCCTTCAACTGGATCTATTTTTTTAAATTCTTTCTCAATGGCAGCTTCGTGTTCTTGTACGCTTGCTTCAAGTCTCTTTTCCAAGGTAACAATGGCTACATTATCAGTTGAAAATTTGTTTTCAACTTGCTTTAAAAGATCTCCTACGTCCTTTGTTAAGTTTGCAACTAGCTCGTTCAGCTCTGTAAACTCTTGCTTATCAGGAAAGTCTGCAATAACTTCGTCAGATATACTGTCAGCAGAGGGGAGTTCTTTAACAAGTGTTGTCAATGAATCAGAGAAGTCATTAATTTCAGTTTTTACTGTGCTAAATAGTGTTTTTTCGGTAGCCAATACAGGGAGCATCTTTAACTGTTCGTCTATTCCTAATTCTTTGAACCTCTTTGCATCTTCTTCTAATAACTCAAGTTTTTTTACATAAGACTCGTAATCAGATACTTGTTCTTTTAGATCCGTTATCTCTCTACCAACATTAACTAACTCATCTTCGACATCAGCAATCCCTGAAGATTGTTCTATTTTTTCTCGATTTAAAAACCTATCAACAACCTTCAATTGTTCACTCGGATCTTTTGCAATTTCGTGAATTTCATTCTGACCAAAAATTTCTACTTCAGGCCACAAGTCATTAGGGGTAAAGCTTGAAATATCGCCAGACATATCGGTAACCACTGGCGATTGAGCATAACGTCTAGTAACTTGATAACATTGTCCATGTTTTGTCGCAGATTTAATTTCTAACCTGATTTGTCCTGCGCCCAAATTAGACTTAACAACCTTATTATGTTGTTCTCGTGCTTGCTTCCCGATAGGAATAAGATTCAAAGCATATCGAATACATTCAATAAGAGTGGACTTTCCGGTTCCTCTACCACCAATGATTGTATTTAAATGCTCTGAATACTTTATCTCTACGCCATCAAGATAACCACCGATAAAACTGACAGATTCCAATCTCGAATAATACTGCTCACTGATGTCAGAGTTGAGTCGAACTCTAGACTCAGGATCGTGGAATGCTTGACGAAATGCTGAAAAACTTGGCTCTGTCATTTTTATTAAACATGAAGCGTTTCCCTTTCTCAGTGTTTCAGGATCTTCAACATCTTTTGCATTAATTAGTGCCATCGGAACAGCACGTTTGTACGCGACATCTTTATTGGTCAATATTTGATAGTTGGCTTGTTCCCCTTGTTCTTTGATGGATTGAACTGTTGTCGGAATTTGAGCTGCCACTAATAATTCATTTGTCCAAATATTGTTTAACTTTTGATTTAATACACCATTATCGTCAGTACAATGTGCAGCATAAACAAATCCACCTTTTTCACGAATCTTATTTAGAATGTAATCCGCACTATGAGAAGATGGTAAAGTACCATTTGAAGTATCGATACCTAGTTCGTATAAGTAGTGTTCGAGGTTTTTCACTGTTTCTTGTTCATCAAAGAGACATACCAAATGGATTTTTTCACTTGATGCTATTTCAAATCCAGGAAAAACTACTACACCTTGTAAGCTTAAAGTTTCTCTGATCTTGTCAACACTATCCACATTGCCATGATCTGCAAGACCAATAACCTTTATATTCTCTTCAAGGCAAACTTCTAACAATTTCTTATTATATTCATCTTCAGTCAGGTTTTGCTCATCACCTCTATAGCTTATATAGCTAGCAGGATTAACTTGCAGCGCACATTTCCAGAATTTGGCTTTACTAAAGGTATCTATCATTGGAAATCCCTATCTCATTATTTTAATTATTAATTTTATCATTATTATGTGATGTTTTGTATGTGGAAAAGATCATAATTCAGAGATTAAAAAGCCTCAGTTTGTGAGGCTTTTGATTCAAACCTAGACTTGTTCCAAATTAAGATAACGCTGCTAATGCAGCATTACAATATGGTGAATTTTACCAGTTGCTATTAATGTAGCGTTACTATTATTGGTAAATGAAAAGCCAAAGTGTTGTATGTAAATTATTTTATTAATGTTAATCATTTTAAACTCCTAATGTTATAAATTTATGAGCTAGTAGTTAGCTCACTTTTATTTATCAAAAGAAGTCAAAACAACATCAAAAACCCAAAACATCATAAGAAACAATAAATTATCATATTATTTGTTTTAGCCTTATTCCCTTTGGCTTCAAAAGCAGCCAAAAATAAAGCCCCTTGCGGGGCTTTGGATTCAAATAAATAAGAGGACTAAATGAGAATAACTATCAAGTGTAACTGATCCTATTAATTAATTGTAACTGAACTTTTTAGTAGAGATTATCTCCTATTTTTATACCTCTCTCTTTAGAGGACAAGTTTAAAAATTTACTTTTTTCTTCATCGTTTCTTAAAATCCACCATTGTTTTAAAAAGCATAAAACAATATATACGGAAGAAATTAAAACTATTGTAATGATTAGCATTGTTATTTTAAACAATATGGTTTGGTCAACTCCAAAAAATATAGATGGAATAGCAATACATATTATGAGAAATAGTATGTTTTTTAATGCTGTAATACATGCAAAGCCCACTACAGTTAAGTCCAATAGACACATTCGCATAAAGTTTTTATGATTGTTTTCATTCATTTTTATTCTCTTTAGTTTAGCTTCTCTTTTACAGCATCTACAATCTTATCTTTGTTGTCTATAATCGTGGCTATAGGTACTATCGTGATAGCATCTGCAACTTTAATAGCTCCTCCTTTAACCATCGATTGATCGTTCATACCAGCTTTTGTGCCTCCTGCCGCAGCAACATATGTGCTGCCTTTAACTCCAACTACCGCTTTCTCAGTTTTACTGGAAAGTTGTACTACCGCTTTTCCTGCTTTGACAGTACCTGTTACCGCCCCTTGGACTAACTTAGCACCAAAACCACCTACGGCACCTAATGCAGCGGACGTTGCAACACTTCCTAAGTCAATATTACCAACAGCTTCAGTAAACCCTTCTCCTTTCGCCATTGATGCACCTATTTGCATTGCTGCATCTATCCCTCCTCCAATAAGCGCGCCAAGCAACAAGAATTCGCCATTGGGATCTGTATATTTATAAGGATTATTATTGACGTATAAATAACGATTGAATGACATCACAGGGTTTTTAGCTGTGTAACCAACCGGATCATTTGAGTAAAACCGCCCGATAACTGGATCATAGTATCGTGCCTGCATATACAGTAATCCGATCTACGATCCAAAGAGGTTGAGTCAACCCACTAAATTAATAAGGAGGGTATACCATTTCGCAAATAACCTATTGTTTTACTTTACGTTATCAATGCAATGACAGCAAGCCATTGAAGATAATCAAAGCTTCAGATATTTTATTTGAATAAGCCACTGCTCTTTTTAGCTGATGGATGACTATTGTTATACACTCCGCTGAGAGTATTCTTGCAAACATGCGTATATATTTGTGTTGTACTAATGCTGGCATGACCTAACATTTCCTGCACATAACGAAGGTCAGCTCCATTCTCTAACATTGTGGTGGCCGTTGCATGTCGAAACAAATAACATGAGCCTTGACGGTTAATACCAGCCAACTTCACATACCCTGATGCCATATCAGAAAGCTTGTTAGGTTTATACTTTTTCCCATTATTAGCAAGAAACAGCGCATTGCTTGACGCTATGTACGTAAACATAGGCCGAACCTTACTGATATATAACGCTAGCCACTCACAAGCTCGCTTACTTATAGGTACAATCCGCTCCTTATCACCCTTACCATGATTTATTCGTAATAATTTCGCAGTAAAGTCAACATCCTCTAACTCTAAGTAACTCAGCTCTGTTCGACGAATTCCTGATGCAAAGAATGTTTCCAATATAACGCGGTCACGCAATCCTTTCATTCCAAAGAGCAATGTCTGAGATAGTATGCGTTCTATTTCATCAACACTAAATAATGCTTTGGGTAATTGACGCCCTTTACTAGGTAGCTCCAAGTGCTCTAGTGGGTGTTTTGTTAATATCTCTTTGGTATATAAAGCTTTAACAAATGTTTTAACAAAAGTAAGTAGATTGCGCTTCTGGGCTTTAGATAATGGCTTATCATCTAAAGGTTTTCGATAGCTGTTAAGGTACTCCAAATAATCATCAGCTAAATCTAGGTTGATTTCATCTATGTATTTAATATCTTGCTTAAAGCACCACTTAACGAATTTTTTTAATCCCGAATACTTTCCTCTTATAGTATCTGGGCTTTGCCCTTTAGCTAAGCAAACTTTCAAGTAGTATTTTACACATCGCCAAATATGGCGTGACTTAGGCTTTTCCATAAATCAGCTCCTTAGCGATAAGCATGGCTTGCTTTTCATACGCATTAGGCTTGGGCTTTTTCCAGCGAACAATGACTTTATCCCAGTAACGGATTCGCTCTGCGATGCGATATCCAACAGCCGAGTTAATCTGACCATCACGATTAAAGTGTGGAAATACCACGCACCCTCGAAAGAGTTCATGCCCAGAAGGACGAATAATGCCACAGCGCTGTAAACTCCCACGAATAGCACCACCTTCAAAAGTTCTCGCTGTTGGTATATTTCTGCCTAATGTCCTATCGCATAAGCCAATTAAGGGATTATCAAGGTACTTCTCTGGCACGCGGTCTTCATACACCAAAAACGCTTGAGCTATATCGCTGTGCATAAATCGCTCATGATAATATTGAAAGACCTGTTTTAAATAGACTTCATCGTAATTAACGTCATTAAGCAGAGACAGATAATCAATGAGGTTAGTGCTATTCATGACGACCTCCTTGATTAAGCCCTAGGAGTTTACGAATAGACTCTGCCTCATTATTGTCACCACCTAAGTTTATTTTGTGGGTGTTGTAGATTAAGCGATCAAGCACAGATTCCCCCATACTCTTATCGCTTAATGTTTTGTACCACGTTTCAACTGGGTATTGTGACGTGATAATGGTCGAGCCAGCATTTTCACGTATCTCAAACAGTTCAAGCAAGCAGTGACACACTTCACGGGGCATTAGAGCATTTCCCCAGTCATCAATGATAAGCAATGGGGCACGATTAATTTTTGCAGTGCACTTTTCCAGCTCACATTCATTATGCGCTGCAACTAGTTCTAAAGATAATTTTGATAAACGATAGAACTTTACAGGGATGTGGCGGCTAATTGCCTCTTGAGCTAAAACACACGCTATCGTCGTTTTTCCCGTGCCTGTCGGCCCTGTAATTGAGACGTTCTGATGCTCACTAATCCAGTCACAATTTGCCAAGCGAGTGAGCTTGTGCTTTTTCAAGTTGGGGTAAAGTTTATAATCAATATCTTGAAGAAAGAAATTTGGGTAACGCAACTTAGCTTGGGTCGTTAACGTCTTGATTCTGCGTTGAGAGTTTGTTTCAAGCTGCGCATCCAAAAGCTCAGCAAGACGTTCATTAAACCCCATCTCTTCATATTCAGGATGCTCATTTTGCAACTTAAAAGCGGTTTCTACCCCCTTAAGCTTGAGCTTTTCACACTTATCTAGAATAGTTTGATTATTCATCGTCAGCCTCCTTGTAGTATGCCGCGCCACGAATGTTTTCATGGGTGTTAGCTTCAACAGCAGGCTCACGAACAAACTGATAGGCTTTCGCCCGTAAAATCAAATCAATATCCGTGGGATAGATATCACCGTGGTCTAGTGCGTAACGAGCGGCCAAACTAAAATTCTCATTACCATGCCGTTTACACAGCATTTGAAGCTGGTGACACCGCTTGCCTACGGCTCTTGATTGATGGTTTCTAGTAAGTTGATACTGGGCTTCAATTAACGCTACAACATCTAAAGATACTTCCTCAGCCCAAGCTATATAGGTATCTTTTGATTTTCGTTCTTGAGCGACATGATTAGGTGGCATATGCTCTTCAAGTCGCGTAAAGCCTGCTTGTTCATCGACCAGCTTATGCTCTGCGACTTTCTTGCCATTATAAAAAGCCAGAAACAAGTGTTCGGTAATTCGCACAGTAATTTCTTTAGCAACAAGGATATAAGGAACAGAATATTCGTGCCCTTGATAAGGTATCAAGTAGGTAGATGGCACCTTCATATGCTTGTGCACTAAGAACGGCATAAAAGGGTTCTGTACTTGAGGCAGCAGTTTAACTTTTTCAAACTCAACAAATTTTTGCTCACGAGTCGTATTTTCTTTTTGTAAAGGAAATTGATTCAGGCGGTCACACTCTTCTCGTATATAGCAATTCGTTTCTTCAACTGAAAATAAATCAATATCAGAATTGGCAACGACAATAACTTCATTAGTGATGTATTTAACCGCAGACTCTGCAATCCCGTTGTCTGATGGAGTGCTTACTCGCGAAGTATCGCAGATACACCCATGATGAATTGCAAATGCAGCCATATTGTTATTCAAGACAGCAAGTTCACCAGGCGTAATGACCATTGCTTTGGCGTTATCGAATTGAATAACCATAGGCACACCGCCAAAGTATTCAATCATCTTTTCAAGGGCCAAAGTCCAGCTCGTCGCTGTCATGTCTTTTGTTACATAAGCAAAGAGTTTCTTTGAAAAACCTAGACAAGCGACAAAAACAAAATACCGATAAAGCTTCCCATTAATGGTAATGCTAAGCCGAGACCCTGCATAATCAACACAAGCAAGTTCACCTGGTAAGTAATTTTGCTTCATGATCGCATGGTGATTTTCTAAGTAAGCATTTACAAGCTCATAAAAGATAGTCTTTTTGTAGGCTCTATCGCCATACTTTTCGGCATACTTATCGCGATACTCACTGTAATGTCTGGCGAGCGCTTTACGCTTCTTTCGACTCTTTTTAAGGTCTTTAGCAATGGCCTTATATTCAGGCTCAATCATTTTTGAACTACGGTGCTTAACGTGTGGATGTAATAGAAGTTTTAATTCTAGGTCAGTTAATTTTTCGACATCACACCAACCAACCTTAAACTCAACTAACTTAGCTCGTATTCGGCCTATAGTCTGATGACTGCATTGAGTCAGCCGCTCAATTAAGCGGTCTGAATATTGACTGAAAAGCAACAGCAACCTACAAACTTCACGACGTGTATCGACAGATATCATAATATCCTCCATCTTGTAAAAAATAGAGGCGAAATAGGTTAGGTCATTCACAGGGAATAACTTGACAAATAACTAGTCCAGAACCATATTGAATGTGTCGGGAACATTCGACAGACACTCAAAATCTCGGTTCGGGCTGCAACCCTGCCGAGATTGTTCTTTTACGCCTCAAAAAATACTAATCCATAAAACCTCTTTTCAATTTAAATCAGCCTACCTATTCGTGGTTCATACTTTCGGCATTGCTGACCTTTGAAGTTAACACATATGCATTTTTTATCTAGACTCGCTATTTCAATATTTCTGTCCTACATTTATCAACTTTAGTTGCTTTCTTTTCAATTGATTAGCATTCATTACACGCGATATATTTTTGACGAGTTACTAAATGGGCAGAAAAAAAATGCCGCTCGGTGAGCGATTAAAACACTATTGCTTTGTTCTGAATCTTTGCCGATTCTTGCAAATAAAACCGCGTGGATACCAATTACAAAAAGCCCTCGCTCAACTTCCAAAGGATTTGGGAAGTAAGGACGACAAAAGGAATGATAAGTGGGACAGGTATTTTTACTATCCGGATAACAAAACACTCAGTGCTGATACATTGACTCAAATAGAGGCGAAGTTTAAGCAGTGTCATAATATCTTGAACGAACCATTTTGGGAGATACTGTCAGCGCCAAACCAAGACGCAGCCTTTTATTACGATTTTTTACTCAAGACACCTGCTGCGATTAAAAAAATACTTTTTGATAGAAAACGGCCCTATGAATTAAAAACTAACTTATCGCCGCGTGATTTTCGTGTTGTTACAAAACAAAAAAATTTAACGGGGCTAGCGTCGCTACTTGCACTTATCAAACTTCATCAACTCGGTGCTATCTTCATTTCTCAAATATTAGCCCTCCTATTGGAGGTAATGCTGCTGTTAAAAATTTGCTCGACCACCAAGCCGATTGATGTAGTTGCAAAAGAGTGTTTCGAGTTAACCATCACCTTTATGCTTGGCGAAACTAAAGACACTGAAAAGATTTTGAATATAAATACCAAATTTCACTATTTAAGGCACTTAAGACAATTATCGAGAATTATCCGAACGCTCTGTTTATATGGCAGTAGTGAAAACGAAGCTGTATTGGCTTACTGGCTACTGAGGGCTAATCATGAAGAAGTCATTAGTGATTTTTCCCTTGTTGACAAAGGCGTAGCCTTAACAGAGAATGCGCATGGCATTTTGTGGGCTTTAAATCACGCAATGGCTGATGTAAATACAAGAGATAAATCCCATCTTCAGTTTATTTTCAATTTATTCACATCTGATCGGCAATTAGAGGATCAAAACTAATTTGCTTTTAGGCTTACCTTTCTTTTGAATAAAATGGTCTATTCTACCGGATAACTGGTCACTCACTTTTTCATTTGCTGGTCTAAATATAACGGACATATGGTCTAAACAAGTGGAATATACAATTGTAGATTCCGCACTGTTAGGGCTACGCATCCGTTAACAATTGACCACGCGTCCGCACAAATGGAACACCATTAACGATTACAACATTAGTTGATGAATAGGTGGAGTTTCTGGCTTACGTAATAATGCTTATTAACACTATAACGGCAGTATTTAGCCGTAATAGTGACAATAAGCACTATTACGGTATGCGCGGATGAATAAGAACAACAACAAATTTAGCGGTAACTCAGCCATTAGTTTTATGTTGAAAGGTCAGCACATCCATCTTATCGACATGCGGCGTTACCTTGATGATCAAATTACTTAATCTATAACGCCTCACCGCCCCCTTGATTACTAGTTACTTCTTTCTAAACCCTTTAAAAAAATGCATTGGCACAGGCAGTCTATAGGCTCTACAAGACATTAATAAAATGGGAAATACGCCATACTTTATTGCTGAAAGATTTTCAAAGTCTTTTGTTTCACTACACTCATCGAAAACACGTTTAATGATCACATCTTTTTTTTGAGTGAAATCAAAATCTGACATACATAAGCCATGATACCTGTCACCAATATATATTCCTTTCTCCGACTCATCATCAGGATACCAAAGTTGAAGGCTACAATGCTCTAAAAATTCAGTTTGAATTTCAGACACTTGTTTATATTCGTTATCGAAATTAAACAATGCTGAAAAAAATCCTATACTTGAAAACATAATACTCCCAGCAGTACAGCTTTCTAAATACTCTTTGGTATTAGCTTTTGGATGGTCAAGCAAGTCCATATAGTCTTGTAATGTACATGGATAAGCTCCGTGGCTTTTAAAGCTTATTTTAATTCGACTTAATAACTCACCAAACCAATCTTTTATATTATGAAGCTCAGAGGAGGCTGCTAAAAATAAAACAGCCAAAGAAATATCTATGGCCTGCTCATCTTTTAGTGGTGAGAATAGGATTGGATTATTGCTAATCAAATTGAATAGACACTCAGAGATATATGATATTTGCTCTTTAAGTTGTGCTGTATATTCATCACTTTGTTGGATAACCTCAAGCTCCCATGTACACCAAAGCCCCATTAGAGCAACTCGACCAAGCAGGTCAAATAGCTTTAAGTTAATATCTACTGAAGAAGATGAAGATACCCCACGAGAAATAGCACCATATTCATTTACACAAGGCATTACGACCTTCGAAAGATAGTCTTGGCTGACTTTAAAGTAAGTATTTTGAATAGAGTGAACTGACGCTTGAATTAATTTTGCATTTTTATTTTTTTTATCTAAAAAAGGAGATGCGATATGCCATGCATTTAAATAAGAGATTTCACTAGATAAATACACACTTTCTAAGTTTTTTTCTTGTCTTGACCAACCATATAAAATCCATAAACAAATATTAATTTGTCGTAATACCTTAAGAACGTCCTCTTCTTTAGCTTCTTCAACTGACTCTCTTAGAATACTCAATAAATATGAAAAGTATCTAAATGATGCATCCGGTTCGTCCAAAATAGCTAAAGACTTCCTTAAAAGCGACCTAGTGTTTTCAGGCATAAAGTTTTCATGAAGAAAGCCATCATTAATAAGACCAGCAAGTTTATCACCATGCCACACCTCAAACTCAATATTGTCTTTAGATCTAGAGTTCATGAAGCCTGTAAATAAATCTATAACTGGAGTTTGGACATCCCCCCCAAAACATGGACAAATTACGATTGGTTTATTCTTATGCTCAGGGGGCAGTCTATTCGGAATATATGAATCAATAATCTCATCCAAAGATGGTCTTAATGCTTGGTCTTCATTCCCATTCCAAGTCGAACGGGTTAAATCACCTGCCTTGATTGAAAAAAGATAAACCTTGTCAACACCGCCATCTATTGAACCAACAGCCGCTACATCAACACCTCGCTCACTTGCGCCTCTAATAGGCTTCCCAAAGACAGTAAGACCTAATTGACTAAGTAAATCTGGTAATATGGCATCAAGTTCATTTCGCTCATTAAGAGAGGCTAAATATTCTTTAATTACTAATTTCATTATTTATCACTCAGCTCTAAAGGTATTAATTAATCGTTTTAGACCAATTGAATCAATAGAAGAGAATAAAGGAATTTCAGTTGAGTAACTCGTTTTTCCTAACGGCATAACTTGTCTTTTACTTTCTCCATTATTTCCATGCTGAAGGAAGACAGATTTATTTCCATAAAGCATCACTTTTGATTTACCAAAAATAGAAGAGAAAATTGATTTTTCATGAACTTCTTTCATCATTGTTTCATTTTCAAAATATTTTTTTCGACCTAAAGCCTCCCTTTGTTTGGTGCTAGGATGAAGCTCTTGATTTGAACAAGCTCGTTTCAGTACCTCCTGATATCTTTCACTTTTATTTAAAATAGCTCGAAGGGATTTAGCCTTTTTTTTACGTTTATCTAATCCTTCAATATGCTTTTCAATAACCCCTTTAACTGAAAATGGAGTATTCATTAGTAGTGGATAAAATAGCAGTTCACTAATTTTGTCAAAATCAGAATTTTCACAATAATCTAAAATTGACAATACGAAGTATGTTGCAGCTTTGGGTTTAACAAAAAGCCAACCAACAGCCTTTCTAGCAATATAGAAATAGTCATTTTTTTCTTCAATTTTACTAACTTGAACTGTATTTTGACCTTTTTTGATGATCAAATCTGATGCTGCTTGGCAAAGGTTATAATTACCTGTGTGAAACCAACGAGTAATTAATTTATCTCTATCAACTAGTTCATCAGCCCATATTGCTGAAGAAACATCATGCCAAGATTCGAACGAAAAATTGATGTCTGTATTGCTGGCAATGAGGTGTTCTAATAAACTTAGCGTGTCTTTATTATTTTCTTTTTTTAATAGAGCAGTGAAAGCGTGGTCTGCTCCAGACCTTTGTGATAACTCAACAATTGTAAACTTACTAAAATAACTCAAAATACGATTATTCCAGCTATCTGTTAAATGATTACTATCTAGCCAAACTATACGGGCTGCTTCTTCTAAAATCTTTAAAGACTTGTATTGTAAGCACATATTTAGACAGTCATTGGAGAGCGATCTTAATGATTTGTTTTTCTTACAAATTTCATTTAAAGAAGATAAGCATGCAGTAAAAATCAATTCATCACTATTGCTTTGTAAAAGTGAGCTGATTAGATGAATACCATCCTCAAGCAATGTGTCTTTTTCCGCATAGACTAAATAGCCAACCACATAAATAGCTTCTATTTGCACTTCTATGTGGGGGCTTACAACTAATTTATTTGCGAGTTGATAACTTTTTTCAGTATCAATTTTGGAGTAAGACCTTAATATAGCCCTCAAAAAGCTAACCAGCTTAGTCGGGTTTTCAATTAGCAACTCCACAGCATTTTCTATTCGCTTTTCGTTATCATTTAAAAACTTGTCAACTGGTGCATAACAGTAATCAACTCTACTTTGAATAAATAGAATTGTATCTAAAACTTTCTTTGTAGGAGCTTTAATTAAAGTAATAACATCAAGGTACTGACTAATACAATTTGATAAGTCTTCTTGAGAAATCAATGGGGAATTGAGAAAATCTAAAAAATCAAACTCTTGAGTGTTGTGCAATTTGGCAAGACTTTCAATTAATGATTTATGATTAAAGCGGTGTTCTTTCAAAAGCTTAATTAACGATTCATAAATATTATTTGAAGCCATTGCTTCTGTTAATTCACTTTCTAAGTCAACTTCATCTTGATCAATCATTGCACAATATTCCTTTATATCAATAGTAGTGGCAAACTAATTCCTAGAACAATAGACACTAACAAAAAAAAACCAATATCGCGAGGGTAGACTTATTGATGAAGATCAAAGTAATAATTACTTTTCAAAGGATTACTTCAATTTGAAACTAATCAAAATAAAGCCCCGCGAGTGCGAGGCTTTGGATTCAAAAAATTAGGAATGACTATTCTTTTTCATCATCACAAAAATAAACTTCATAGTGTTTCTTGATATCTACTTCATTTGTTAAGTTCGCTATTTCTAGCAATTGCTCACTTTCTCCAAACTCTCTATAAGTTGAAACATATGCAAAAACTTTTTCCAATTTACTTCCTTTCGAAATACGTTCCACAATGCACTTCATAACCAAACCTTCAGAGTTTTGCTTGTATAGTAATTCAAACGCTTCTCGCAGAGTATTGCTCGGTTCAGTGGTATTCAGTTTTTCGTAAATTCCTCTAATAACATCACTATTTATTCCGCAGATTATAGTAATAACTCTTAACCTTATGCTTTCAGAACTATCTTCTAGATGGGCTAGCAATGAAATATAGTGACTAGCATCTGAAGTGCAATTAAGAAAACAGTCACAAATTTCATCTCTGACGTCTTCCCAAGGTGATTCAAGTAACGCGAACAAATGTGGAAAAATTGAACGTGCATTGTCCCCTTCTTGGGCAGCAATAAATGCTGCTGTATACTGACAGTTTCTATTGCCAGAAGTTAATAGAGGTATAAGTTCTTCAATAGCTGGGAGTTTATTATGCAATTCATTCATTGCATCGTGGTGCTCATCCCAATCCTGATCATAATGACCAGATAAAAAATTATATCTAAGTTCTTCAAAAGAAGAGTTTTTTAAATTTTTAAAATTCATAATTACCTAACCTTAACCCCTCTCTAATTTATCAAGACCTTTTTGTTCCATGTTAATACGGTTTTTATGCTCTTGATAAGTTTTAGTATTTTTATTTGTCTGCCTTTTTTGGTCTGCTCGTCTAGTCTTTAAACTCGTTTTGAGTTTACATGTTGCACAAGCTTTAGCAGCAGCGTCTCCACTATTTGCAATTTGATTGACTGTATCTTTCACACTATCAAACGAGCCTGATGTACTTTCACCTAGACCACCTGATTTCATTTTCAAATTACAGTTATGAACTAATACATTTTTCTTAGTCACATAATAAGTATGGAAGTCTGCAACAGTAAAGTTATAAGTGAAGGCTTGTCTTTCTTGATCAATAACACTTATAACTTTCATTGAACCATTACCGTCAGTTTCGATTTCATCACCAACGTTAAGTTCAATCGTTTTTTTCCAACCTTTACCTACAACGTAAAAAGGATGGTCATCTGTTGCTTCTATTTTTTGCTTAAAGCTATCACTTCCTACTAACTGGATCTCATAGATACCACGATCAGGCTCATTAAAGATCTTTGTAATTGGCTTCCAAGCTTGTTCACCAGTTTCGACATTTTTAGCCCAAAGTTTCTCGCCAAGCTTGATATCTTCAATACTCTTGTAGCCACTCTCAGTTAAAACTTGAGTACCAGCAACAAAACAACATGCTTTTTTAAGGACTTGTTTTATTGCTTGCTTGATGCCTTGCTTCACAATCCCTTTTATCGGCATCGCAAAATCTGAAGCGGTATCAGCCAAAGCAATAGCATTACCACCAGCTTCTGCTGTAGTTGCTAAATTATCAGCAACACTTACCCCCATTGGGCGATTCAAAAAACTGGACTCAGAAGCTTGCCCTGTGGGATCAGTATATTTGTAAGGATTATTATTCGCATAAGCATAGCGATTAAAGCTATGCACATCACGGAATCCGAGAGGATCATTCGAGTAGAAACGACCTATGACTGGATCATAGTATCGTGCCTGCATATAAACGATATCAAGTTCATCATCAAATTGCTTTGCAGCATACCATTGGTCGTTATTAGTGCCTGTTGGATTTGCTACTTTCTCACCAAAGGGGCGATAGTGTTCGTACGTTATATTTCGACTACTGTCTGATGTTGCAATCACAGAGCCTAATGCATCAAAATGTAAGAAACGTTTTGTTGTACCACGCTTTTGAGCAACTATTCTACTGCCTACATATACCTTTTGAGTGCTTACTCCCGTAGAATCTTTTAGCCACATCAATTGATTAGCATCATTGAATATTTCTATTTCTACATTACCATTTGTAATCGCTTTTACTCGATTGCCTAATGCGTCATAAGAAAATGATTTACTCGTTCCACCACCTGATGCAGAAGCAAGCTGTCCTGCATCATTATATGTAAAATAATTGTGCCCATTGTAAGTTACATTTCCATATGCATCATAAGAAAAAGTATAGTTTTTACTACCACTGATACTCGACAATAAATTAGTACTACCATAATTATATGTACTCGTAGCACCGGCCTGTATCTTGGATTTTATGTTTCCTAATAAGTCGTAAGTAAAACTTGTTGTTCCATTCCACGCACCTGAATAGGCTGATGTTAACCGCTCTGCACCATCATACTGAAAATTTGATACTGAGTAGTTAGATTTTACGCCATCAGTAATGCTTGATACATTGCTGTTAGCATCAAAGGTATATACTTTCTTAATTTTGGTGCTACTACCATATTTCACTTCTATGGTGCCTAAACGTAATTTAGAACTATCAACAATTCCTTTATAGCTTAAGCCATTACCATAGGTTAAAGATTTTATTGCACCTGTTGGTTCATAGATAACGTTTGAAGCATAACTTCCAACCTGTCTCGCTTCACCAAATAAGTTAGGATTGTAATTTACTGTTTCATTCGGATAGGTGATGCTTATAAGGTTACTGTTATAATCGTAAGCATAACTAAAGCCATAAGTGACACCGTCAACTTTAGTGCTGCGATAAGTCATTTTACCCAAATCGTTGTAGCTGTAGGTAATATCCCCAACACCATTTTTAGCAGTCAACAATTCACCCGTATTTCGATATGTGTAATTAATATCGCTTGTACCGATTGGGTAATTAGTATTTGTAAGCTGGTTTACTTCATTATAGTTATAATAAGTCGTCGCACTTGCCCCAACGCGCTTACTAATAGTGTTCCCATTTTTATCAACCCCGGTGTAAATCGTAAAACTTGGATGAGATTCACTTGTCACATAATCTTTGTATGTTGGGTGATAACCATAATTAATCGTTTTACCCCCTTGTGAAACCGATAGTAACTTACCAACCGTATTTTTATTTAGTGTCGTAACAATAGTACCGCTCGATGAAGGAACGTCTGTTCTTATTGAAAAACTATTGCTAGACGAACCATACGCAGTACTATAGTTAGTCGTAACATACTCTTGACCATTCGTATCGTATCGACCATCAGTAACATTGACTCGGTTCTGATTACGATAAACAAAACTACTAGACCCCATTGGTGAAGATGAAGAAATTGTGCGTCCTAGTCCATCATAAGCCGAATTGTTACCCGTCTCTTCAATAGGTGACGTTGAGATAATAGATGAAAAAATCGTACGATTATAAGCATCATATTCAGTGTTTTTATAGCGAGTGATGTTATTAGTATTATCTGAATATGTTGACAGTATAGTACGGTTTAAGCTATCAAGACTGTGCGTTTCTTTATACCCTCCTTGTGTTTTGCTATAGCTGTTTTTGCTATAAGACAAACTAATGTCATTGCCCATTGGTTGCCACACATAATTAACTCGACCAAGAGAGTCACGGCCATATTCGGTAGTCGTACCATTTTGGTTCGTTGCCTCTGTTACTTCACCATGACTGTTTACAATACTCTTTTTTGTAGTTCCGTTTGCAAAAGTGACTGTTCTTGGAATTCCTCTGTAATAATTACTTAAAAACGTAGTATTGGACTCAGGGTCTTTATAGCTCGCTAATAGCGCACCGGAGAAAGTATAATTATGTTGAACACCGTTATGGGTAACTCTGGTTACTTGTCCGAAACTGTTATGGTTACGAGCCGTATTTAAGTCACTGCCTATAATTTTATTGTCGGGTACATTTAAAATCCACTTTGACGTGTTGTGATAATAAGATGAACTTGTAGTTCGTCCGCCTGCATTTCCATATTCTATAATCGTTTGTGGCGCGTGGTATGTATTAAAATTACTATAATTCGTGGTATAAGTATCCGTTCCCCCTGACTTAAACACTTCCTCAATACTGCTAGATTTTCTTGCTACATAACTGTGTGGGATAGTATTTTCATTAAATTGCTCTGAGTCACCGATAAAAGCACTTTGGCTATATTTATTCCTAACTCGTTTTAATAAGGTTGTACCATTTTTATCAAAATATTCAGTAGCAACTAACTTCCCATCAAGAACACTTTGGAAATTACGATTATGGTAATATATGGTTTTAGAGCCATCAGGCGAACTAACCTTAGTCGTTCTATAATCATAGTTATTCAACGTTGTAGGGATTGAACCAGAATATTTATGTTTACTTGCTGGGGATACTGTGTCCCAGTAGCCTTCATTTTGAGAGTAATCATACGCCCATGACATGTTAGAAAGCCCTGTTCCTGTCAATGTTTTGTTCGTTAATGACATCGCAACAAAACATTTTTTGGTATAGTCGATCCCCTTATTTGTATTAACTGAACGTTTTACTCGGCTACGGCCAAAGTTTTTAGGTGTAAGTGTGAAGTTTCCTGTTGTTCCATTTGGGTGTGTAACAGAGCCTGTAGTTGAACTTCCTAGTGCAGGCAAGCAACTATCGTATCCATCTTCAGCTGCGGTCTTTGCTGTCGATGTTGCAAAGGCACCTAAATTATATTGCCACGCTAAACCGTCTGGACGAGTAACTGTAGAAAGTGTGGCTGAATTAGACCCACTGTAGCCATATGTCCAAACTCGATTCCCTGTACTGATCTTATCGACCTTATTATCTGCATTGTACTCAATGTTTATTTCTCGAAAATCTGAAGAATGGATCTTAGTTAGCTTAGAATTAGCATCATAATCATAAGTAACCGTATTACCATGAACATCTTTGATGCTTGATACAAACATGTAGGCGTTATAACGGGATGTTGCTTTAAAGCCTTTTATTATTGGTTGAGAAACAACTAAGCGTAGCTCCGAAAACGTATAGATATCTCCATTTGGAGCTTGAGCAATAAACTTTTCTCCGAATGAATCAGGGTTACTTGCACATGATATACGCCAATTAGATTTTGTTATTTTAGGATAAGATATTTGACTGGTAATAGCACCTGAATTATGAAGTAGCTTTTCATTGACGCGTCCAGGCACATTTAAGGTATCTCCATTCCAAAACTCATTCTCGTTGAAAGTCGATCCGTAATCGTAAATTGGCCCTGGATTTAAATCACCACTACATTCTCGACCTTGCCCCCAATCACCCGAATAACGGTCTGGGTTTTTCAACAAAGTGGTATGAATATAAGGAATATCCAGCATCCAATCACCCATATCTAAGGTGTTATACCAAGTATAATTTTTCCCTTTATTCACACGTGAGATGGAAACACTTAAATGGTTATTCCCAGGAATTGATATATCCGTTTGACTAAAAGATAATGAACCTGTGTTTAAATCTATTTGCTCACCAAGTAAGTCGGTTGTTTCAGGCGTTACACTCATTTTTACATCAAGCTTTGCGAGGACTTGTTCGTATGCATACATTCCTTCGGTATTTGAACTGCCACTGCTGCCGCCACTGCCGCCACCACCGCCTTCATCGCCACCGCCAGGTGCGGCTTGAGCAGAAATTAAACTGACAGTCTCAGTACTCGACTGTATTTTTGATTTTTTATCTTTTCGTGCTTTTTTTGCTTCTGGTTCTTCCCCGTAAATACGAGACTCAATAAAATTGTTACGTTTCTTTTTTTCAATGTCTGTTTTGTCGTTATAGGCAAAAGATGTTGTTGTTATGAAAGCGCTCAACAGCATCAAAGAGTTAAATTTTCTTTTCATATATTTATTCCTTTTTTCATGTTTTTATTCCATGGTATTTAAATTAATTGACTTAACTTATTGAAATGTTACAAATCAATTTATCCCATTAAATAGCATTCAAAAAGAATTAACATACTGAGTGGATAATTTTTACATAATATTTGCATGTTCCTTGAGTTTATTGGTGTGTAGGGCAAAACTAAAATACTGTTTTTGCTTGTTTGTGCTAATATCTTTATCTTTTTGTTAAAAAAAATGATTCGATTTTTAATTATAAAGATGGCGGTTTGATGCAGTTCCAGAATGAAAGTAACTATATAATTGGTGACTTTGAATTTATTTCAAATAGAAACTTATTAAGCAAGAATGGTGTTGAAAGAACTTTAGAGCCAATGCAGTCAAAAATATTACTTTTTTTTATTAAAAATAAAGGAAAAGTTGTAAGTAGGGATTTATTAGAAAAGGAAATATGGGAAGGACGGGTAGCGTCAGAGCAATCGGTTAATAATAAAATTGCTGACTTGCGTAAAACATTTGGCGATGATTATCGTTCACCTAAGTACTTTAAAACCCATAAAAAATCTGGTTACGAACTTATCGCTGATTGCCATCAATTAGGTTGGAAGATTGAGGACGTTGTTACTCCATTTAAAATCAATAAAAAACTATGGTCTTTTATTTTATTAGCTTCGATAATTTTTACCTTTATTCCTGTTTACTTGGCTACAAAAGCGACTAATATTTCTCCAGACAATGCGATCAAATTTACACTAGTTCCAGTTACCTCAGATAAAGGTCAGGAGTGGGGACCAAGCCTTTCTAGCGATAGGGAATATTTAGCATATGCTCATAAAGGAATTAATAATAACTGGCAAATACGAGTTAAAAACCTAGAAACTGATGAAGTTATTCGTATTACTGACGGACTGAATCCTGCATTGTCACCGACTTGGTCACAAAATGATGATTATTTATACTTTGTAAGTTATATAAATAAACAGTGTGTGATAATGGAAGGGGCTCAGGTTTTAACATCTCCATTAATTAAAGTATTAACCACTTGTGGGGATATACGTAGTATGAGCCCTCTCTCTGTAGGGCCTGAAAATGAATGGCTTTACTTTTCAAACCTAAAAAACTCATCTACATTCGTGATAACAAGAATAAACCTTTTAAATGGCATGCAAGAAGACATGACTGCTCCACCAATATCAGGTTCAGGTGATTACACTTCAACACTATCTCATGATGGAGAAAGTTTAACATTTTTAAGAGCAGTTAACCAAATTCAAACAGAATTAATGTTATTAAATGTTGAAACAAGAGAGTTAAAATCATTAAGAAAATTTAATCATAAAGTATTCAAACTTGCATGGTCTATCAATAACCAAGAGATACTCTATTTAGATAAAAATAACGACTTATCCTCATTAAATGTAGTGACTAAAAACAACAAAGTTATAGCAAGCTTTCAAAATAAAATACTTTACCCATACCATAATAAGTACGGAGATATGTTCTTGGTAGATGGGGACTTTTATACGTCAGATATTTTCTCAATAAATTTAAATGAGGAGCCTATAAAGGAAACTGAGGTAATATCTTCAAGCTTTCTTGATTATGCACCCGCGTTAGGTAATACAAAGCAGCAAATGGCTTACACCTCAAATAAAACCGGAATATCTCAAATTTGGCTAGAAAGAGATAATAAGCACAAAAAGTTAACAATCTATAAAGATTTAGGTTTTATAATCGATAAACATATCTCTCCTGATGACAGCGCGATACTTTTTTTGCGTGATAGTAGGCCGTATATACTTGATATTGATACTTTGAGCATTTCAAATCCACTGCTCGATTTTGAACAAACGGCAAGTCCAATTTGGATGTGTGGAGGTAAAGATGTACTTATTTCAGCCAAACAAAATGGATCATGGAATTTGTATCAAATTGATCTTGATACTTTGAAAGTAAATAAAAAATTGCCTCATGTCACTAGCATTAAAAGTGATTGCAATAATTCTGCTTATTATGTGATGCTTGCAAATAAAGAGGGGATTTATAAGTTACATGATGATTTACTTTCCGCAACACTGCAGCTGCCTGAATATCATTCTGAATACTCTCGTGATTGGCAAATATATGACAACAAAGTTTTCATACTTCAACATGGTGAATTATTAGCCATTGACCTTTATTCTCATCAAAAAGAAATCATCAAAGTTTCGATTAACAACCTAAAAAGTTTTAGATTGTCGAATGATAAAATTTATTACTCTAAAAGGTTTGAAGAAAAAACCAATATAAAACAGATGATTATTGAATAGTATGTAAAAATTATCTATTCAGTGTTTAAAGATGATTTTGGTTTTCGTAAATATATATACGTTTGTTGCTACTGATTAATTTTATAAGTAGTAACAAATGAAAAACGTATCAATCAAACTGATATTAAATGTAGCTTTATCTTTTTCCTTAATTACCTATACCGTTCAAGCGAGTGGTTTGGACAATTCAAATCAAAGAATTGATTTCTCAAATCACATCGTAAAAGAAGTAAAAAAACAAACTAACGAAATCAATAGCAAAGAAATTTGTGATTTTTTCCCAATGTGCATTCCTCCTGGCTTTTCCAATAATGAAATCCCTAACATAGCTATAAAAACAAACAAAACAGTCGAAAAGACTAGTCCCTATACTGCTAAATAAAATTAACTACTTTCATAGGAGGATTTATGCAAACTGATATGCATTATTACGGAACGTATGCTATAGCAAGGCTTGCGGGTTTCTCAGTTCTGGACGCTGAAACAATAGCTTATTCAGCGCAATATGTAGACGATTCAACATCAAACGATAGTGATGAGCATGAAGATGGCGGACTAATATATGGCGTAGCTACGGCACATCATAATAGTGAAGTTATAAAAAACAGACTCATTGATAAAAAAGAACAAAAGCAAGTTTGGGTGCCTTTTCATTTTCTCCCTGGTGGTCAGGGAGAATCGGTATCAGAAAAGCTTATTTGTCGTGAAAATTCAGAAATAGCTCAGGATATGTTTCAAAACCATATTCATCATGCTGTCAATTCAAGTTATGGGTTGCAATTAATAGGTATTGCCAGCCACGTTTATGCCGATACCTTTTCCCATTATGGTTTTTCTGGTATCAGCTCTTCTAGAAATAAAGTAGATGCCCGTAGTATTGAATTGATTGATGTCCGAGATAAAGGGATGGAAGCTTTTTTGACAACAAAATTTGGTCGATTCATGAAGAAGTTCGCACCATCTATGATTATGAATAATTGGCGTAGTTTTGCGGGTTCATTTGCTGAAAAGGCATCTGGAGCACTGGGGCATGGTGCCGTGGGAACTTATCCAGATCGCCCATTTCTACACTGGTCATTTAATTATGAAGGTGGAGATTTGTCAGATAGAGATAACCCGAAAACATTTTTAAATGGTTGTGAACAGCTTTATAACCGTCTTTTAGAATATGGTTTAGCTAGAGATCCTGCGCATACCCCATTAAAAGACTTCGCTGATGTTAAAGATGTTATAGACGGAATTTTACGTTCAGAAAAGGTGATGGATGATCGAATTTCTTGTTGGTGTGAAGCTATTAAAACTAAAGTGTTATTTGATTCAGAACCCGATGAGGCGCTTAGCTACGATGTTAAAGTTTGGGAAAGACAAAAAATCGATTTTCCAGCATTAGAACATTCATCAGATGCTGCTGAACTAGGGGTATACAAATTTCATCAAGCGGCTATATATCATCGATATTTTGTACTTAAAGATTTGCTGCCTAAGCATGGGATCGTTGTTTTTTAATATTCACTGAATATTAAAAAAGGAAGAAATAATAAAAGGAAACCTCATGAAAACATTAAGAAAAATTAGCGTACTGGTTCTTATGTTATTTACAATTACTGGTTGTGTTTCAATCCCATCTGAAGCCCCTGAATTGTCGGTAGAACTTGGCAAACGAATAGCTGCGATCGAAAGTTCAAATATTATATTGCTGGAGCGATTTTTTGATCAGAAGCGTTCTGAAGTAGATAGGTTTATCGATGAAGAATGGGTGCCTATGTTTGCTGAAAAGTTTTTTAGTAATCCTGAAATATCGAACATTTGGGACACTATCGTTAAAAGTAAAAATAAGAAAGACCGTTTGGACTTCATTATTAAGCTGGGTCCTAAGTTAATCACTAAAATCAATGAAAAGCGGGCATCTTTCATTCGACCTCTTGATGAATTAGAGAGGGAAGTAGGAAGAAAAATTCGAGCTGAATACTCTCAATCAAAAGCTATTAATAACAGTATCACTAGCTTCTTACTTTCTGCATCCGAAGTCGCTAATAATAGAAATCGTTTTTTAAATGAGTTGGGGATTAGTGAAATTGATGTGAGTAGTGCAATTAGTAAAACAGATGATGCTATATCTAGCCTATTAAATAAAACAGAAACAGTTGCTGACAAAGTTAAAGCGGCTGATAAGTATATTGAAAAAATTAGAAAAATTAAAAATTCACTTTAGCTTATTACAAGGATAAAAGAATGACTATCAATTGGGATAACATAGATTTAGACGACATTATTGATGATGCTGCAACAGAAACTGATAATGAATTAGCCGCAAAGATATCGTCGTTAACTAAAATGACTGATGCAGAAGTCAAAGAACTATTTCCTGCACCTGCAGATGCTAAAAAACTTGTTGAATTAATGACAATAGTTAAGTCATCAGAAAATCAAAATAATAAAGTTAACAAGATAGTTAATAATGCAGAAGAGTTTGGTGGTGTGGTCATAACTTTACTATCGAAATTTGTTTAACGTTCATTAGGTTAGTTATAACTACTGAAGTAAGCAGAACAAATTACAGTGAGCTGGTTCTTCTTCGTTTCACAGTAAAACCAAACACCATCACTCCCTAACAGGACGGAATGCAACTAAATCAATCAGAGAAATAATATGTCAATTTTTAATGAGCAAGTTGTGCGAAATCGTGCAAAAAAAGAAATGCAACGCTCTGCAAATATATATAAAACTAAAAACCAAATATTAAATGAATCAGTATCATCATTTAATAAATTCAAAACCTATGATATTTTTTTGTCCCATAGCTCAAAAGATTCTGAGTTGATTTTAGGGATGAAAGGAATGTTAGAAGATCTTGGCTATTCTGTTTATATTGACTGGGTCGATGATCCCCAACTTGATCGTACTGCGGTTGATAAAGCTACAGCAGCAAAATTGAGAGAAAGAATGCAATCTTCAAAGTCTCTTCTCTATGTTACAACAGATAATGCAATAGATTCAAAATGGATGCCTTGGGAGTGTGGTTATTTTGATGGTTTACGCGAGAAGGTTGCGATTCTTCCCATACAAAAATACTCTTTTTCAAATAAATATGATGGGCAGGAATATTTAGGGCTTTATCCATATTGTACAAGTCAGGATGATACCTCAGGAAAACCACGATTGTGGATTTATAATGATCAAAAGGAATATTTAGTTTACGACGTTTGGGTCAAAACCCCAAATAGTGAAGTTACATGGAAACGAGCAAGCTAATGGATAAAAAAATAGCCCATTTGACTTTTATTCAAGGCGTTATAAATAGAATGGGACAAAACTCATTTTTATTAAAAGGATGGAGTGTAACAGTCGTTGCTGCTTTGTTTGCTTTAGCATCTCAAGGTTCTAACGAGCTCTTTGTTTTAGTTGCTTATTTTCCAGCATTTATGTTTTGGTTTCTTGATGGTTTTTTTCTTCACCAAGAAAAATTATATAGAAAGCTTTACGAAGAAGTCGCTGTAGGACGAATTGGCAATGACGAATTCACTTTAAATACAACTCCGGTAAAAAACGATATTGACTCACTTTCCTCAGTATTCTTTTCTAAAACATTGTTGCCTTTTTATGGCGTAATTATTGGGGTAATTGTTTCTGTTATGTTTGGACTTTTTAGGTAGGTAATTATGGCTCGGAATGTGTTTTTTAGTTTCAAATATCTAGATGTTTCTCGTGCTATGGTTGTTCGAAATAGCTGGGTAACTCAAGGTAAACAAGCATCTGGCTTTATCGATTCAGCAGATTTTGAAAAAGTAAAAAGGAAAGGGGATCAAGCAATTAAGAATTGGATTGATTCACAACTGAAAGGTACTTCTGTAACCGTTGTTTTAGTTGGTGAAAAAACCTGTTCCAGTAAATGGGTTAAATATGAAATTGAACAAAGTATAGAACGTGGCAATGGATTGATTGGAGTCGATATTAGCAAGATTAAAGATCTAAGGGGAAACACCACAGGTAGATGTGGTGAAATTCCAAATAACTATGATTTTTATTTGTGGAATAAGGACGATGGCTACAATAATCTAGGTAAATGGATTGAAAAGGCAGCCAAAAAATCGGGAAAATAGTTGCTTAAACGGAAAAAAAACAGCTTGATTTAAAGCTTAAAACTATAACGTTTAAAATAAGGAAGATATATTGAAAATTTTAGGAAAAATTTGTTCAATTTGGTTGTCACTTTTAATAGTTTCTTGTGGTGGTGGTGGTGGTGGTGGTGTAGGTAGTGAACAATCACCTGATAAGATTACTAATATAGATACAGCACCCACCCCTCCTTTAGACTTGGTTGCTGTTGGATTTAATCAATTATTGGATATTACATGGAAAGCTGTTGATGGGACTACAAGCTACTCTATTTATATTGCTTCTGAACCAAACGTAAATAAAGGCAATTATAGCACTTTAGCTGATGGAAAAATAATATCAGGAGTGATAGGTACTGCCTTTTCTATCGCGCCATTAGACAATGGAAAGAAATATTACTTAACAATCACCTCCATTAATTCTAAAGGAGAAAGTAGTAATTCATCTGAGGTTTTCGTTATACCTAATTATATGTCGATACTAGAAAGTGTAGTAAATGATACTGGTATAACAGGGTGCTTTGATGGCTATAATGATATTATTGATTGCGAGCATGCAGATGCTTTGATTGGCGGAGATGCATCGTATGGTAGAGACTCTATAATCAGTGAAATTAATAAAATTGGAAATGGACCTGAAGGGTTTGATTTTACAAAACTAGATATTAATGGGGACGAACTACCCTATGAAGCTACAGACCATAGCTGTGTTAAGGATAATGTTACAGGCCTAACATGGGAAATTAAAAAAGATGATGAACAACTCCATCACCATCAGGCACTTTATAGCTATTACTCTACAGATAAAAAATTTATAGGTGAACACTCATTTTTTGGTATAAAGGATGGTGGATCTTGTGTAGGGAGCGATTGTGATACAGAAAGTTTTATCAATGCCGTTAGTGAAGAAGGTTATTGTGGTTATACAGATTGGAGATTGCCATCTGTGATGGAATTAACTAGTTTTTACCACGTAAGAAGTCACTCAGTCGATAATGTATTGTATGAAGAGGGTATCATTCGCTTTGATATCCAATACCAGTTTTCAAATACCACTTGGACGTCAACAGTAAATGGAGACAGTTTAACTGATATTACCCCTTCAATTATCCACTATAATGGGGTGAAAAGCCTCCCTTTTTCTACTATTCATAACACTCGTTTAGTGCGAGGAAGTTATTTAGGAGCGTACGATGACTAAATTATCGATTGTTACATGTTCATTACTAATAATTATCAATTTTAACGCTAATGCCGCAGAGTGTAGTAGCTTTTTAGAAAGACATGTACCAACTTCTAGGTTCGTTATTCATCATAACGGCACATTTACTGACAAAGTAACGGGACTAATGTGGTCACGTTGTTTCGCAGGAATGATATGGAAAAATAATAATTGTGAAGGGGAGTGGTTAGAACTTAATTGGAAAGATACGATAATTCAAGCTAATACGAGCGAATATGCAGGATTTACGGATTGGCGATTACCTAACACTCAAGAAACTTTAACCCTAGTTGAATATTCATGTTATCCAACAATAAATGATGATTTATTAAAGTTTATTCCTCCTACAACTCACACTAAAATATGGACGAGCACTTTTTATGATAATAATGTCACCTGGCAACTTGATGCTTATAATGTCTCATTAAGTCATAATGGCAGTTTAAGTTTAGCAGTAGTTGATTTAAATTATTTTTCACTTCATGTTCGAGGCGGAAATAAAATATAAAAAGAATAAACAAACTTTCCAAGCAGAAAAATAATCAAATTGATTACCTGCTAAGTGGCAGGATTTAGTCTCTGAAATATCACTGACTCTGTAACAGATTTTGTGTAACTGCCAGGTTTAAAAAACATCCTTCAAACGGTCTTCGAATTCAATCATAAAACGATTCAAGGCCGTTTTCCAATTCCTCATCGGCATCATCCACTTTTTGGATACTTGTTCAATCGCCAAATAGATAACTTTCTTAACCACTGCCGTTAGTTTCTGTGTAGTGACCGATTTAAAAGTTTTCATCACTGCTTCTATTGACTATTTATAACGTTCACCACGGTTAATGGAGTTCAGTTGAAAAGTAAAATCACTTTGATTAAATATTAACGACAAGGTGTTCATCAAAGTTTTCATTTAGGTGTGACGGTGAATACCCCCGTTGATTGGACAGTACTCTTGTGTTGCCAATATCATAATCAACATTGTTATGCGTATGACCATGGAGCCAAAGCACTGGGTAGTGTTTCATCTCTATAATATCTTGTTCGAGATTTGATGCGTACGCCGGAGAGAGTTCACTCGTTTCATAACCGATAGGTATCGACTTTTTCGAGGGTGCATGATGAGTAATAACAACTGATTTCAAATGCGATTTTTCAATCAAC
>Ga0209396_1001105_pt1 | contig 30574 bp, 26 predicted proteins | sample GOMGulsemesocosm_6_FD_184638 | JGI IMG/M metagenome (GOLD analysis project Ga0209396, IMG submission 184638) | Methane-oxidizing microbial communities from mesocosms in the Gulf of Mexico - GOM8C Gulf of Mexico (SPAdes) (version 2) | ecosystem: Environmental > Aquatic > Marine > Cold seeps... | reverse complement strand
AGCTGGATCCCAGGTCAAAGCAAAGACGGCTTCTAAACCGCTTTGATAACGCCTGAGCAATCGGGCGTTACTTTGATCTGATAAGAATACCCGCCCTGTGCGGGTATTTTTTTGCCTGCCTGTTTTGATAAGTATTTAGTCATGCCGTTGGGTGTAAGTTGTGGCTATACTTTTAAGAGCATCATAGAGTAGTCATTGCGCGTTTTTGTTTGTCGGTATGGACAATTTACGAGGCACAAATATGCAGACGAATGAAAAAAGTGCTTTAAGCCGGAATAGTACGGCCTTATTGACGGCGATTAACCGCAACTTTCTGGCTGACGAAAATCCGCTGATGGAAGCGCTTGTAACTGATCTTAAAAGCGAACAGAAAAATCATCAGCGGGCTAAGTTACTTGCCGAACAACTGATCAAGGGTATCAGAGGCAAGTTAGCTCATAGTGGTGGCTTGCAGGCATTATTAAATCATTACGATTTATCGACGCAGGAAGGTGTGGCGCTGATGTGTCTCGCCGAAGCACTATTGCGGATCCCCGATAGCGGCACGGCTGATGCACTGATTGCGGATAAACTTACCGCAGGTCAGTGGCAGCAGCACCTTGGACAAAGCGATTCCCTGTTTGTAAATGCCTCAACCTGGGCCTTGATGTTCAGTGGGCGGTTATTAAAGCAGGACGAACAGCCCGAACACCTCACCACAAAACTAATTAGCCGTTTAGATGCCCCTATCTTTCGTGCGGCAATTAAACAGGCAATGCAAGTGATTGCCGAACAGTTCGTGATGGGCGCGGACATTGACGGGGCTTTGCAGCGGGCACAAAAGAACGATCATTATTTATATTCCTACGACATGCTTGGTGAGGCTGCTTTAACGGCTAAGGACGCCGAGTTTTATCAGCAGGCTTATCTTGATGCAATTTCGGTGATAGGTGAGCAGTCTGACACCGGTATACCTGTTCATCGGCGACCAGGTATCTCGGTAAAATTATCAGCGCTTTACCCACGTTATGAATATAAGAGGGAGTCACTGGCTGTCAGTGTATTAACGCAGCGTTTGCTTGAGCTGGCGGTGGCCGCTAAGAGCGTAGGCATTGGTTTGACGATGGATGCTGAGGAGGCTGATCGGTTAAATTTATCACTACAAATCTTCGAAAAAGTGTATTTGGATGAAGCGCTGTCTGGGTGGCCGGGGCTTGGCCTTGCTGTGCAGGCTTATCAAAAAAGGGCGCGTCCTGTGTTGGACTATCTGTTAGATTTAGCCCAGCAGGGTAAGCGACGAATTCCAGTAAGACTGGTGAAAGGCGCTTACTGGGATACGGAAATAAAGCGCGCACAGCAGCAAGGATTATCTGATTACCCGGTGTTTACACAGAAAAACAACACCGATGTTTCATATATGGTCTGCGCGCAGTTTTTACTGAAGCACCAGCAGTGGTTGTATCCGCAGTTCGCAACACACAATGCCCATACAGTAGCCTCAATTTTAAGCGCTGCAACGAATAATAATTTTGAATTTCAGCGCTTGCACGGTATGGGAGAAGCACTCTATGCGCAGTTATTAACGGGGCGGGCGTGGGAGTGGAAACATGGTGATATTTATTGTCGAGTGTATGCGCCTGTAGGTGCCTATCGAGAATTGCTGCCCTACTTGGTGCGGCGTCTGTTGGAGAACGGCGCTAATAGTTCTTTTGTAAATCAAATGACGCACCCTGAGCGTTATCAAAAAAATGATGAACTTACTTTGCCGGATGATGGAGACTTCAGGCATTCAGAGATTTTCTTGCCTGGGGAGCTCTTTGGTGAAAGAAGGGAAAATTCAAAAGGTATTAATTTTGCGGATACCTGTGAATTTAAAACATTAATGACGCAGGTAACACGCTCGTTCAGTGAAAAGAGAATATCTCAACCACTGGTGGATGGTGAGCAGCTTGATGCGGGAATACGAGAGGTTATTAACCCGGCAGACAGGCATGAAATGGTTGGCATCAGTCAGGTTTTAAGGCTGCCGCAGGCTGATAAAGTCGAGCAGGCATTAGAGGCGGCCTCATCAAGTTGGTCGGAATGGAATGACATAAGCGTAGAAAGGCGTGCGGAGGTTTTAATAAAAGCCGCCGACCTTTTTGAGATGTATCGTGCAGAGCTCATCGGGCTATGTGTAAAAGAGGCAGGAAAGACCATTGTTGATGCGCTTGCAGATGTTCGTGAAGCTATCGATTTTTTGCGTTATTACGCCGAGCAAGCTGTCGAGAAAATGTCAGAGCCACTGGTTTTGCCAGGTTTTGCAGGTGAATCGAATGAGTTGCTGTTGCAGGGTCGTGGCGTGTTTTTATGTATTAGCCCCTGGAATTTCCCGGTGGCGATTTTCACCGGTCAAATTGCCGCGGCACTGGTTACCGGTAATAGCGTGCTTGCAAAGCCCTCATCATTAACCACCTTGACTGCTCAGCGGGTGGTCTCTTTGCTGTGCCTGGCTGGCGTGCCGGTTTCGGTGCTGCATTATCTTCCCTGTGATGCAGAGGTGTTGTCCGCATCGGCCTTGAATGATCCTCGTTTGGCGGGGGTAGCTTTTACAGGCTCATATCAAACCGCAGCAGAAATTAATCGACAACTGGCGTCGCGTGATGGTCCAATTGCCACGCTAATAGCCGAAACCGGTGGTCAAAATGTGTTGATGGCAGACAGCTCAGCACAACCTGAGCAGCTGGTGAAAGATGTCATCACGTCGGCATTTAACAGTGCGGGGCAGCGTTGTTCTGCGTTGAGAGTACTGTATGTGCAGGCGGAAATCGCCGATCGGGTCATTGAATTATTAACCGGTGCGATGGATGAATTGCGGATCGGCAATCCTTTTGAAATGGCGACTGATGTTGGCCCCGTGATCAGTGCAGATGCTCAGGCAAAGCTGCAGCGTCATATCACCGAGTGGCAAGAGAAGGGCGGATTGTTGCACCAATGCGAGCTCCCAGCAGGTTGTGACGGTGGTTGTTTTGTGGCGCCAGCCTTAATTAAAATAGACTCAATTAAACAGCTATCACAGGAATACTTTGGACCGGTGTTGCACGTAGTCTCGTATCAATTTGATGAGTTACAGGTGCTTTTGGAAGAAATCAATAACACAGGTTATGGTCTGACCTTTGGCTTTCATAGCCGTATTGAACAACGCATCGCAGCTGTCCAGCGGCAAGTTAGAGTTGGTAATGTTTATATCAATCGGGACACTATTGGTGCCGTGGTTGGTGCGCAACCCTTTGGAGGGCAGGGATTGTCAGGAACAGGGCCGAAAGCAGGCGGTCCCCACTATTTGTTGCGCTTCACCACAGAGCAGACCCGAACTGTTAATACCGCTGCGGTGGGTGGAAATACACAGCTGCTGAACCAAGACAACAAGGTTTAAATTGAGGCACAAGTCAAAAGAACCTCAGAAGGGCGCCGAAAGGCTGTTTTTATGTGGGATAATGCCTCGTTAGTGGGTTGATTAGAAACTAAAATTACTGGGCATAGATTATGGATTTTCTAATTGCCGACGATCATAACGTCGTCATTTCCGGACTTAAAGGGGCGCTCGCAGAGGCCTTTACCAATGCGAATTTTTCATTGGCTCATGGCCCAGAGGAAGTCTTCACTCTGCTCGAAAGCAAGTGCGATCACGATCTCGCGCTGGTCGATTTAAAAATGCCAGGCATGGATAGCTTTGAATTTCTGGAACGGTTATGCCGTGATTTCAAAGGTCTTAAGGTTGCTGTTATTTCGGGTCTTGATGATCCGGCCACTATCAAAAAAGCCATTGCCCTGGGGGCGGTTGGTTTTATCCCAAAAAGTGTTTCTGAGGATACACTGGTAAATGCGGTTCGTCTGATTCTCCAGGGCGATACCTATCTCCCCCCCCATCTTTTGAATGGTGCTCTTGAGGACGTAGTCGATGAGGGTGCGCTGGAAATCCCTGTCGACTTACAAAATGTCTTTGACGTATTAACTGAGCGGCAAAAGGAAATTTTATTGTTGCTTGGGGAAGGGCGCAGTAACAAAGATATTGCTCGTTGTCTGGATTTATCTGAAAACACCATCAAGGTACATGTTAGTGGTGTGTTACGCGCGCTTAATTTAAATAATCGCACACAGGCGGGGGTAATTGGGGAGAAAATGAGACACATGAAATCGTTACAGAGGAACGGTGAGTAGCATGGAGCCAGTGGTTCGTAAGGATACGTAGAGACAGCTAATTAATGCGAATAATAAAAACCTACATAGCTTGTCTAATAACGTTATCGTTAATGCTCTGCGCACCGTTGGTGCAGGCAGGCAGCGATATCGTGTTGCTGTTGTCGAGCGATGCGTTGCCTTATCGGGAGGTTGAGCAGGGCATTCGTGTCGCCCTGGTTGAGCGAAAGGATCGCCTTACAATCTCTAGCTTGACTCTAGATTCACTCTTAAAGGGCGAGAAAACGTTGCCTGCGGATCACCGTGTGTTGGTGACCATTGGTACACGCGCTACTCGTCATGCTCTGCAAGAAAACATCTCTAAGTCAATTTATGCCAGCTTTGTCACGGCTAGCGGTCTGTTACGTGAAATCTCCTCTGAAAAAGGGTTTCCTGATGCCCTGAAGGGTGCCGTCGTGTTGGATCAACCCGCTAAGCGGATTGTGACGTTGGCGAAACTAATTAATCCCCACGCACAAAAGCTGGGCACTGTTGTTAATGGCTCGGCCGCTAATCGGCTGGAAGAGTTTGAACAGGTCGTCAAGAAGGAGGGACTTGAATTGATGGCGGCCAAGCTTTTTGAGGGAAGTAATCCCATCGCGGATCTGAAACGTATATTTGCTCATAGCGATGTGTTTCTAGTTATTCCTGATAAGGCTCGGTTCAATAGCAAAATTGCAAAATGGATTTTATTTCTCAGTTATCGCCACCGGGTTCCTGTGATTGGCTATTCACAAAAATACACAGAGGCTGGTGCGTTGATTTCAATTTTCAGCACGCCCAGGCAGGTCGGGCAGGATACGGGGGAACGATTGTTAGGATATGTTTCTGCACCGAAACAAAGGTCTTCTGCTGTACGGTTGCAATACCCTCGTTATTTCAGTTTATCGGTAAATGACAAGGTGGCTGAATCATTAGGGTTAAAGGTTGATAACGAAGCGCATCTTAAGGAGCGAATGCGTGGGGAGCATGGAGCCAGAATTGAAGATGGAGTTGATCTGGTTTTGGAGGTTGTTGGAAAATGAATGTTTCGTGGAGGTTAGCTCTGCTAACCAGTTTTTTCTGGACGCCCATCTGTCTTGCGAATGAGCCGATAACAGAGATAGATTTGTATGCCGATGTTGATGTTATTAAGACGGGTACGCGTCTACATCAACCCGTCATGCAAGTACCTGCATCGGTAACGGTGATTGATCAGCAGATGATCGCAGCATCGGGCGCGACGCAAATTCCACAGTTGTTGCGTTTGGTTCCAGGTTTCTTGAGCTATTCGGTATCCGGGAATCAGTTTGGGGTTTCGTCTCACGCTCTAAGCCCTGACTTTCCTGGTCACTTGGACGTGATGGTGGATGGTCGATCTATCTATCAGCCGATCCTGTCTACCGTTATTTGGACGTCACTGGGTATTGCCGTTGAGGATATTGATTATATTGAAGTGATTCGCGGTTCTAATACCTCTACATATGGCTCGAACGCTTTTTTTGGGGCGATAAATATCGTTACCATGGATGCGCTGGAAAGCCCCAAACTTTCTCTGCGCACACTTTACGGCAGTATTGATACTCAAGAGTTTAGTGGCCGTTATGCCGGCAGCATTGAAGATTTTAGTTATACCGTGTCATTCCTTACGCAGCAGAATAGTGGTTTTGAGCGAGTTAGTGAGCCTAAAAGTGGTCCATGGCCTCTTCATACCCGCAAGGATGACCTGAATAACCAGCAGTTTCGCCTGCAAGGTTTGTATACCCCGACTTTGAATGATGAGGTGGATATCACCTTTGGCTTTGGTAAAGATCGAATCAAAGTGCCGGAAAATGATGTGCGTGGTTATCACAACCGGCAATTTGATAGCAATTATCAGCATGTGCGCTGGACGCATCAGCTGGATAATGGCGATGTCGCGTTGAGTTTCTATCACAACTATACGCACATTGAAGACGATACGGTTCTTGGGCTGCTTTCTGAATTGACACCGCTAACGCCTGCCACCGTTCCTGTGGCTTTCCCAGGGCAAGTGGACGAGGTGTTACTTGGTGATATCCGCAACGGACTATCTGAGCGTTATCATCTAGAGTTACAGCATACCTTTGATATTAACCAGCAGCTGCGTCTGGTTTGGGGGACGGTTTATCGGGTTGATCGATTGAAAAGCCGCTTTTTACTGGGCCACAAGGATACAATTGGTGAGGAACAGTACCAATTGTTTGGTAACGCAGAGTGGTATTTTTTACCCGACTGGCGTGCTAATTTCAGCTTGATGTTGGAAGAGAACAGTATTGTTGGTACGTTTGCTTCGCCCAGAGCTGCTTTGAACTATCAGATTAATTCCGACCATATGTTACGTACCAGTATTACTGCTGGCAAGCGCACACCATCTCTGTTGAGTGTGTATCAAAATACCGAAATCACCTTTGCGGACGGTACGCCGATTGATCAGATTATCGGAAACACAGGCTCCGCGGATGAAGAAAAAATCAATGTACTGGAGGTGGGTTATCTCGGTACATTTCTTGACGGTGACCTGACGTTGGACTTAAAGCTGTTCAAGGAGGAGCTACGTGATGCGCGTTATGATGCTGAAGCGGTCGCGATGGATTTAGACGGAGAGCGCAGAGTCTGGCGTAATGGGCTTGATTGGGATAATCAGGGTGCTGAGGTGCAGGTAAGGTATCAGCCTAACGAGCAATGGTTAGTTAGTTGGCAATATGCCTATATGGATATTGAAGGCTTCCTTCCTGATGATAATGATCCTGAAGATATTGGTAATCATTTGCCGAGCCACAATACCAGTTTGCTCGTCGCCTATCGGCCGTTGCCTGGCTGGGAGTTAAGCGGGGTGGTTTACCATACGTCGGAAATGGAATGGACCGGTGGAGATGAGGTGGATGAAATTACACGACTGGATTTACGTGTTTCTCGGGACCTTCGCTTTGCCGGCTGGACCGGAAAACTAGAACTGTTAGCTCACAACGTGATGGATGATTATGTTGATTATGATGAAGATAATCATTTTGAGAGACGTATTTTTGTGAGATTGAAATTCGATCTTGAGTAACTCAACCTGACTTTGAAAAGGGGTATAGCCCATTGGCGGCAATGGGCTATAGGGTAAGGACTATCATCTGGATGAATAACGAAAATAGAGGAGTAAAGGTGGTTCTTGGGCGCTTACTTGCTTTGATTGTTGTGTTGTTTTCGCAACAGATGAGTGCGGAAGAGTATGTCACAGAGATTGATTTGTTGGATGATATCCCTCTGGTTAATGCTGGCACGCGCTTGGAACAGCGTTTAACCGAGGTGCCAGCCTCGGTCACGATTATTGATCGTGACATGATTGCGGCTTCAGGAGTGACCGAAATAGCTCACCTGTTTCGACTGGTGCCTGGCTTTTTGAGCTATTCGATTTTTGGTGGTCAGTTTGGTGTTAGCGCACGTGGAATCAGCCCGGAATTCCCCGGTCACTTGGAAATCATGTTGAATGGGCGAACAGTCTATCAGCCAGCTCTTGAGGCGATGGAATGGACAACACTGGGGATTGATATTGGCGACATTGATCATATCGAAGTCGTACGGGGCTCTAATGCCCCGGCCTACGGTTCTAATGCTTTCTCTGGCGCAATCAATATCGTAACCATAAGTCCTGTTATGGCCCCAAGGGCATCGGTGCGCGCGATGAAAGGGAGTCTCGATACTCATGATGTGAGTGTCGCCTATTCTGACCAGTTACAGGACTTTAGCTATGCAGTGAATTTTGGGGCTCGCTCCAATAATGGTTTTCCTGATATAGGTCAAAGGCGTGATGCCCTGTCAGCAAAGTACTTGCGGTTAAGCGGGGTGTACACCCCGGCGCTCGATGAAGAGATTAGTATTTTTCTAGGGGTGAGCCAGAGCGACATCGAGCGAGCTCGTCGCGATGTGCGTGGATTTCATGTTCGGGAAGTAACCAGTAATTATCAACAGCTAATCTGGAAGCATTTGCTTGATAGCGGTGATGTGACGTTGAATATGCAGCACAGCTACAGCCGCATAAATGATGATACGGTGCTGGGATTGTTATCCACAAGTTATGGCATATCGGTTGCAAATATCTTCACTCAATATGGCAAAGCCGATGAAGTGTTGACTAGCGATATACGTGGCGGCTTCACCGAACGTTATGAGGTGGAGGGGGAGCATGCCTTTACGGTTGGTGAAAACCTGGATGTGATGTGGGGCGCTGGTGTTCGTCTGGATCGCTTGGAAAGTCAGTTTTTGTTGGGCGACGATGATGTCATTGATGAGCATAAGTACCGGGTGTTTGGCAATCTTGATTGGCGTTTTCAGCCGCAATGGAATGCCAATCTTGGTGTGATGGTTGAAAATAATAACTTGGTGGGTACTTTTGTCTCGCCACGTGTAGGGATTAATTATCAGTTTTTACCCGCTCACATGCTGAGGGCCAGCATGACCTCTGGAAAGCGTACGCCTTCGATTCTTGGCGTTAATCAAAGTCAGTCGGTAACCTTTGCCGATGGTACGGTGATCGATCAGGTAATTAGTAATGATGGTCGGGCAAAAGTTGAACGAATTGAAGCCTTTGAACTGGGTTATCTGGGCTATTTTTTCGATGCTGATCTGAGTGTTGATATTAAGTTATTTGAAGAGCGAGTGAGGGATGTACGTTACTTTCCTCTGCAAGCAGCTAGTGATATCAATGGTTTTGTTTTTGTCCGTAAAAATGGATTGAGATGGAATAATAGAGGTCTTGAAGCCCAAATAAAATATCGCCCTTCTGGTCAGTGGTTGTTCAGTGGGCAGTATGCCTACTCCGATGTGGAAGGCCTAGAGCCTGAGGATATCAGCAATCAGATACCTCAGCATAATGTTAGTTTTTTGGCTGCTTATCGTCCGTTTCCTGATTGGGAGCTGAGTGGTGTGCTTTATCACACCTCAGAAATGGCGTGGCCAAGGGGAAGTGCTGTCGATGCAGTTACACGGCTGGACCTTCGGTTGGCAAAAAAAATCAGAATAGATGATTGGCAGGGACAGCTGGAAGTTTTACTTCATAATGTTGGTGATGATTATTCTGACTACAATGATAAAAACCGTTTTGAACGACGCCTGTTCATGCGCTTGAAATTCGATCTAGATTAAATCCGTTTAAGTCTATGAGAAAAAAGTCTCGTCAACTACAGATGTCAAAAGGGCTTAGTGTTAGCCAGAGGCTGCTGTTGCTGACGGTTTTACCGCTCTTTGTGATTACTGCATTACTGACTTCTTATATGGTCGTAACCCGGCAGGCTGACCGTGAAAGCATGCTGAGTGATCGTGGTAGCAGCATGACACGGTATCTAGTAGGTGCGGCAGAATTTGGATTGTTTGCAGGCGACTTTGTGACGCTTAAGCGGCTGGCGAACACCATGCTTGAGCAGGACGATGTTCGTGCTGTCAGGTTCTTTGATGGGCAGGGGGCTCTTCTTCTGGCTGTTAGTGGCAAGACAGTAGTTGTCGAGCTGCTGAGCCTGAAGCACGAATATGCTGTCGATCGTGAGGGGCTGCTATGGAGCTTCCAAGCGCCAGTTTATTATAACTCATTGGATGTTGATGAGTTCGATGTGGTGACTGACGGTGAGGATGAGAATAGTCCGGTATTAGGCTGGGTGCAGCTGATCATGGATGAGCAGCGCATGCGTCAGGAGCAGCAAGCTATTCTTGTTACCAGTTTGGTGATGGGTGTGCTGGGTTTTCTGTTGCTGTTTTTGCTGGCAGGCTTTGTGGCACGGGGTATATCACGCCCTATCAGTTCACTGACACACACGGTTCGGGCGTTGGAGAAAGGGGATCTTTCTGAGCGGTCAGCGGTTGATTCAAACGGTGAGCTGGGGGAGTTAGCCAGCGGTATTAATAGTCTTGCCACCTCGGTAGAAGAAGCCAGTAGGGACCTTAATGCCAGGGTTGATGAGGCAACCGGGCGACTGACAGGGGCTTTGAGTGCGTTGGAGCGCCGTAATGAGCAGCTCGAAGCCACACGTGAAGAGTTATTGGCAGCCAGTGCTGCAAAAGGTGATTTTCTTGCTCGTATGAGCCATGAGCTGCGCACACCGCTAACAGCTGTGTCTGGTTATGCCAAGCTGCTACAGATGATGTCCCCCACCGATAGTCAGGAGGAGTACCTGAAAAGTATTACCGGGGCTTCCCGAATATTGTTGTCGACGATTGATGATATTCTTGATTTTACTCGTCTTGAGTCCGGCGTTGTTACTGTTGAAGAACTACCCTTTCGTCTTGAGGATGCTCTTGAGGACGTGCTGGCGATGCATGCGCTTTCAGCGCATAAAAAACAGCTTGAAATGGTGCTTTTTGTTGAACCGGATGTGCCTCTCTTCGTGATAGGTGATGCATTGCGGTTACGACAGGTGCTGACAAACCTGGTCAGTAATGCGCTTAAATTCACGGATAATGGGCAGGTGATTATCACCGCTTCTTTGACGACATTAGATGAAAGTGGCGCAGAACTATCTTTTTCGGTTAGAGATTCGGGCATTGGTATTAGTTCTGAGCATAAGTCCCAGCTGTTTGATGCATTTAGCCAGGCGAACAAAACTATTCCTAGGCGCTTTGGCGGTACGGGGTTGGGGCTCGCTATTGCCAAAGAGTTGACTAAATTAATGGGTGGTGATATTCGAATTTCCAGCCAGCCTGGCCAAGGTACGGAGGTTTCCTTTGGTATTCGTTGTGGTGTTGCCGATGAAGCGCTTTTTGTTGAAGCGAATAATCAATTTGAAGACGTTAGTCGCGATGGTCGACTTTTTGTTTATGAGCAGAACCCTTGGATGCGCCGCTTTCTACGAGGGCTTGGTATTACAGTTTCTAACCATGTTTCCGTTAATGAGAGTTTACAAAAACTTTTGGTAAGTCTTGAGCAGTCAGCCTCTACTGATGACGTTCTAGTCATGGGGTTAGGCGGCAATGAATTTCGGGATATGCACCGGGATGAGGTATTAACTGAAATTCGTAAATATTTTAGTGGGCCAATAATCCTGTTGGTAGGCATGGATTTGATGGGCATTAATGTTCTAGAGGATGAGTGCGCCAGGTTTGGGCCGCTTTATGTTAGAAGCAAGCCGATTCGAAGAGAAAAATTACAGGGTGTGTTGCGGCTAGCTAAAAATTATAAAGAAAACAGGCGTATAGAAACTGTTTTCAATTTGCCGGATATGCCCCAGAGCGTTCGCTTGAAAGGGGCCAGAATTTTGGTGGCAGAGGATAATGAATTTAATCGAAATTTAATTTGTGCGATAGTCGAGGCTGAGGGCGGAGAAGTGAGTGCTGCTCGGGATGGCATCGAGGTGTTGCGTGAAATTAACGCAAAACCGGTTGATCTGGTGTTGATGGACTTGAATATGCCAAGGCTTGACGGTCGTCAGGCAGTGCAAGAGATGCGTCGTAGTGATCCTTTGATCGCGCAAACACCAGTAATCGCCTTGACGGCAGAAGTTTTTGAGGATGATGGTCATGGTTTGCTGCAGCAGGGTTTTGATCGCGCGTTATTTAAGCCGCTGGATGAAGTGTTGCTGATTAATACGATTATTGAGTTGCTAGCGGGAACAACTGCTTCGGAGGTGCAGGAATCTTCGCCTTCAAACACTCAGAAGCAATCATTTCTTAATCGGTTGCCGGCAGAGCTTTTGAATGAAGAGGTTATGAGGCAGTTGAAACTGCTGGATATTTCACAACAAAATAGGGACTTAAAAACGGTACGTGATCAGGCGCATCAATTACGAAGCGTACTGTATGGTATGGATAATTCGGATGAAGTTATTATTTTGGTTCGAGAGCTTGAACTTGCTTGCGACACTGCAGATTATGAGGTCATAGCGGGGATTTTTTGTGAGCTTGAAGGAAAGCTAAGCAGCTCCTCTGATCATTAGTCAGGCTAATCAGAAGGGCCTTGCTCGGTAAGAGAAGTCCGCATCCTTGCGTTCAGGAATCCATTCCCTAAATCTCTTAATATTAAGTCTATAGGAAAAATCTATTTCGTAAATACGGCATTAGCGCTAATACGATCGTATTAGTTTTGATAAAAAATAAGCGGCGGTGCCGTAGGTGATCTAATTAACGATGAACGGCTAATTATAAGAGGGTTTGTGTCCAGAAAGATGGCCAAAAAGAGGGGGTCGCGTCCTTGCGCATGGACATCCTTGCCCAAAATCCCTGTACCGTTAAGTGTATAGAGAATACGTATTTCGTAAATACGTCATTCGCACTAGTACATTCGTATTAGTTATAGGCGGTGTGGGGACGAATGTCTGTTTTTGCGGGAGGTTGCAATCAATAAAATAAAATTAAGAAAGAGATGCCGCTTCCATGCGAATGGACATCCTTGTCCTACATCTCTTATTTGTAAGTCTAGAGGAAATAGCGATTTGGTAAATAAGGCATTCGCACTAATACGTTAGCATTAGTGCGCAGATGAAAGGCTAATTATACAGATATTGTCTGAATATGGTGCGCCCGACAGGATTCGAACCTGTGACCAATGGCTTCGGAAGCCACTACTCTATCCAGCTGAGCTACGGGCGCATTCTGAGGAAGTTGGCTGCAATGATACTCACCAGGGCTGTTTTCGTCTACGGGCGAATTCTTGTATTTTATTGGTCGATGTTTTTGAGGGTTGTTGATGTGTCTCAAGGGGTAAAGTTTTTCCTGTTTTAAAATGCGTTTGCCGGTATAATCGGCGTAAATTTTTTGGCAAAAAATGCTTAACATCAATATTTGAGAGGGGATTGCAGTGGCATCCAGCAATAATAACTTTTTATCCAAAACTCTGACCATTGCTGCTTCATTGGTTGTAGGTGTATTTTTTACTGGTGTGGTATTGGCTGACAGCTCACTTGATGATGAAATTCGGGAGCGTATCAAACCTGTGGGTGAAGTCTGTGTTGCTGGTGAAGACTGTGGTGATATTGCCGCTCCGGCGCCTGCGGCACCTGCTGGTCCACGTTCTGGCGAAGATATTTATAACTCAACCTGTTTTGGCTGTCATGGTACAGGTGCTGCAGGTGCACCAAAACTTGGTGATGCGGCTGCCTGGTCTTCGCGTACCGGAAAAGGTCTGGATGCTGTAATCAGTAACGCGATTAACGGTTTCAACGGTATGCCTCCTCGTGGTACTTGTGGTGGCTGTTCTGACGATGATATCGCCGCAGCGGTTAGCTATATAGTCGACAACAGTAAATAAACGGTACTCAGACGTTAGCTTATGTGAGCAAGGACGCGTAGATTAACAGCCATGCCCCCGTGTGAGTATGTGGGGGCAACAGGAACAGCTGCAAACATGGTTCTATTTGAAAATAGATTGCAGAGTGAAAAAATTCGCATCCTTTTGGTTGAGGAGCAGCATACGGAAGAGCTGTTTTTGGATGATCTCCTAGGCCAAATCGATGGCCTGGATTATGAACTGACCTGGTGTAGAACCACCGCAAAAGCATTACGTGCACTGACTAATGATGCTAGCTTTGATGTTATCATTTCTGAATATTGGCTAAGTGACCAAGGTGAAGGTGATTTTATTGCCGAAGCCAAGCTACTAAGTCCTGCCGCCCAGATTATTGTTATTAGCTCCGAGATGGATAGCACGCTTGGCTCTTCGCTGATTAAAACTGGTGTCACTGATTACCTGATTAAAAATGGACTTGATGCCTTGGCACTTGAGCGTTCCCTGCGTTATACGCTCCATATCAGAGAGGCTCAGGTTAAGCTGAGTTTTCGTGATCATTACGATAAGCTCACGGGCTTAGTCAACCGGACTCTTTTCTATGACCGCCTGCTACATGCGATTCAGCGTGCGGAAAGGTCTCGTCAAAAGGTTGTATTGCTGACCATCAACCTCGATAAATTCAAATATATTAATGACTCCTACGGACGTGAGGCGGGTGACAGCGCGATCCGCATTGCTGCTGAGCGGCTGCAATCCTGTGTGCGTAAGAGTGATACCTTGGCGCGAAATAATGGCGATGAATTCGCTGTTATTCTGGAGGGCGTAAACGATGAATCTGATGTTTTGCGCATGGTCGAGCAAATTTCTGAGCAGTTAGCAAAGCCCTATATTATTCCTGGTGATCAGTTGCACCTGGGTTGCAGTATCGGTGCTGCTTTTTACCCCAGTGCCGGGGTTAGCCCTGAGTCTTTGTTGCGTGCGGCTAATTTGGCAATGGGACATGCGAAACGGACATCGGGTTGCAGCCACTGTTTTTATTCCGAGGAACTGAGCTTCAAGGCCTCCAATCAGTTGATTATGGAAGCCGAGTTCCGGCGTGCACTGCGCCGTAATGAGTTCCGCCTGTTATTCCAGCCACGGGTGGATATTATCAGCGGCAAAATTGTTGGCATGGAAGGCCTGATTCGCTGGCAGCATCCCACCCGCGGGTTGTTATCACCGGATGACTTTATTCCGCTGGCGGAAGAAACGGGGCTTGTTGTTACCATGGGGTATTGGGTGATTCATCAGGCCTGTTTGGCGCTGAAACATTTACAGGAGCAAGGCCATTTTGTGGGTATTGCGGTAAATCTGTCATTCCGCCAGTTTCAGGATAAAAAGCTCCGAGAAACCGTCGCTCGGATCATCAAAAAGACTCAGGTCGATGCCAACTACTTGGAATTTGAACTGACAGAAACGGCTGTGATGGCCAATGAGCAGGAAACCCGTCGCTGCATGGATGAAATCAGCAAGCTGGGGGTACATTTTTCTTTGGATGACTTTGGCACTGGCTACTCTTCGTTTGCACATATTCAGGGCTTGCCGATAAGCTCTCTGAAAATTGATAAAAGCTTTGTGAAAAACGCCGTCGCTAACGAGGGTGATGCTGTTATTGTCAAAGCCATCATCAATCTTGCCCATAATCTTGGCATGCGTGTTATCGCCGAGGGTGTGGAGAACTTCGATCAGCTGGTGCTGTTGCGTGATCACGAGTGTGATCAGGTGCAGGGTTACTTCTATCATAAAGCGCTTTCTTTTGAGAATGTTTGTCAAAAGCTGGCGCAAGAGAATCCTGACGCTGAGCCTGTCACTGCTCTGGCATAGGTTTTCTAGCGTTGCCCCGACACTTATTTTCTACAACTCCATATTTCTCAGATTGAGAGCTTCCAGCAGATGCGCTGACTCTATTTCCGGACTGCTGGCCAAGTCAGCAATGGTTCGTGCCACCTTCAGCGTGCGGTGATAGGCACGCGCTGACAAACCAAGACGGTCGACGGCCTGCGACATAAGTTGGCGATTATCTTGCTGAAGTGCGCAATAGAGCGCCAGTTGGTGGCTGCTTAGATCGGCGTTTAGGCAATCCTGACGTTGTTGCTGATGTTGCCTTGCTTCACTGACGCGTTGTTTGACTGTTTCGCTGCTTTCGCCAGAGTGTTGGGTGGCGTTGATCACTTCCTGCGTATTAGCGGGAACCATGACCTGCAAGTCAATTCGATCCAGTAATGGACCTGATATCTTTTGCCGATAACGTTTAATCTGCTCGGAACTGCAGCGACAGTTGATTTTGTTGTGGCCGAGGTAACCACAAGGGCAGGGGTTCATTGCGGCAATCAGCTGGCATAATTCTTTGAAGGTAGAATAACTATTTTAACTTCTATAGACTGCCAACTATGCCTAAAGCTATCTCATATCAGCGTTTCAGCGCCATTCACCAAGGCAAGGGTTCCACTCTTGACCGTCAACAACAGCTTATTGATCAGTGGTTTGAGCAGCACCCTGATATTGAACGCTCAGATTTGTCAGTTACCGATAAAGGGAAAAGTGCTTACAAAGGTGATCACCTTAATCATGGTCTGGGGTTAATTCTAGCTGCTATCAAATCCGGTGAAATCAAATCCGGTGATTATATTTTGGTTGAAGCAATAGACAGGATAGGGCGGCTTCAGCCTATGGATATGGTGGGGTTGGTTAACGGTATTGTAACGGCTGGAGTGGCAATCGTTACTTTGGAAGATAGCACCGAATACACAAGAGCATCATTAAATGATGGTATGGGGTCGTTGTTCATTTTGGTGGGTAAAATTCAGCAAGCCCACGAATACAGTAAAAACCTATCTCGCCGTATTACGGGAGCCTATGAAAAGAAACGTAGAGATGCGCGAAAAGGAAAAGCAATTCGTTTGCACTCCCCGTTTTGGTTGACCTCAGAGGGTAAACTGATACCTGAAAATGCCGAAATTGTCCGAACCTGTGTAGATATGTATTTAAAAGGTGCTGGAACACGCCGTATTTTGATTGATCTCGCTGATAAGTATCCTGTTTTACAGGATATTCATCCAACAACCTTAACGCGGTGGTTCAAAAATCGCGCTTTGATTGGTGAGTGGGATAATCAGGGTGACCATATCCCTAATGTATACGAGCCGTTGATTGATGATGCCAAGTTTTACCAGTTACAGGGTGAGCTTAAATCTCGCGTTAAAGGAATGTCACCGGAGGAAACCTACGACCTATCAGGATTAGTTAAATGTTCAAGTTGTGGTGGTAACTACCATTTCAGAAGAAAGCACCACGCCGACTACGTTATTAAGTATGCAAACTGTTCCACATATCTGAAGCGGGGTAAGGGTCATTGTGACAATAATAAGACTTGGCCTTACGAAGTTTTGATGATGGTATTCGGGGATACTTACGGGGAAACGCTAACTAGTGATGTGTACTCTCAGGCTGCATCAACCGTTAATCAGCAGTTGGATGTATTGAAGGGGCAGCTTTCAGAGGTTAATGATGGTATTGATCGGTTGCTTGATGTGTTGGCTATGCTACCTAGCCAGCAGAACACTAAGGATAAAATCGCCACCCAAAATGAAAGAAAGGTTTCAATAGAATCAGAAATCCGCGCTCTTGAAGGTACAGTAAGTGGGGAAGCAGCTTGGACTCTTGAGGATATTGCAAATCTGGATGACCTCTATGACGAGTTGGATAGCGACCCTGTTCGCCGTAGAGGTTTGTTGGCTAAATTAGGATACTGTATTAGCGGTTATGACGACACAATGGTTGTGGAGGCTGGCCCTGCAAAGAAGATTGCTTACGCTTTAATGAAGAGATCAACAAAACATAACTGCTACTTTGTGAGAAAGGTTGTGCCTGCTCACAAACTTCTGACTATTGATGATGAATATGTCCCGATCCCAGAGTTCGAAGAGTGGTTCGCTATTAACCGTGATGGTTTAAAAGGGGCTGGTGAGTCAATGGAAGGGTTGCTGAATTCCTTAGGGGAAGAGGTGGAGCTAAAGCCCCACTGATTTCTCAGCAGGGGCATTTTAAATATACTGCAAAGGTCAGCACCGTTAGCCACTACATCTGACGCTGGTACTCGATGGCTCTGGTTGCAATCTCTTTCCGAGCATATGCCCTAAGGCATTTGGATAATTCGTCTTTACCGTTAAGCTTTTGTTTCTCCAGCATCGTCAACAACCATTGCCCCACTAGTCGCTCCATTGTTTCGCCAGCTTCAGCGGCTTCCTTTTCAACCTTCAGGGCGTCTTCGATACGCTCTTGTAGCGATTTATTGTCATCGCCACTGATAGTGTCAGTAGGTTGGCTGTTGTCGGCACGCATACTCTTGAGAAGCGGGGTAAAGGATTCTCCGATGGTTTCTAGAATTTCTACCTGATCAGCATCCAAATCTGATTTTTTAGCCTTAAATTTAGGTTTAGTTATCACAGTGGAGCCTCCAAATGGGCGCGGAGGTTTCTGATAACTGCTACCGTGTTGGCAGTCTCGTTCTTATTTGCTGCGAACTGCCAGATGCCGCTTGTAGAAATCACAACGATACCGTCACCATTAAATAGTTGGCTTTCAATTTCAATGTCGGAGGGTGGTGTGTACTTAGCTGGTTGAATGTCGTACCAGATTTCGAGGACGCTATTCATTATTCAGCACCCCCGTAGCGTTCGCTTAATTCCGTCAGTCGGTTTTTCTGTGTCAGAAGTTCGTAATATTCCGCTAGCTCAGCCGCCTCTAGTGCAGCCTGTTCCTGCTCAGCCGCCGCTCTTGTTTGCTCTGTATAAATTTCAAGTTCTTGGGAATAAAGGCTCTTACAATTTTCTAAAATCTCGTTAATCATCTTACGGCTACACACGTAGTACCCCTGATTGCCCGGTTCTAGCTGTGGGGTATCTAGCGTAAAAATCAGGTCGTTGTTATTAACCAATTCTTTAACTGCATCAACATTTGAAAAATTGACTCTGTGGAATTTACGAGGACTGTAGCCCACTGAATTATTGCTAGTGAAAAGTTTAATCCTGCTACCAGATTTAAGAACGCCCTCGATGTCCGTTCTACGTTTTTTCCAAGTGATCTTGTTTTTAACATCGCCGGCTACATCGAAATTTAGTGTTGAAACTGTGCTGTTGTTTATAACTGTCATAATGTATTTCCTCTTATTAATTTATGGTGTTTTTGTTGCTTGGTGCCGAGTCCACTCCCTTTTTTCCACCAAAAAGGGAAGGATGGCCCTAAGAAATCAGGGAGTGTCTCGGACTTAAAATTATTACAACCCACTAATACGGATTACTAAAACCACCTCAAGCTGTCGAGGCTAGAGCAGATGCTCCAAAGAGGTGGCTTTAGTAATCCGTAGTGGGATGCGTTTATAAACTTAGGTATTACTGGAGTCGGTACGCCAACTGGTACTATGGTATGTCTGACCGTACCTACTGCGCCTGAAGCGTACTGATAGCAGGCCCTCGGTTGCCTAAGATCGCCTGTTTAAGCTTGCTGGTTAAAAATAAGTCCTTTGGTGATACGCTGAATGGTTGAGCGGCTTATTTGTTCCCTCTGGGCCACTTTGGCGATAGATACGCCTTGCTCCCGTAGCTGGATAATTTTCTCTTTCTTCTCAACCGTTAGGCGGTTTCCATTTCGACGTTTGAATGGCACAACCTTCATATCAATAAACTGCTGAAACGTTAGGGTGTGCTTTTCTTGCATCGAGCTAGGCATGCTGCCTGTTGTAGTTGGAACAAAGAAAAAAATGCTTGTAGCTTCTGGGGTAGGGAAGTGGAACAGGTGTGATATAAATCCCTGACTTCGTTCTCCAGCACTTAAGAGCTGCTTGTTGTGGTCGAATGTTGCCAAAATGTCCGAACAGTTACGCGCCATCAGAAGCCAGTTTGTTTTAGTGTTTTGTTCTTTTTGTTTTGTACTCATGTTTTAAATCTCCATATAAGTAAAATCCATCACCCACGGCGAAACGCCGGTGAAAATCTTAGTAGTTAGTTTTGTTTGTTTTTCAGGTGGTGCAGGTAAAGCGAAGGGTATTGCTGGTGTTAATAATGCTGGTTCTAGCTCTAGCTCATCAAGATTCCGATAACAGCAGTAAGTAGCATGGCTGCTTGTATTAGATTCGAGGGTCTGCTTTTCACTGTAGCTAACGGTTTGGGTTTCTCGTCCATTTTCATTAGCATGTTGGCTGAACTCCCACTGGAGCGGCGTCTATGAGCGGCTGGTATAGTGCTGCAACCTTAGTATCTCGTTTTTCCACAGAGTTCTTAGCAGCGCCTCTTGCCGCACCGCGCTTGTACTTCTCAGGAACAACACAGCCTTCGATGGTGGCTCGTATTAAGTCTTTGTCGATGTAGGCGTGATAATTGCCTAGCTGGTCAGTGGTTTCTCGGATGTAACCAAGATCAACGAGCTTTTCCCATAGGTCTCTAATCGTCTCCCACTTCGCACCTGTCGCTTTGGAGTAGGTTGTAATATTTGTTTTCACTTCAGCAAACCTTCCTCCAAGGGTGGAGCTAACGGAGATTAGTAAAAATCGCCCCGTAGTGTTTAGATCAGTGAACTTAGTTATGTGTTTAGCTAGCGCGTCTGTTACTTCGTATTGAGTGCTAAGTTTTAAATCAGTAGTAGTGCTGGTGCGGTGGTTATAACTTTTCATTATTCGTTATTCCTTGGCTCTTGAGGCTCACAGGTGGGAGTTTAATATCGTAGGATTCGGCTAGGCGCTGAGTTACGATCTGAGAAACGGTTTGGTCTTGCTTACTGGCTTCCTTGGCCAGCAGTTCATCGATGAACTTTGGTGTATGTATCCGGATAGTGATTTACTCCTTCTTTGGGTGATTTTCGTAAAATGACATTACAGCGGCGGTAATCACGTTGCCGGCGTATCCGTACTTATTCTTGATTTTTGGATCATTAACGACCTTGGATAGAGCGTCCCACTGATCAGGGAAGAACCTGATGCTGTGAGAAGGTCTTTCAATGATTGCGCTTCTAGCTTGGTTGATTATCATGGATAGTCTCCTGTTATTGATAAAACCCCAGACACGACAAAGCACCAATTGCAGGGGTTAACCTGACTGGTGTTCATTAGTGATGTGAGGAAGTATGGTGAGTGCCTGTCAAGCACACTAGGTAGGGTAAAAAGTTTTACTGATCTTTTTGAAGTCTCCCCGGCTTAGACGGCTGATGCTTCAAAAAGTTCAATATATATAACAATATTCCGCCACTGGAATAATTATAGCACGCCAGTCCGTTTTGTCAATAGTTATTTTAAATTATTTTCGGTCTCCATAATTCCCGTGCGTGCTGGCAAGTATCCATAGGTGCAAACTTGCGCCAGAAGTGGCTATCCTCCGGGGGGATAGTGATTCTCCTCTGGGGGAATGGTGCCTATCCTCCGGGGGGATAGTGATTCTCCTTTGGAGGAATAGCGATTCTCCTCTGGGGGAGGAACCATATTGTTTATATTGTTATTAAGAGGAAGGACATACTGCGATTAGCAGCTATGGACAAGGGGTCTATTCAGAGCTGAGCAGGTGTAATAAAGGACGGTAACGTTTTCTAATGCGTAAGCCATCGTTGAGGGCGTGTAGACCGAAAAACAAAAGAACTTTTAACGATACTTTAACTGGTGAGGCTTCGCCTTAATCACCCTCCAACACAAACCACTGACTTAACATGTGCTAGACAGAATGGATTGGAGTGACTCAGGTAACGCCCCGTAATCGTGATAATGCGTAAGCAGTGGAGAGACCGAAGGGAGAGCAAAAAGTAAAAGTGTGTTGAAATCAATGCGATAAGTATTGTCAGGTACTGCGCAGCAGCAATGACAAGGAACTTCGCAGTAGACGACTATTGGCGAGGCTTCGCCTGATCACCACAACCACCATCCACTTAACCAATAATTTCAAGGTTCTGCTGGGTGCTTCAGATATTCACTTTTATTACCCATAATTGCTGCATAAACCACCCGTAAAATGCCGTCTAGTACTGTCCAGACCTTGCTTTAATGGTGGTAATCGTATCATCAAACCTACACCCTAAAACCGCAAACGTAGGCTGTACAGGGCTTACAGTAATGCTCGTGCAAATGGTGCGTTGTACCAGCGGTTAGGACTAACGACCTTTTCGCTCAGATGAGCCGCTTTATTCATCCGATACGAGGGCATGCTCAACCAAGCTAATGGGACTAACAAGCAAAATCCTCCAGCACATGTGGAAACTAAACAGTAATCTCCTCCAGCCTTGTGGTCAGTGGAGCGGAGTGATTCCCATAAAGGAGCGTTAATTGTTTATAAGTTTTGATAGGGCTAAAAAGTACGTCTACTATATAAGCTCCAAAAATGGATTTATACGGATCAGGATTCCACTTATCCGCAAATTAACAAGGACTGCCACGGCAGTATGTTGGTTACTAACGTAAAAATCCCACCTATAAAATTACTTAAAGAGTGTTTTGCTGATCAGCTCGTCCGTATAACACACTGTTAAATTAAGGAACCCATGAAGACAGTCATTCTATTAGGCGCAGGAATTAGCCGAGCAGCAGGTGGTTCTAAGCCTTTGGCCCAACGCCCACCTTTGGATACTGACTTTTTTCAGATTGCGCGAGCAGCTGAAAGAAAAGGACATGACGAAGTTGTTGGTGCACTATCTAACCTTGTCGGAGATTATGCACATACTCTAACCTCATCTCTTGAAGCCTCAGCTGCATACTTATACTTGAAAGCAGTAGACTCTCCCTCTGGGAGCCCATATCACAAAGGGTTTCTTGACCTTCTAAAACTTCTTACAGTTGTGCTGGCCAAGACAACAAACAACTTATCGATGGGGCCCAGATCAATTTTCTATCGATTTCTTCTGTCAGAACTCAAAAAGGGAGATAAGCCAGAAGATCTAACAATAATAACTTTTAACTACGATCTTCTTGCAGAGCGCACGCTGGATGAAATCACTTCGAAAAACGGAAATGAAATATTTTCGATGCCAGGGTGCTATCGCTTAAATGATATTGCTGAATTTACCAAAATAAACGGATTCCCCACTTTCAATAATGTAGAAAAAGATCACAAGGGCGTATCAGTTCTTAAGCTGCATGGTTCGATGAATTGGCAATCTAAACATACGTCGGCTGACCCGAATCCTAGCGCACTGTTCTCTCCATCTAGAGCTTTACATGTTACAAACTCACCAGATGTGGCTACTTCTTTATCAGTAAAGAAAAAACGTCGTACTTACATGAAGCCAATTATTGTTCCTCCAGTAAGCGGAAAGTGGAATATGATGCATAACTCTATGACGGGACTGTGGAAGCTGGCATCGAAGGCTCTTCAAAAGGCTGACCGAGTCGTGGTTGCGGGCTACTCATGCCCACCTCTTGACCTAGAAGCAAGAATATTACTTAGTGAGAACCTTCGCTTAAACGAAAATAAAAAGTTATACGTTATCGATCCCAATCCAGCATCGGCTGCAAAGTTCATAGAGATATGTGGCGTCGATCACTCAACTATATACACTTCGGTAAAGGACTGGGTGCGTGATTCATCCAAATAATTTAACAAGTAGGTCGGGCGGGACCGCGTTTCGCTTCACTTCACTGTCTCGCAAGTTGTAACTTCTGGTACACCTCTGAACCCTATCTTTTAGCGTCTCATAAGATAGGGTTTGATTTCTGATACACGCGTCGTTAATATACCCCTATCTTATGAGACGCTATCAGAAAACGAAAGAGGGGAAGTAATATGTTAATCGGGTACGCAAGAGTTTCTACAAAAGAGCAGAGCTTAGATATCCAGATTGCAGAATTGGAAGCACTGGGTTGTGAGGAGGTTTACACAGACAAAGCCTCTGGTGATGACTTCACCCGCCCGGGCCTAAAAGAGATGCTTCGTTTTGCTCGAAAGACTGATACTGTGATCTGCTGTAAAACGGATCGTCTGGCCCGTGACACTATCCACGCTCTATCAATTGCTGATGATCTTAAGAAGAAAGGTTGCGGTCTTAAGCTACTGGACCTCGGGGACACAGACATTAACTCTACTATGGGGCGCGTGATTTACACCATCATTAGTGCACTGGCAGAAGCAGAAAAAGCTCGGATTAACGAGCGTACCTCAGCAGGGCGAAAGGAAGCTAAAGCAAACGGCGTTCACATGGGTAGACCGCAATCTATTGACGCGGAGAAGGTTAAAGGTCTTCGCGCAGAAGGTATGGGCGCTACCGCAATTGCCAAAAAATTAAATATTGGTCGGGCTAGTGTGTACCGCATGCTGAACGCATAGCCTGCTTATATAGTTAGCTGAGAAGCCCCTAGCGGGGCTTTTCTTCGTTCCGGGTCCTTACCTTAACTTGTTTAAAACCCTTTGATAGAACAGCACACAGCCTCGTTACTCCTATGATATTTTAACTTCCTGAACGGTTTCTAAATGGGTATGCCTTGACCGTCAAACACCTCTACCAATACCCCACAGATATTTCTGATCTCAGTTAAGCGGTGCCTGTAAAGCAGCGTGCCCTGTTTTACGGGGAAAATAGCTTTGAACTGGTAATGTATCGTGATTCGCGATAATTTCTTCTCAAGATGCTCCCGAATAAAAATAATGGATTATAAAATGAATAAAAAACTACAACTGGCTTTCATATTAATTTGCATGCTGGTTTCAGGGTCTGTTACAGCTTTAGATATACAAAAGATTAATTCGTACTCAAATAATGACCAATTACTTTTAGAGCTTAAAAATGGAAGTCTAGAATTAAACTGCGATACGCTTACCTGTTTTCAAGAGGCCGGTACATATACGCCTAGTATTTGGCTTTCAATCAAACAAAAAGATTACCGGAACGCTTTAGCAATAATAAAGGTTATTGATTCTGATTCTGGCCTTTCTTATATGCCACTTGGCCAGATCGCAACAGAATATGGTTTTTTCGATGCAGCGAAGAAATATTATCAAATGGCGATTGATTCTCTCAAGCTTAGGGGGGAAGCAGCTAGCTGTGATACAGAATGTCGAAAGGATACACAAAAAGTAAGCGGCATGGTTTTAAGTGCGTTAAATCATACCCGGAAATTGGAAGAGCAGACTTTAAAGCAGGCGCAAGAAGGAGGAGAGGCGCAAGAGGAAAAAGAAAATCTCGCTTGGGCTAAATCTGTAATTAACAAGCCTGTTTCTGATTTTAACAAAATATTTCCCAAGGCATTAGATCACAAAAAAGGTAAGTATGAGACAACAGAAGAGTATGAAAAACGATTATTAATAAAGAACAGCGACCAGCTTATTTTCGATATAGGGCAGAAACATGATCTAAGCGCATACAACGCTGATACAGAAGAAATGAAAGCTGTATTCCCAATTGAAGGAAGCCTTTACTTGTATACAGCAGGGGATGACAGCAAATTCAAAGACTTGGAGCACGGGATTATAGTATGGGATGGGGCTTTAGATAATGGCTCGTATGCCGCTCAGAATGCTTATGGCGCTCAATATGAGGTATTTAAAAAGGATTTCTTTAGTAATGAGGTTTATTCATCAAATTTTGCTGGTTTTTTTAAGGCTAGCTCACTAGGGATATCAAGTGCTGGTATTTATGATGTAGTTGCTTTTAATCATTCTATCCCAAGAAAAGATATTGAGAGTGTGGACAAAAATATTAAGCTTAGATTAATTTATGAAGAGCCAAAAAGTTTGCTCGATTATTATAGCGAAACAGTGATGCGCGATCCCGAACGAGTGTTGGAGCGCTGGTTGGAAACGACCCATACTTCTCGGTATATTCGTGCAGAAATTATAGGGGCGGTCGTTTATAACAAACAGACCAAAGAAGTCTATTACTCTTTAAGGAAACCCTAACCGGCCCAAGATAAGTGCTAGTTTCCGGGCAATATCATGCTGTGCTTTGCGATCCATTAGATAAACCTCAACTTAGGCCAGTTAAAAGTATAACTGTCTACCTAAGTCGAGGTTTTCATAGAGCCTCTGTAAGCGTAGTTGTCGTGTGTAGGGGCGCTCGCTTATCGGCGAACCCTCATTTATGACTAAAGCTAATTAGCGATTCAATTCTGTTTGTTCGCTCAGCTTCCCACTCATCCACTGGATCAGTTTTACTCCACGCTTCAAACAACCGCTGCTGCTTCTTACTAATTCTTAGTCCATAAGTATCACGCATATACCAATAAATCCTAGCAATATCACCTCGTACTTCTGGAGCGGGTTCAGCTTTGCGAGCTTTGAAATCAACCTCAAAATCACACGTACCATATACTCTGGGTTCACCCTCAAGCATGGTGAAAGAGTAGTTCGACCTATTACCGTTAATTTCTCCGATAGCTGGAACCAGATTCATTAGATCAGCTTCCATGCGTCTAAATTTCTCGCTGGTCTTCTTGCAGTTTTTCCTGCCTCCGTCTTGCCAGCACTGTAGCTGGTGACCGAATGCCCAAGCCGGAACTACATGTTCCCATTCAATCCGTGAGGCGCGTTTAAGTTCTTTGCGTGGTTCGTAACCGCATGACTGGAGATCAGGTATTAGCTTTTTACCTTGGCGTGTATATGAGCATCCACAATAGAAAGAGGTTTGATGATCTGCATAAATTGTAGCAGCTACCTTTTTTGCTTTTGAAAACGTTGCTGGTGGTTCTGCTAGTACAGTGGTGGAGATCAGTAATAGTAGAAATGGCAGTGTTTTTGTCATTATGGGGTGCTGTAATGTTCGGTAGGATTGGTGGAGAATCTTTAGTGCTTCTTGGTTATCACCCGCAGCCGAAACACTATTCTAATTTCGATTGGAGAGAAGAAATAAAAGAAGCTCGCGCGATGCGACACCATCTACATGCAAGCCGACTTCTTGCTGAAACTTGCGAATAGCTTGCATGGTTTTCTCTCCGAATAGGCCATCTGGTGGCCCCGGATCGGCACCATTTTTCGCAAGCAGATTTTGGAGCCACTTGATTTCTCCTTCGGTAAGAGGTCCAAAAGATGGCTTCGGAAATAGTATTGTTAGGTTTGGACCTTTTAGTTCGCCATGATTTGTCAGTAGAGTTGGTTGAATCGCCCAAGTTATATTTCCAATATCACCCCTCAGATAAGGTCTTAAGACGCTAATTTTTACGCGAAATTTATCTGGAAGGTTTGCTTCGACGATCTGATCCAAATTAATCTCGATTATTTTGCCTTTTCCGAATTCCCCAAGCGCATAAGCTGGGGGGGGCTCATATGTGTGCGAAGGACTCATATACGCTGCGAAGAAAGGTTCTTTTTTGTCAAATTGGTGAGCCTCATGTAGGGGCGTAGTATTTTTATTTCCTGCTAATGGGCTAGCGACATGGTGATCCGCAAGAAATTCTTTTGTGGTAAGTCGGAGTCGATCCAAGGTCGCTACGCTCCCGCCCTGATTGGCAACTGTGAATACGAGATATGCCTCCCAAGGTAGTTCACCTGCGACCGGCACTACGTCAGTTAATTGTGGGGCCGCCTCAAGCTCCTGTTCTTTTGATTTTAAGTCGAACAAACCGCTGACGATTGCGACCACAATCAGGCAGGCACCTGCAACCAAGGCAGTTTGCACGCTGGCTTTGTTGTACCACTTTTGAGCCATTTACACTTCCTCTAGTGATTAGCCCTATTTATATGATTTTCTGGATGTTAAGTTTGATTTAGCAGTCAATATCATAATTATAGAGGGCGTATGGCAGTTTTGCGGATAATCAGGGAATTTAGTCTGTATGTTTTCTGCCGTACTTTTATAGCCCGCTGGCGATATGAGACATTCGAAGCCATTTAAGTTATTCATGGTTCAAAGACTATTGCTGAAAGCGAGCAGGAAAATTGACCTGTTGATTGATGCGGGAAATATTGATTTGTCCGGCCTCCAGTGGTTCTCTTAGCACCTCCAGTACGCGGCGATCAAACTCCGCCAATTCATCCAAAAACAACACGCCACGATGGGCCAGTGAAATTTCCCCAGGTTTCGGATTGCTGCCGCCACCGACCAAGGCAGCCGATGAGGCGCTGTGATGTGGAGCGCGGTAGGGCGGGTTTAGCCAGTGATCCAGTTGAAAGGGTAGGTTGGCAATGGAACGTAGTGAGGCAACCTCCATGGCTTGCTCTTCATCGAGGTCGGGTAGGATAGAAGGTAGGCGTGCTGCGAGCATGCTTTTACCGCTGCCAGGAGGGCCCTGGAAAAGCAGATTGTGATTACCGCTGGCAGCAATTTCTAAAGCCCGCTTGGCCTGATATTGTCCCATCACCTCATTGAGATTGTTTGATAAGGTGGGTTGTTGAGTTAAGGATGGATTGTGAAAAGCCTGTAGTGGCTGTTGCTGAGTCAGGTGGGCGGTGACCTCCAGCAGATGATTGGCAGCAATTATTTTTGCTTGTTGAGGAAGCGCTGCTTCACTGGCATTTTCAGCGGGTACAAATAGGACTCGATGTTGCTGGCTACATTGTAAAGCGGCAGGTAGCGCGCCCGGCGTTGGGCGGAGTTGTCCTGTTAATGCCAGTTCGCCGAGAAATTCGTAACTCTCTAGAGATTGGGGGGTAATTTGGCCGGAGGCGGCCAGGATGCTGAGCGCAATGGCAAGGTCAAAACGGCCGCCCTCCTTGGGTAAGTCGGCTGGTGCCAGGTTGATTGTGATGCGGCGGGAGGGAAATTCAAATTGGGAGTTAATAATGGCACTGCGAACACGGTCTCGGCTTTCCTTAACTGCAGCTTCAGGCAAGCCAACGATGGACAGCGAGGGTAGCCCATTGGATAAGTGGGCTTCAACGGTAACGAGTGGCGCGTCGATGCCAACTTTTGCGCGCGAATAGACGATGGCAAGACTCATTGATCCTTCCCTGGAGCAGTTGAGTGGATAATGCTTGGTTGTGTTTCCTTAATATCCTAAATGTAGTGTTGGTATTATGGCTAGTAGTTTTTAACAAACAACCAGGCGCAGACAAGACAGGCTGCACTAAGGCCACCAATAATTAGGATTGAAAGTACATCTGCAGCAGGATAACCCCAGAATTCGCTCATTGTGTTACTCCCTTTGGGTTGAATGACTTACAGCAGGCCTGTTTCACGCATGCGCGTGCGGCCAAACTCTGTGAGTTGATATTTAAACAGCACTTTGTCAGTGCCAACGTGCGTACCGTCATCCAGTTTTTTTTCAGTGCTGTCGACTAAACCTGCGGCAGCCAGTTCATCAAGAGCAACGCGGAAAGTATTTACCCAGCGTGAACCGCTGACGCTGTACTCCTCCAGTGCCTTTTCAACCAGTTGGTAATCCCACGTGCTATCAGCCTTGTTGAGTTCGACCAGTAGGTAAGCTTTTTGGTGTAATTTCATGCGGGTGCCTGCTGATCACGTAAATTAATAACCGATTCAGCTGGTTCAGTGAACATCACAAAGGTTCCTGCGACAACAAATACCAGGCCGACAACAAAATACCATTCGGGTAATTGCAGCGTGAAGGCGGCGATAAAGGCTAGTGCGAAAATGGCGTATAGGTTGCCAATGGCTTGTCCTCGACCAACGCCAATCAGGCTAAAACTTTTATAGAAAGCTGTGTAGCTGTAGGCGTGACAGGCAGAGGCCAGCACGATCCATAACATAGCGCTGCTTTCTGTGACCGTCGCAACAATAAAGTCGGCAATAGGTAGGTCTGTGAACAGGACGATCAAGGGCAGGATAATGACGCCCCAGAATAGCACCTCAAAGGTAAAGCGGCACTGAATGCCGGTGTCGGGATCGCTGACATCCATGGCGCGCGCGGCAACTGCCCCTTCTGCCCCCCAGCCTATAGCTGACATCAGGCCGCCGAGATAGCCGAGCCACATATTAGGGTTGCTGGATTCCACTTCACCAAACAGGCCCGGGGCGTAGATGACGGTGCCCCCCATGATGATAATTACCATGCCGAGTGCTGCGCGCGAGGAAATTTTCTCTTTGTACCAGAGGCGGGCAATGATCGCGCCGACGATCGGATAGAATAGCGAGGTGATAGCGGCAAATACAGGACCGATAAAGCCCATCGCCATGTAAGAGCCAAAAATGGCCATCGGTCCACCACACAAGGATGCTAATGCGTACCACTTAGAGATTTTACGGAAACGGAACAAGGTGCGACCGTAATCTTTTACCTTGCCGAGCATGGTGTTCCACAGTAATAAAAAGAACAGCACGGCTATTGCATGAACCCAGGTCATCACGGCCGTAGCGCCGAGCATCATGGCTTGGTCGTCAGCAGCAATATCAGAGAAAGGTTTTTCAAACCATAGCGCGGTACCGGGTACATACCATGCCCCCCAAAGTACGGCGACCCAGATGGCCCAGGTGAAGCCCCAACGTTGATTGCGTGAGTAGTGTTTTTGTAACGCTTGATTGAGAGTGATTTGAGTCATGTTTCTTCGTTGCTAAATTAAAATCAACGAATAGAATGTGGCGACCTAGCAAAAACCACAATACCCATGTGGTGATACTACGCCGAATCAATACAGAGAAAGGCTCTCAGCGATAATCCTTAAAAACCAGGTTTGTGATGTGGCATGCCTAACTATGATTGATCTTTAATTTGTTGCTCTAGCTGAGCCAGTAGCCCCTCAAGTTGCTCCACCTTTTCGCGAGTACGTTGCAAAACTGCTGTTTGAGCATCGAACTCATCACGTGTCACTAAATCCAGTTTGGCGAAGGCGCCCTGAAGAATAGCGTGGATGCTGCGTTCAACATCCTGCTGGGTGGCTTTTGCCTGATCGGGCAGCAGGCTGGCAATTTGTTGGCCAATTTTTGCGATGATAGCGGGGTTGATCATGATGGTAATTCCGGCTGATAAATTGATTTAAAGAATTTTACCATGACTGATGTAATGAATGGGCGTTTCAGTTGCGTGATGAGTTCCTCATTAAACGGATCGTGCTACAATTTCCGGCACGATTAAGCCCTTGTAGCTGGGAGAGAAAAGATGAAGCTGGTTAATGCCATTATTAAACCCTTTAAACTGGATGACGTACGTGAAGGGTTGTCGGAAATCGGAGTTACGGGTATTACCGTCACGGAAGTGAAAGGTTTCGGGCGTCAGAAAGGGCATACTGAGTTATACCGTGGTGCTGAATATGTGGTGGATTTTCTGCCTAAAGTGAAACTTGAAATTGC
>Ga0209396_1001103_pt1 | contig 30614 bp, 26 predicted proteins | sample GOMGulsemesocosm_6_FD_184638 | JGI IMG/M metagenome (GOLD analysis project Ga0209396, IMG submission 184638) | Methane-oxidizing microbial communities from mesocosms in the Gulf of Mexico - GOM8C Gulf of Mexico (SPAdes) (version 2) | ecosystem: Environmental > Aquatic > Marine > Cold seeps... | reverse complement strand
GAAAACTAGATATTTCGGTACACAAACTACTGCCGTCTTTTGTTAACAGCGTCAGTTTGTCAATATGGTTAAAAGCTCCTCTGACCAATTGCGCAAATAGCTGCACCGTTTTATAGCGATTTTCCTCAGTGTAGAGGTCCGCTATTTTCATGCCGATTAATTCGCTTTTAGGGTAGCCAGTCATACCCGAGAACCACTTGTTACAGAACAAAATGCGCTGGTCTGTAACGTCTATGATCACCAGTCCCTCAGGACTATTTTCCAAAAGTACCCGGTACTCTATTAATTGCCTAAAAAAAGAGCCATTGATATTAGCGATGAGCTTTATCCCATAGACTAAGGTTAACCAAATGATAATCAATAGGCCGCCCAACCACAGCCATTTTCCTCGGTCAGCATCAAACCTGCTGAGCTGCGACTTAGCTAACAGCTCCTCTGTGATATGACCCTCCATATTTTTTAGCTGCTCAATTTTGACACTGATCGCTTCAAACCAAACCAATGAATCGACAGAAAACCCACCAGTGGCGGCGTTAACGTGGGCAATATCACGAAATTTTTGCACTTGCAGATAATCTGCACTTGATTGGATTACCTGATACTCTGCATTGAGAGAGGTACTGGCCAGGGCTTTAAATTCCTCACGATAAATATGTTGCTCTGTCTCTAAGCGCACAAAATATTGATAGCCCCCAACTAAAAAGTTATCCCGGGTGAAGGCTCCCCCCAATACAGCCCGCTCTATGCCAAGCAGTTCTTTCTCCTTGAGAAAGTTGATATAAGCGAGAAATGACAGCACTAGCTCTGAATCGATACTGTGGTTAACCATGTTGCTAATCACTTGTAACAACTGACTGTTCTGTCGATTGTGGCGGTGCATAGCGATATAGACATCGATGCGTAATTCACTCACTTCCATACGCAGCGCTGTTAATTGCTCTTTTAAGTCACTGATACCGGCGAGAGCTCCCTTTGAGCCTACAAAGCGAGTATTGAGCACTCGCTGTAAGCTTGCATCGCTCTGGCGGCGTTGGGCTGTTAACTGCGCGGAGAACTGAGCTCCCCCGCTGGACAGGAATATCACTGTCATACCCCGTTCTCTCTGCAACTGGTGCAGTAGTTCACTGAGTGCAATGGCTTGTTGCAACGAAGTATCTAAAGCTTTTAGCTGGTTCACATAGTGGGATTGTTTTTGTGCCATAAATAGCGAAGCTAGCACAAAGAACAACAGCGGTACTGTAAATAGCATCAGCGTTTTAGCTTTCAGCCGGCTAACATTTTGCTCTGTCGTTAACATAAAAGGCGGCAAACTTGCCGTAAAACAAATGCCTTTAAGCGCTAGAAAATAACTTCTGGCCTCCTTCAACATAGAAGCTTCAACTTGTCGATCATCTTTCTAACACTACCGTCCAATACAATTTTTTGAGTCAGATTTTAACGACTTAGACTATAAATTGACAATAATCTAGCGGGATAGTCTCCCGATTTTCAAGCACTTGTGATTTAGATCAAAAAATACTCTACCTTATTGTGCAGCTCACTAAGACTTATCAACGCCCGACATTGTCAGCCAAAACAACAATAATATTAAATTTTCCATTTAAATAGGCATGATTAGCTAACACCCTTTGATGATTTAATACCTAATTCATCTTTAGTAAACAGTTGTTTTTTACAACTTTTCCCTAAAACGTAAGCATAACGACGTTACGGTGCGATTTAGCAAGTCTAAAGTAATGTAGTGTATTCACATTCTGATTGAATACGCCGGATACGATAAAACTAAAGAAAAACAGGCGCTTGGTTTGAGCACAAACGGTCAACTGTCGATTTTAGGATAATATGAGGGTTTTTCATGATCAGGTTTTCTAATCAAAATAATTCGCACTTCGTTTGCCTCAAAGACGCATCTGGCAGAAAAATTTTACTGGCAGATGCTCAGGGAAGCATAGAGTATTACAATGAAAAATTAATTTTTAAAGAGCCCGCTACGGCTAAGTTTAGCGACGATGAAAATGCCCATTGGCGGCACTACGCTGACATCAAACCCTATCACCTAGCACTCTCCACTGAGCAGCTACTGGCTGAGGATTTACACCGGGCATTGCAACTGGGGCAACTGGATTTGGCAGCCCAAGCTATTTTTGATTTTGACAGCCGCCAAATAAGCGCTGTCGAAATGTTACTGCGTTGGGACCATCCGCAGCTGGGAGCAATAAGCCCACTAAAAATCATAGAAATGGCTGTAGATAACCAATTTTTGTACGAGGTAGCCTCGTTTGTCACCCAGCGCACTATCGAGTTTATGCTGCTAAACCAGCCCCAATGCGCAGCGCTCAAGTTTGCAATCAATCTCAATTTACCCCAGATAACCGATAGCCACCTTATCTCCCATTTGTTGGACCTGATAGACGACAGTGGTCTGGATCGCTCGATGTTCATCTTTGAGTCGACTGAAACCCACTCACTGCCCATTCCAACCATTGAGGCTGCAGAACACTTTAATCAGATCCGCAGTCACGGAATTATTATTGCCATGGACGATTTTGGCGCCGGCTACTCGACCTTGGACTACCTTAATAACTTCGATGTTGACCTCATAAAACTTGACCGTAGCTTAGTCTCTGGTATTGAGAGCAACCCTAGAAAACTCGATACACTATTGACCTTAGTGCGACTGTGTAAACGACTTGGAGTCACTCCTGTCATAGAGGGCATAGAAAACCAACACCAACATCAACTCATTGGCAACAGTGGTATTGATGGCATCTTGGTACAAGGTTACTGGTATGCACACCCACTACCACTTTGCTCGTTCTGTTTACACAACCTAAAAATGTCTGATGTCGCTTGAGCTAACCCCGACACCCACGATGGAACTTTTCTGATGAGTTTTTCGATCCGCAAAAAATTACTAAGCACCTTTGCCCTATTGTGGGTGTCATTGACGGGGGTTTCTATCAATAGTTGGTGGCAACTAAACAATACCATCCTCATTCAGCAGCGTATCATGGATTTAAGACAGCCCAGCGTGTTTAGCGGGCAAATATTAATCACTGGTATTAACCGTTCTCTAGCCGGGCTTCGCGCTTTTATTATATTGGAGCCCGAGCAGGCCGTCGTTGCTATCAGCCAGATAAGCAATACAGTACATGAGGTTGCCTACACCACGGTAGAGGCATCAGAATCGGCTCAACAAGCTTCGGCAATATCCCTGCAAGGCAGTGTAGCCGTTGAGGAAACGGTGACGAGTATCAAGTCTCTCGCAGGCACCATAGATATTACCAAGACGACCATCAACAAACTCGACGCAGAGGCCGAGGGTGTCAATGGTATCGTCTCTGTGATCAGCAGTATCACCGACCAAACGAATGCAGTGGCTGATGAAGTACGCACTTTGGCTGCGCGCACTCAGGAGACTACCGAAGAAATTCAAACCGTTCTAGAGCGCTTGCGCACTGGCACTATCGATGCGGTACAGATGATGGCTAACATCAATTTGGACGCCGAAACTACCTTAAAAAAATCCCGAGTGACTTCGCTAGCAGTCGGTCGGACCAATGATTTAACATCGAACATGGGACAGATGATCTCCCAGTTTCAGGTACTCTGATTATGGATAGTAAAAAACCAATGTTCTTTCCCATCAGGGCTAAATTATCTTTACTATTGTTCAGCTTCGCCTTGTTCCCGTTGTTCATCAGCAGTTGGATGTCTTTCTTGGCAGTACAAAGCTCCCTAGAAAAAAGCACCTTATCAGGTCTTAATTTGAGTGCTGAGTACAAGGCCGGAGAAATTTACTTGTATTTGGAGACGTTAAAAACCAATACCAGAGACTTCGCCACCGATGGCTTTATAAAGCGCTCTCTGGAGCAGTCATCGCTTTATAACACCAGTGCTGCAGCGTTGAATCAGCATCTCATTGACAATAAATTACCTAGCCATAACGATTTAATATCAATCGATATCATGGACACTCAAGGAGTGGTAGTCGCCTCTACAATAGCGCAGCGAATAGGTTTAGCACTGCATGATCAACTCAATTTTAAACGTGGCAGCAAGGAGGTTTACGTATCAGACGTCGATCACAGTCCAGCGGGTAACTTAACCGGAAGCATCGCTATTCCACTCAAGAAATCCAACAATTCAACAGCCACCATTGGTGTACTGGTCAACCACTATCGCATGGATAAATTACAGGATTTATTCAGCGGTAAGTTAATAGCCGATTTAGGTGGAAAAACCAGTTTCCGTAATTCATCGGTAAAGGAAGCGGTCTACTTGGTTGATCTTTCCGGCCAATTATTAACGCATTCCACAGAGCTTAGCAATCAAGGCTCGGTGATAGATACCTACCCTGTACAGCAGGCAAAAACATTTAATAACGAGACCGACGGCATTTGGGATAACAGTTTAGGCACCGCCGTTATCGGTGTTTCTATCATCGTTAAAATTAATGACTTTAAATCCCTGTTAATTGTCGAGAAACCACTAGACGAGGCTTTTGAAAATATACAGCAATTAAAAGCTCAGTCGTATTTACTGTCTTTACTTACCTTGCTGGCAGTCTCCCTTGCTTCCTGGCTAATGGCATATTATATAACCTTACCCATGAAAAAATTGATGTCCTGTATAGATCATGTTTCAACGGGTAAATTTGAGAGCCGTTCACAGGCCATAAAACATCGAGACGAATTTGGTTTACTCGCATTAAAATTTGACAACATGACCCAAAAAATTAAAATTATGCACGACCAACTGACCGGCGAAAACCGCGAGCTGTACCATCAATCTATTTTGGATTCGCTGACCGGACTATACAATCATCGTCATTTACTTGAACGCGGTGAATATTGTATTGCAACCGCGAAAAGGCACAATAATGCACTGAGCTGCCTGATTATTGATATTGACCACTTCAAAGAGATCAATGACAAATTCGGTCATCCCTTTGGCGATTTTGTGTTATCGGGTATCGCTGAACTATTTAGATACCAGCTTCGCAAAAGCGACATATTGAGTCGCTATGGCGGCGAGGAGTTTGTCATTCTTATGCCGGATACCAATGGCAATAATGCAATGATAGTTGCGGAGCAAATTCGCTACAAAATAGAATCTCACCTCTTCGTACAAGGCGATAATGAGCACCGGATAACCATTAGCATCGGCGTGGCTGAGTACAACCGACTAGACCATAAAATAATGGATATACTCTCCAGAGCAGATACAGCACTCTATCAATCCAAAAATAATGGGCGCAATCAGTCAACTCTGGAAGCAAAGAACCAGTATATTACTTTGCACCCTAGTCAAAATAAAAAAACACTGAGCCAATAGATTGACCAAGAAAAAATTCAAAGAGCGCAGGTTTTTTTTTGCAAACACTAAACGAACAATTTTAGTTTCAAAATTGTATGATCTCTTTGCTTATTGAATCCAGAGTGCTATCAATATGACTTTGACCAAGAGCAAGAAGAACTATCTTTTAGTGCTTTTAAATCATTAATATCTGGGATGATAACCATGATACTGCCTTTAAAATTGAGCTATCCATGCCCATTTAGTATCATAATCGTTTCTCAAAAATATACTCGGTACTCGACATGACTCGCCAACAACTTCGCCAGCACGTTCGCCAATTGCGCAATACCTTGAACCAAACACAGCAAGAAAATGCAGCCGATAATATACTGACGCAAGTTAAACAACTCAAAGCGTTCAATGGCGCACACTCGATCGCTCTCTATCTTTCTGCAGATGGTGAGATTGGGACTCAAGCGATCATCGAGCACTGCTGGGATTTAGGCAAGAATGTCTATTTACCAGTATTAGACCCAAATTTACACAACCAGTTACTCTTTGTTCACTACCACAGCGATACCGCGATGACGCACAATAAATACGCCATTGCTGAACCTGCGACTCCTTATCAAAGCGTTATATCAGCCACTGAACTTGATTTAGTACTACTGCCGTTAGTCGCTTTTGATGACTCAGGCGCCAGAATGGGGATGGGCGGCGGTTACTACGACCGGTCCTTTGCCTTTATTAACGAGGCCTGTACTAGCCATGCTCCGCAACTCTACGGCTTAGCGCATAATTTGCAACAAGTCAGTAAACTTGAAATTGAAAGCTGGGACATCCCCCTTGAAGGCATCGTGACTGACCAGCAAATTATCGCAGGGTCTATTTAGTCCCCTTCCAGAAACAGATGCCTACTGCGAACGCCTCACTGGTTCAATCTGCGTTCCACTAGAGATCGTTATTTAGAATGACTAAACGCCCCTATCTCGTAGCGCACATCAGACCATTAAGTCGCTCTCCCTACGGCCCCGTTTCTGGATGAGAACTCGTTAGTTTCCATCCAGAAAGACCGATTATTGTGATCATTTCACTCATTGCATTACTCACTATGTGTGTAACTTTTAGTGATTTTATCCATGTCGCCTGCCTCCACGATGTCAATCATCGCACTATTTATGCGCTGATAGATTTCGTCAGACACTGAGCTCTTTGAAAACATTAAATATTGGGCCAATGATTCTAATTGCGGTGAGTTCATGACAAACTTATTAGTTAAGCTCATCTTTTTAAAAGAATAAAGTGCATTGGTAGTAGGACTTAACAGGGCATCTGCTCGATTGTTTATCAGTAAATTAATGCCATCTTGAATAGCAACAAATGGAACTGCTAGTTCTTTTGAACTTTGTATCTCTGACTTTAACTTTCCTAAGTACCAGTTTTTTGGATACAACAGGTTTTTATTTTTAGCGTAAAGGTCTTTGATACTTTTCACCGGTTCGACACTCGGTTTAGTGAATATGTAAAAATTATATTCACCAAATTTCGCCTGCGAATAGCGAGCAAACTCTTCTCTCTCTTTTGCATAGAAGCCTATCGTCAAATCAACCTTGCCACTGCGCATTTCATGCATAACACGCTTCCATGGCTTAGCTTGGTATTGAATATCACAGTTTGCTTTTTTTGCCACTAAATGAAGAAAATCAACCGACAGCCCTTTGGCTTTATTTTCCTCCTCCCAAAAGTGTGGCTCTAAAATCGGGGATGCATATACCAGCTGGCAAGCATTAATAAGGGATGGATAAATCAGAATTAACAATGGACCGATAAATAAAAATTTTTTACAACTTCGCATGCATTATGTTCCTAATTTTCATTTTTTGTTGCGGCATTTGTCTATGCTTACTTTGCTCACAGATAAACTATAGACGCTAATTGATTAAGTTCCATTGCCGACATTCAACAAACAATTTTTGCCTATTTAAAATCTTCTCCTAACAGAGCAAAGGATTAGATGGTCAACGAGGGTAATTTGGTGCTATAAACTGATAGAGAGCCTGACAAGTTCTTAGATTGAAGCTATTTTAGAGGGATTTATTATGAATCAAAGTTATGTTTTATCATTTAGTGCGCAAGATAAATTAGGCATTGTAGAAATGCTTTCTAATACTATAAGCAGTGCTCAGGGAAACTGGCTCGAATCTGCTATGTCACATTTGGCCGGACGCTTTGTCGGCATCGTTGTGATTGAAATATCAAAAGATAACGCAGCCGCACTATCTGATGCACTTAAAGACCTAGAGTCACAGGGAATCATGATTTCCTTTGAAGTGAACAGTGAAGATGAAACAAACATTTTAGAACTACAATCTATTGAGATTGAATTAACCGGTCACGATCGTCCAGGGATTGTCAGTGAAATTTCTAGTGTACTTGCCAAACACAATGCAAATGTTGAAGATTTAACCACTGAACTCGTCTCGGGTTCTATGTCGGCTGAATTATTGTTTAAAGCAGATATTCACGCAAGCGTTGCAGCAGGAGCTGATTTGGATGACCTACAAGAAGCGATTGAGTCTATCGCCGATGATTTGATGGTTGATATTAGTATTGATTAAAGATGTCAGTGCTCTTAAGCAAGAGCACTGAATGAGCTCCCTTTATTGCTGTTTATTCCACGGGTTATCTAGGTACTCTAGATAGAGCGCTTCTACTTTGTCTCGTGCCCATTGGGTACGGCGCAGAAACTTTAAGCTAGACTTAATACTTGGATCAGACTGAAAACAGTTAATATTAATACGCTGCGCTAAACCTTCCCAGCCATATGCTTCAACCAGCTCTGCTAAAATATCGGCTAACTTTTTACCGTGCAGTGGATTATTCGCTTGTTTATTATCGCTCATAAAACTCCATTAACCCTGCTGTAGTCAACAGGGCTATTTATTAAGCAGGTTATCGAGCGGCAACCATTTTCTCGCCACGCTCAACCGCCGCCAGTACTTGTCTTGGGGCTGTACCGCCAATATGATCACGTGCAGCAACTGAACCTTCAAGGGTCAACACTTCAAAGACATCGGTTTTAATGTCAGCAGAGAAAACTTGTAACTCTTCAAGTGACATTTCAGCAAGATCTTTGTTGCACTCAAGACCGTATGCCACAGATTTACCGACCACTTCATGCGCGTCACGAAATGGCATGCCATTACGTGTTAAGTAATCCGCGAGATCTGTCGCCGTTGAGAACCCACGCAATGCGGCTTCACGCATTTGCTCTTTCTTTGACTCCAGCGCTGGCACCATATCAGCATAGGCACGCAGGCAACCTTTGATCGTATCGATGGTATCAAATAACGGCTCTTTGTCTTCTTGGTTGTCTTTGTTATAAGCCAGTGGCTGTGATTTCATCAAGGTTAATAGCGACATCAAATGACCGTAAACTCGACCGCTTTTACCACGTACTAACTCAGGTACATCGGGGTTTTTCTTTTGCGGCATGATGGATGAGCCGGTGCAGAAACGATCCGGTAAATTAACAAAGTTAAATTGCGCCGACGCCCAGAGTACTAACTCTTCTGACATGCGTGTTAAGTGCATCGCCAAAATGCTAGATGTCGCGCAAAATTCAATCGCAAAGTCACGGTCAGAAACTGCATCCAATGAGTTCTCAGATGGGCGATCAAAGCCCAGTAAATCACTGGTGATTTGACGATTAATGGGGTAGGTAGTACCCGCAAGTGCCGCTGAACCTAAAGGCGATATGTTGACACGTTTACGGGTATCAACAAAGCGCTCATAGTCACGAGATAGCATTTCAAACCACGCCATTAAATGATGACCAAAAGTCACCGGCTGAGCTGTTTGTAGATGCGTAAAACCAGGCATAATAGTAGCAGCCTCACCTTTAGCAAGACCTAATAAGCCCTGTTGTAAACGGGTGATCTCAACCAGTATATTGTCAATTTCATCACGCACGTAAAGACGAATATCTGTCGCTACTTGATCGTTACGAGAACGCCCTGTGTGTAATTTTTTACCCGTTAAGCCGATTTTCTTGGTGAGCGCAGCTTCAATATTCATGTGAATATCTTCAAGCTCTATTGACCACTCAAAATTGCCGTTTTCAATATCCGTTTGAATCTGAGCAAGACCCATTTCAATATCAGCACACTCTTGCTCATTTAATACACCCGCTTGTGTCAGCATTTTAGCGTGTGCGATAGAGCCTTGAATATCTTGTCGATACATACGTTGATCAAAGTTAATCGAAGCGGTAAAGCGTGCCACAAATGCATCTGTTGGTTCAGTAAATCTGCCGCCCCACTGCTGGTTCGTCTCTTTAGTCATTGTATGTGTTCCTCATAAAAATAGATGTAACGCAAAATTTGCGCAGATTATAGCAGTTTTGATCCGCAAATAGGGTGTTAGCGTGCTACAATTTTGCCAATTTTCTGTGCAAAATTATGCACAGGGGCTCTGACATACACTGCTGTGAATTAAATTATGACTTGCAGCCATATTCGAGCTCTAAACCAACATACCAGTCTTTTAGGATTCCGAATGAAACCAGCTACCCTTCGAATAGCCACCCGTGAAAGTAAACTCGCTTTGTGGCAGGCTGAATATGTAAAAGCCGAGCTAGAACACCATCACCCAGGCATCGTGGTTGAATTAATTGGAATGACCACTAAAGGCGATATCCTATTGGACTCTCCTCTATCTAAAATCGGTGGTAAAGGATTGTTTGTCAAAGAGCTAGAAGTAGCCATGTTAGATGGGCGTGCGGATATTGCCGTGCACTCGATGAAAGATGTGCCTATGGAGTTTCCAGAGGGCTTAGGTCTGAGTGTTATCTGCCCGCGTGAAGATCCGACCGATGCCTTTGTTTCCAACAAATACAATAGATTGGCACAGTTACCCCAAGGCGCTATCGTCGGCACCTCTTCACTGCGCCGCCAAGCATTGATTCGCGAACACCGCCCCGATCTAATAATCAAAGACTTGCGCGGTAACGTACAAACCCGCTTGCGCAAATTAGATGAAGGCCAATACGACGCTATTATTTTAGCCAGCGCAGGTCTTATTCGCCTGGAGCTTGAAGATCGCATCGCCTTTCGTTTACCCACAGATATGTGCCTGCCTGCAGGCGGCCAAGGTGCTGTCGGCATTGAGTGCCGTCTCAATGATCAAGCGACCATTGATTTACTAAAGCCTTTGCATCATCAAGCCACCGCTTACTGTGTCATGGCAGAGCGCGCGATGAATTTACGTTTAGAGGGCGGCTGCCAAGTACCGATCGCCTGTCACGCGGTATTAAATGATGATCACACACAGTTGTCGATGCGTGGGTTAGTCGCAAAGCCAGACGGTACCACCATTTTGCGCAACGAAATTTCAGGCAGTGTTAAAGACGCAGAGAAAATGGGTGTTGAACTTGCCGAGCGTTTACTGGCGGCAGGCGCCGATGAGATCTTAGCAGATGTTTACGCACAGCGAGGCTAATGGTTTTGAGCACTAAGCCTCTTGAACACCAACACATATTGGCCACTAGAGCTGACAATAAACAAGTAGCACTTTGTGCGCTCATTGAGAGCTATGGCGCTAAAGCTGTAGCGCTACCTTGTATTGATATTAGCCCCCTAGCCCCTAACCAAGTCGAGTTTGGCATTGCTAAGCAGCATATTTTAGATTTAGACCTGTTTGATATTGTTATCTGCATTAGCGCCAATGCAGCACGCATCGCAGGCGAACTGATCGACCAATACTGGCCTCAGTTACCCGTTAAAATAAAATGGTTGGCAATCGGCAATGCAAGTGCAAAAGAGCTAGCCTACTTTGACATTGATGCGCAAATAATGCCGGGAGCTGATTCTGAGTCACTACTAGAACACCCTGATCTACAGGCGCTGGCCAACAAAAAAGTCCTTATTCTACAGGGCAATACTGGTCGAGAATTACTGCAACAAAGCTTAATCGAGCGCGGCGCGTTTATCTCTCAAGCCATACTTTATAAACGATTAATACCTGTTTATACTGATCAACAGGTCGAAAACAGCTTATATAAATCGACTATATCCGCTATTCTCGTTACCAGCGGAGAAGCACTGTGCAATTTAACGACAATCGCCCGCGGTAGTTCACAGCAATTTGATGTAACATCTTTGCTTAGCACCCCATTGATTGTCCCCAGTACTCGTGTAGCACAAATTGCATCTACACAGGGATACGTTAACATAAAAGTAGCCAGCGGTGCCGACGATTCTTCGATGCTAGATACGCTACTTAAGTAAGAGGCTTGGAAGCTGACAATGAAAAAAAGAAATAAGATAATCACGGAAAATAAAGGTAGCGCTGACAGTAAAACTGATGCAGATATAACATCAGATAACGGTACCTCGCAAGCAGAAACCACCGTTCAAAGCGCTGCAAAAAGTAGTGAAAAAGTACCCGCGGAAGAAGTAATTTCCAAAATAGACGGTCAAATATGCGAAAGTAGCGTACCGGTGACACCTAAGAAGGCTGATATAAAGCCTGAGATAAAAAAAGAAACTCCCGCTAAAGCGCCTAAAGATGCGGCCAAAAATGCAGTAAAAGACGTTCCAAAGACGGCGGATAACGCGCCCAAAAAAGCGCTGAAAAGCACGCCCAAAACGACCGACAAAAGCAGCGTTAAAGAAAATTCTACATCGGGTAAATCCGCTAAGCTTGCATTAGTTATTTCAATTGTTGCTATAGGTTTAGTTGGCTTTCAATATTACCAACAAATGCAATCCCAAAGTGAGAGCGCTGAAATAGCAGCAAAAATTTCAGGTCTTGAACAAGCGCTAGAGCATGGTATTAAAAAGGCACAGGACACAGCCAGCACTATTAAGTCTGAAGCACAGGCGAGTGTCACTAAAGCAAATACCGCGATTGAATCAGTCAATGCTAATTTAGCTGCGTTAAAACAGGCAGAAACGCAAAAGTCTGATGACATCGACAATCTGCAAGCACGCTTAACTAAAAGCCTCCAACAAGTGGAAGCATCTGGGCTTCAGCAAAACTCACGCAAAGATTGGTTACTGGCTGAAGTTGAATATCTATTGCGCCTAGCCAATCAGCGCGTATTGATGGAAAACACCCCTATTGGCGCATTGGCGCTACTAGAATCCGCCGATAAAATTCTCCAACAAACTGACGATGTGTCTATTTTCACTGTACGCAGATCACTCGCGGCCGACATCGCGGCCTTAAGTGCTATACCCCATATTGATCAAGAGGGATTGTATCTTAAGATCGATGCGCTGAGCGCGCAGATAAACCAGTTAAAGCTAGTGCCTATTACCGATAAAAAACAGCTCCCCAACATTATTGATGAAGTGGCCACTGATGCAGTCAACGATGCACAGCAGAGTAGCCTTGCTAAAATTTGGGACAAAGCCAGTGCCAAGCTTGAAAAACTCGTCGTTATCAACAACCGCGATGCCGCTATTGAGCCACTACTGAGCCCTGCTCAACAAGCTGGGTTATTGCAAAACCTACACATTTTGTTTGAACAGACCCAACTGGCGTTACTGCAGCGCAAGCAAGTACCTTATCAGCGCAGCATCGAAAAGGCAGAGCTAATCATCAACACCCATTTTCAAGAGAAAGATGGTGTCAGCCAAGCACTGCTCAATGGCTTAAAATCACTGAAAGATGAAAAAGTCAGTGTTGATCTACCTAGCATAGCCGGCTCTCTGAATGCACTTAAAGCTTATTTAAAGCAAGCTGCTGAAATCACATCAGGAGCGCAAAGCTAATGAAAGCCATTGTAATACTGTTATTTATCGTACTAGCAGCCGGCGCATTTGTCGGCGAAAAAATGGTCCAAGATCCTGGTTACGTATTAATTTCCTATGACAATACCACCATAGAAACCAGTATTTGGGTCATGTTAGCGTTTTCATTTTTTGCATTTTTAATCGGCCACTGGGCGCTCAACTTGTTTTTCAAAATGAGCTTACCCACAAAACAGCTGGGTTTATGGCGAAAAAACCGTATTGCTCGCACGGCGCAAAAACGTACGTTTAAAGGCTTAGTTGCCCTTTCTGAAGGAAATTGGTGGCAGGCGCAGCGTTTATTATCACAAACAGCTCCCATTGCTGCCCAGCCATTAGTTAACTACTTAGGCGCAGCTCAAGCCGCTCACGAACAAGGCGACACGCAAGCGACCAACCGCTATTTTGAGCAAGCACGTGAAATAGCGCCGCAAGCAGAAGTCAGCATCGCTTTGCAAGAGGCGGAAGTTGCTAAAGATCGCGGTAATAACGCGCAGGCGTTCACTATTTTAAAGAGACTGCACAGTTTAGCCCCTAAACATACCGGCATACTGCGCGATTTAGCAGATCTGCATCAGAGCCAACAGGACTGGAGCGGTTTAATTGTACTGCTACCTAAACTGAAAAGACTGAAAGTGATGAATACCGAGCAACTGAGTGACATTGAGGCGAATTGCTATGCCAAGATGCTCAGTACTGTGGTTGAAAAACTGCCTGTTGAAAGCACTTCTGATACGCAAGTGAAAGCCTTAACAAAAGGCTGGAAAGCATTGCCGGGCAGCTTAAATCAAACCCCAGCAATGATAGCGACTTATGCCCGCGCTCTGCTGGCGGCAAATGCCACTGATGAGGCGGACAAGTTCTTGCGCCCGCATATCAAAAAATCTTGGGATGACAGCCTGATTGATCTATATGGCAGCATTAAGAGCACTGACCATTTTCGTCAGTACAAATTAGTGCTTAGCTGGCTGAATAAACAACCTAACAATCCGGCATTACTGGTTTGTGCTGCGCGCATGGCGATGTTTAATCAAGAATGGCAGGAAGCTGTCGGCTACTTTGAAAAAAGCCTGACGATTAAGCCCAATGCAGATACCTATCGTTCTTTGTCTAAGTTACTTGAAAGCTTAGGAGAGCACCATAAAGCACTTGATGCGAGCCAAAAGGCAATGGAGCTTACCGAAGATTCATCCCCTAATATACCGCTACCGGAGCTTGTGGATAACACAGCAACTCCTGGCGCTGATTCAACCTCCCCTAAAGCGGTTACGCCGGCCTAACAGCCGTATCTATAGAGCAACTCTATAAAGGCAGTTTCTATGCCTTTATAGAGAGCTAAGCCACCCACTGCCAATTTAATTCCATCACAAAATTTGTATTTCAAGGATCACCTTTATTGCCATAAAGCCATTGGCGAAAAAGTGAAGAAAGGCTGGTGAAATGGATTTTTAAAGACAGACCGCTGGATGGGTATGCTCTATCCTAGCTTATAAAAAATGCACCCCATCATATTGCATGATGGGAACAACTTTCTAAAAGAAAACAAGATTAGCGAATTTCAATGCCCTGTGCATGCATAAACTCTTTCGCCTGGGGTATGGTATATTCACCAAAGTGAAAAATAGAGGCCGCTAACACTGCATCAGCACCCCCTTCTTTCACACCATCGACCAAGTGCTGTAAATTACCCACACCGCCAGAGGCGATAATAGGGATATTGACGGCGTTGGCAATCGCTTTAGTCACGCCTAAATCATAGCCGTTTTTAACGCCATCTTGATCCATGGAAGTCAGTAAGATTTCACCAGCGCCGTATTGCGCCATTTTCACTGCCCACTGTACCGCATCGATTCCCGTTGGTTTGCGTCCACCGTGGGTAAATATTTCCCAGCGGTTTTCTTCACCTTCACTCGATACTTTTTTAGCATCAATAGCGACCACAATACACTGAGAGCCAAAGCGTTCTGAAGCTTCACGAACAAATTCCGGATTGTAGATCGCAGCACTGTTAATTGAGACTTTATCAGCGCCGGCATTGAGCATAGTGCGAATATCATCACAAGTGCGAATACCACCGCCAACAGTCAGCGGAATAAAGACTTGCGAAGCCATTTTTTCTACTGTGTGCACCATAGTGTCACGCCCTTCATGGGTCGCGGTAATGTCTAAGAAAGTAATTTCATCTGCGCCTTGCTCATCGTAACGCTTGGCGACTTCTACAGGGTCACCTGCATCGCGAATATCTAAAAACTGCACGCCTTTAACCACGCGCCCATTTTCAACGTCTAAACAGGGGATAATTCTTTTTGCTAGTGCCATGTTAAATTCACTTCGTTGTTATCTTTACGCGGCCTGTAGGGATAAAAGCTGTTACAGCTTGTCATCCCAATTTTTTGATGGAAACTAAAGCTTGCCATCCCAGTTAAGAAAGTTAGTCAGTAGTTGTAAACCTGCAGTGTGACTTTTCTCGGGGTGGAACTGTACAGAAAAGCCATTTTTGTCGCTCAATGCCACATCAAAATCGAGCCCGTAATGACATTGACCCGCCACTTGAGCTGCGTTTTGAGCTGCCACGTAATAGCTGTGCACAAAGTAGAAACGGCTGTCATCTTCAATGTTTTCCCACATCGGATGATCAATAGTTTGGCTTACCCGGTTCCAACCCATATGAGGCACTTTTAAGCGTTCACCATTTTCTATCATACCGTTTGGAAATTGCTTAACTTCACCGGGGTAGACACCTAAACAGTTAGAGCCACCGTTTTCTTCTGAAGTATCCATCAGTGCCTGATAACCGACACAAATGCCTAAAAACGGCTTGCCGCTTTTTAAGGTATCGGCCACTTCAACATCAACACCTTGTGCCAGCATTTGCGCGACACAATCGCGAATAGCACCAACACCAGGCAGAATGACTCTGTCGGCATCGGCAATGATTTTTGGATCGCTAGTCACCAGCACTTTTGCGTTAGGTTGAACGTGTTCTAAAGCTTTAGAGACAGAGTGTAAATTACCCATACCGTAGTCAATGACGGCAACTGTACTCATGATTATAAACTTCCCTTCGTCGATGGCATCAAGTTAGGAGCGCGAGCATCAACTGTCAACGCCATACGTAATGCGCGTCCAAATGCTTTAAAGATAGTTTCAGCTTGGTGATGCGCATTAAAGCCTTTTAAATTATCGATATGCAGTGATACCCCTGCATGATTGGAAAACCCTTGGAAGAATTCCCAAAATAATTGCGTATCAAAACTGCCGATACTGCCACGGGTAAATTCACACTCAAAGAACAAACCAGGACGACCAGAAAAGTCGATAACAACGCGTGATAGCGCTTCATCTAATGGCACGTAAGAGTGGCCGTAACGCACGATACCCGTTTTATCACCTACAGCTGCTTTGAACGCCTGTCCTAAAGTGATACCTAAATCTTCAACGGTGTGATGATCGTCAATGTAAACATCACCATTGGCTTCGATCTCCATATCTATCAAACCGTGACGGGCGATTTGGTCTAACATATGCTCGAGAAATGGCACTCCAGTATCGGCCTGAAACTTACCTGATCCATCTAGGTTTATTGAGACCGTTATTTGAGTTTCATTTGTTTCTCTGTTGATTGTCGCCTTGCGCTCAGACATGCTGACCCACCCTTTTATTACACGGTTAAAGATCTGTTGATTTGTTCAACACGGGATTATCCCTATTTTATGCTCAATTATATATATAAGCGCCCCAAGGTGACAGTGGCGCGATGCGATTTTCAACCTAGATCAAACTTAGATTCGTACATTAACCAATATGCAGGATCTATATGCTTCCTTCACAAGCATTTTTAGATTACTCATGTCACAATAGCGACTATTTTTTAAAATGGACTTCAAGGAAAATAGATGAAAAAGCTATTTAAAATTCTCGCCATCACAGTCGCTGTTATTGTTTTACTGGCACTGACTGCAACCACATTACTAGGGCTATTTGTCGACCCTAACGACTACAAAAAAGAGATCCAGCAAGTTGCGCTTGAACAAGCAGATTTGGAGTTACAAATAAATGGCGATATAAGCTGGTCCATCTATCCATCTATCGGACTAAACATTCAATCGATCAGTGCTGGCTACGCCAATAAAGAGGCACTAGCATCACTTGAAAAAGCGCAAGTATCGGTCATGGTTGCGCCTTTGTTTTCCGGCAATATTGAAATGAAGGCCATTAATATACACGGGCTAAAGCTCAATTTAATCAAAAATAAAGACACTAACAATTGGCAGAACACACCCTCTGCAGACCAAGAGGCATCATCTACACAAAACGATACTGCTAATAAACAAAGTGAATCAACGCCCGCGATAGCAGATGACTCTAGCAGCACTGTCAACAAAATTGATATCCAGAGCATCAGCGTCACCAGTGCGGCTATCAACTATCTGGATAAAACCAATGGCCAACTGTTTAAAGTTAACAACTTTAATTTGGTCACTAACCGGGTGCAAAGCGGCCAACCTTTTAATGCCAAGCTAGATCTTGATTTAGCGATGGAGCAATCTGGCAAACAGACTCTAAGCTCAAATGTGGCTTTAGAGGGGCTGTTTAATCTAGATATGGCCAAGCAAAAATACACGATAGACCAGCTCAACAGCCAATTAAAAGTGATCACGGATAAAACCATTGATGTGCAACTTAAAGGTAATTTAGCTGCAGACCTTAATAGTAACCAACTGAGTATTAATGACCTTGCTATTAGCACAGGTACATTAAGTGCCGCTGGCGCACTCGATATTAGCGGTGACGCATTTCAAGATATTCAGGGAACACTAGCCGTTAAAGCTTTTGATCTTAAAGCGTTGCTCGAAGAGCTTAAACTTGCACCTATCACCACCAGTAATGATGCTAGCTTGCGCAGCATTGCTTTTAGCACTGACCTTAAAGGCGACGCCAAGGGCTTAAATCTCAATAATCTGTCACTAAATATCGATAAAACTGAGATCAATGGTAGTGCCAGCTACCAGCTGAGCAATGGCGCTATTGGTTTTAACTTAAATGGCGACAAGATAAATGTCAGTGACTATTTACCAAGTGCAGCACCTGCTACAAATAAACCAGCCAGTACTAACACGACCCAAAAACCAACGACAAAAACTAAAACAAGCACGGCATATTCAAAAGAGCAGATCATTCCTGTAGCAGTACTGCGGGATTTAAAGTTAAAAGGCCAACTAAACTTCAATCAACTGCAATACCAACAAACCAAGCTGACTAACTTAGCGTTAAACGTCAATGCCAACAATGGTGTTGTAAACATTGCCAAGCTCAACATGAATGCTTACCAAGGTAGTATTGCCAGCAGCGTGCATTTAGACGCTCGCAAGGAGCCGTTGCGCATCAAAGTAAAGAATAAGGTGAGCAACCTACAAATAGGCCCTGTACTGCAACACTTCGCTCAAACAGACGCAATGACAGGTGCACTCAGCTCAAGCTCACAGCTAGCGCTTAGCGGGCAGTCGGTCCATAGCTTAGTGAACAGCCTCACTGGTAAAGTGAATGTTACTTTAGCCAAAGGCGTTATTAACGGTATCAATGCAGCGCAAGAGATGTGCCAGACGGTCAATTCTATCTCCTCACTGGGTGGTACCGTAGGTACTACTCAAGCAGTTGATAAATCGACACCTTTTGCCAGCATTAAAGGTATTTTCAACATTAAAAACGGCGTGGTGAGCAACAGTGACTTCAACGCCGATCTAGATGCGATAAACGTCAAAGGTAAAGGCAAAGTTAACTTGCCTAAGCAATCACTCGACTATCGTCTTGGCTTAAATATCAAAGACAACTTATTTAACAAAAGCTGCTCGGTTAACAATAAAATTCAGGGAATCGAATGGCCAGTCGATTGCAAAGGCAAGTTCTCTGATGACCCGCTTAAACTTTGCAAGCTAGATACCAGTATTATTGAAAAGATCGCCAAAAAAGCTCTTGAAGATAAGCTCAAGAAAAAACTCGAAAAGAAGCTTGGCGGCAGCATCAAAGAAAAGACCAAAGCGCTAAAACAAAAAGTGGAAGAGAAAGTACAAGACAAACTAAAAAATGCATTAAAGGGATTGTTTTAATTGGCACTAACAAGCTACAGCCCAGAGCAGTTCAACGGCGCCATACTCAGCTGGTTTGATCAGCACGGGCGCCACGACTTACCTTGGCAACAACACAAAAGCGCTTATCATACTTGGATCTCTGAGATCATGTTGCAGCAGACCCAAGTGCGCACTGTAATACCTTATTTTCAGCGCTTTATTGAGAAATTCCCAGATGTATATTCACTCGCCGCTGCAGATATTGATGAAGTACTGCACTTATGGACTGGACTTGGCTATTACGCGCGCGCGCGCAATTTGCATAAAGCAGCCATACAAGTAGTGAATGAGTTTCAAGGAGAATTCCCTCTGTCAGTGACAGAACTGGAAGGATTGAGCGGCATTGGCAGATCAACTGCCGGGGCTATTTTATCGATCTCCAGTAATAAGCGCGCAGCTATTTTAGACGGCAATGTGAAAAGAGTACTAGCGCGCTTTTATGCCGTTGAAGGTTGGGCGGGAAAAAGCGCTATTGCGCAGCAACTGTGGGAACACGCAGAGCTTAACACCCCCTATCACAGAGCCGGTGATTACAGCCAGGCGATGATGGATATGGGCGCCACGTTATGTACCCGCAGTAAACCGCAATGCAATGTATGCCCCATCGAATCGGGATGCAGTGCAAAAGATCAAGAGCGGGTGAAAGAATTCCCCTACTCTAAACCCAAAAAAACCATACCTGTACGTCAGACCTTGATGTTATTGATAGAAAACTCTGACAATGAGAAGTTACTCTACCAAAGGCCGCCAAGCGGCTTGTGGGGTGGTTTATGGAGCTTACCACAAATATCTGACTTGCGAGATTGTGAACAAGAATTACAGCTTGCGATCGATATTAATAGCGCCGTGTATTTAGAGCCACTACGTCATACTTTTAGTCATTTTCATTTAGATATTACCCCGGTAAAAATAAAACTAAAGCAACAGAGTCTGCAAATAATGGAAGCGACCTCAACACTCTGGTATAACAGCGACACCCCTGCCAATGTGGGCTTGCCGGCGCCGGTTAAAAAGCTGCTTGAGCAGTCCCTATAAGCAATAAAGAACAAAAACTCAAACTAGATAGTTCTCGTCCAGAAACGGGGCTGTAGCGAGAGCGACTCAATGGTCTGATGTACGCCACTAGATATGAGCGTTTAGTCATTTTAAATAACGATATCTAGTGGTGCGCAGATTGAGCCAGTGAGACGTTCGCAGCAGGCATCTGTTTCTGGATGGGAACTACATATAAGTTAGGTAACACTAAGGTAACATTATGCGCGAAGTAAACTGCATCAAATACAAACAGCTTTTAGAAGGCTTAGACAAACCACCTTATCCAGGTCCTAAAGGTCTTGAGATATTCGAAAACGTTTCAAAGAAAGCTTGGATTGAATGGCTTAACCACCAAACGATGATCATCAACGAAAAGCACCTCAATATGATTGATCCAAGCTCTCGCGCCCTACTTCAGGAAGAAATGACTAAGTTCATGGCTACTAATGATTACGCCAAGGTCGAAGGTTATGTGCCTGAATCTAAGAAAAGCGATTAATAATCAAACAGTACCTGTACGTATTTCAAGCAACAAATAGAAAACTAAAATTTATGCGTTTTCTTTGTTGACACAACTTCGAGATAAAGGTTTAATACGCGCCTCTTCAAACAACACAGCGTTTGCAGAGATTAAGATTTGCCCGGATAGCTCAGTCGGTAGAGCAGAGGATTGAAAATCCTCGTGTCGGTGGTTCGATTCCGCCTCCGGGCACCATCTTTTCAAATAAGCCTAGTCAATGACTGGGCTTTTTTGTGCCTATAATATACTGAGAAGGCTACATCGAACTACGTTCAAAAAATGATTCCGACTCTTTACACTAGCTGGCTCCATCTTTAACAAATAAGCCTAGTCAATGACTGGGCTTTTTTGTGTCTGCTCTATAATGTTTAGGCTACATCGAACTACGTTCTAGAGAAGTGATTCCGACTTTTTATACAACCTGGCTACATCTTTAACAACTAAGCCTAGTCAATGACTGGGCTTTTTTGTGTCTGCTCTATAATGTTTAGGCTACATCGAACTGCGTTCTAGAGAAGTGATTCCGACTTTTTATACAACCTGGCTACATCTTTAACAACTAAGCCTAGTCAATGACTGGGCTTTTTATGTACAGGATGTACGGTATTAGCGATGGCAGGGATGCCAAAGAGCGCAGTGCCTGCTAAATATCGATTAGGCTGTATCGAACTTCGTTCTAGAAAAACAATTCCGACTCTTTACACTACCTGACACCAATCATTTTTCAGCCTCAGCTGAAAATATGAGCCGGTAGATTATTGACCAGAGGTCAAGATATCGAAAGGCATCTTTAACCACGAAACCTAGATTAACGTCTGGGCTTTTTATGTACAGGATGTACGGTATTAGCGATGGCAGGGATGCCAAAGAGCGCAGTGCCTGCTTTTAATTTTAACCTGACCCCGATTATTCTGACCCCGATTATTCCGATTATTGCAACCATTATTGAAATAACACTACCTACGATGAATATCGAGTAAGCCAAAGCAATACCTATCCAGACACTGCTTTCAGCAGCAGGCTTTTCTCCTGCTTTTCAAAGAGGCCAGCTGCTTTGGTATCACAGCCCGCTGAGGAATGATGATCATAACCCATCGTTCATTATAAATTTAGATACCAACTACTATTTCGATTTTGGCTCTGGTGGAAAAGGCATATAGCGACTTGGAAGCTAACCAACACTCATAAAATATTGCACGATGGAGTACTACAACAAATGAGTAACAAGGTGCTGTGAGTTGATAATGTTTAATTGATTTTTTCCGGAGTAAGTGGAGGTTTTTTCCCTTTGTTCCAGTTTTTTTGATTATTCATAGCTTCCAGCTCTAAAAGGGTACACGCTTTCGATAGCATAATATTGAAAGCATGTACCTTTTTAGAGTGAAAAAATTAAAAACCTTTAGAATAAAAGACTTAAAAAAACATAAAGCAAACGCTTTTAGTACAAAGCGTGTGGATAGTTGCAATATACTACCAAAGATTGATTCCCTGATAAGAAGTCTTATAAGATGAATGGGGATTATCCTGAGTGAACATTATTTGCATCAGAGTCCCCACTACTTTTATAAAACATCCTATATGTAATCATCCAAATAAATGCTATTAATAATGATGATATGGTTACGGATAGCATGAAATTTATGGGGCTAAATTTAGACATACTTAATGCCCCAACAATGGTAATAAGAATTCCAGCATAAGAAGAAAATGATTGCCTGATAACTATAAATTTCATAGATACCTCCACACTGAGGGAATATATATAAGAGGTCAAATAAATTTCATAGTAGGTTCTAAGCATAGATATGAAAAAATACGAGACTGAAATAATAAAAACATAAATATTAGCAAATTTTAGGGAAGCAACAATTATCGTTAGCAATAAAGCAATACCTATCCAAGCCCTAAAGATAGCGTTTACAGGAAAGGTTGTTATGACAGGCTTAGACTTTAGAATATATAAATTGAAAATTATAGCTCCAATAGCAGATGATGATATAGCACTAGATAAAGATATTTTAGGAATATCATAAAAATTAAAAGCGTATGGTAATAGATTAGTAAACATGATGAAGACACCATTAATTACAAATATTGACACAGCCATAAATATGATACTTTTTTTAATATTCATAGCTATACTTTCAGGTTTTTCTGATGTTTGATTTCGTGAATTTTTTGAATTACTTACATCAGGCTGATAAATGACTAAAATGGTATATACAACTCCTAATAAAGCACTAATTAAAAAAACTGATTTTTCTCCTAAATAGACTGAAATGATTCCTCCTATAGCTGGAGCTGCTATTTTTGAAACTGTATTAATCAGGTTTAATGAAGAAACAAATTCAGAGCCTATATTTTCTCCTGTAGATTTTGCATATTTAGCAACAATCGGTTGAAAAAAAGCAACGGCACAAGATCTTATAAACAGAATTGCTACGAGATCTTCCATACTTGAAACCCAAAGCAAAGAGAATGTGCATGCAGTTCTAACAATGGAAGAAGTAACTAATATTTTTTTTGTATTATATTTTTTTAATATTTTTATAATAAAAGGAGACAATATTGACTGAGGAATTAGAATGGCAATAGTTATTATAGCAATTTCAATTGGAGTTAACTTTAACTCATATCCAATATAGGTTAATACACTAATAAAATCTAGCCAAGTGCTTACGGCAGAAAAAAAGACAATTATTAGTAATAATTTTTTTTTGGTCATTCGCTTCCTCCTTAACATATATTAAACTTATAACTATTCATACGAATGGTGTTATAATTTTAGCATCATAGAGAGATGCATCTTTAGATATATCGCTATAACATCTAACTAAGTAAAATTGCTCTGTTGAAAATATGACTGCGTACTCTAGACTAGGTGTTAGCTCTTCAATTATGTTAATTACACTAGTCTCCTCAATTTTTTTTTCTAGTTTTATTTTTGAAATAACTTCGTTCCAAACTATATCTTTAAAGCTGCTATCAAGTAATAACTTATATTTAGGCCTTATAGATTCAATTGTTTTTGACTCCCCTAATAATTTACGTGTGTTCGTAAGCGATTCATTCAACATAATCCTTTCTTCAATAGCGTGTGATATTGCGTCACTTTTATTTTTAGCTACAGAAGAGCCAAATGTAACTATAGATGGTTCATGAGAAATCTCAATGTTAACTGTATAATGATAACCAAGCCCTTCAGTATAAAACAAACAAGTTAAAGTATTTTTTGACTGTTTACTGTCCAAAAGTTTCATACTAAAAGAATCTTCCAACCACCAATGGTAAGAAAGATGCCTTTCTATTACCTCCTTCATAGCATGATCTATTGCTTTCTTTTTAGTTATACCAACAGCCAACCCTGTTGCATTTCTTTTCGATTTTTTTAATTTTGATCCTATTAATAACTTATTTCTAGTAACCGAGTGTAATTTCTTATTTGTAATATATGAATAAGTATCTATATTTTTCAATATAAATGAATCATTGTAAGAATAAGGTAGCCCAAAAATATGCTCTAAGCATTCAAAGTATGCGCTTGTTTCAGATGATTCTTTATCTTTTGAACACCCGAAACCAAAAATATACCCTTCCTTACCATTTTTTTCATATTTAACTCCGGCTTTTGAAAACCAATAATTAGATTGAGTATTACACTCTTTCGTTACTATTTTTATAGGCCAATTATCGAAGGGCTCTCCTTTTAAAAACATAGTATTAACAAACACCAAGTGAAAATTGATCCACTGTACTTTGCCTTATAAATATTGAGTCACCGTTGAATCTGTGTTTACGCTCAATTGTAAAGTCGTATGAATCCCAATATTCTTCTTGGCATACCGAGTCCATTAAATGTATTGATTCATTTAACAATGACTCGCCTAAATTTGTAAGTATTCCTCCTTTCTTTATTTCATTAATACCTGTTGCAAGCTCATCAAGTTGCTGTTCTAAATATTCAAGTACATTTTCTTCTCTTGTTTTTTTTGCTATTTTAGAAAATAAAAGAACGATCCTAGCTGTTACAAATGTAGCATGGAAAACTCCAAGCATAGGCCTGAGATCTGTTCTAAGGGGTGAGTTAAATATAGCCTCCCTACCATTCAATACAATTTGATCTGCTATCATTGCTGAATTCAGTGTCATATGAGAAACTTCATGAATAATATGCTCAGTATAATATAAAATAGGATCTAGGTTACTCCTTGGTTCTCTAATAAACATGCAGCCAAACATTCTTACGTCTGTAATCCCCATTGTTCCGAAACCTTTAAAAACTCTTATTTTATGGAGAAATATGTCAATTTCTTTTGACATTTCAGGTAAATTTTTATCTATTATTTCAAATGCAGGTTTTAATAAAGGGCGTTGTTTTGACAAGCTATCACTACAAACAGGCTCTATTTTTGCAGTTCGACCGAATTCAGAAACAGATTGAATCGAAGATTTTATAATGAACTGCTCCCAGTCCTCATTACCTACTGATTTAATGCAAGGTACTGAGTACTTACTTTTTTCTTCATTACATAATTTTTCAATATGTTCTAGTGTGGATACCACTTCCAATTCATCGTTATTCCGCATTTGGTCTAATAACATATCATGTAAAAAAAACAATCTCGGATTCAAAACAGTGGCATCTTTTCTTGCCATTAGTATGTTTTCAGTGGAAAATTTTTTATAGTTGGTAGTTCGAATTGCAATATCCTTTAAGTAAGTTAGGCTTTTATACATATTGAAAAAAAAAGCCTCTCTTGAAATTAAAGCTTTACTACCATTAGGATAAATTGAAACATAGGCTAGATTAGATTCCATTATATTACCTATTCATTATTACCATTAAGAAATTTAATCCATAGCAAACCATTACATATTAATGGCCTACTATGGGTAATTAAAAGTGATTAACTATCACCAAATACTACTAATACTGTATTGAATTGTTGCTACTGCAGAATCAAAAACATATGAATCATCTATTTCAAATCCTTTTCTTACATCTTTTTTCGCATTGTTAACTTTGGTTTCTTTCTTTTCTTTTTTTAACTGTTCCATGTTTTTCTCCAAAAATTAATATAGGACGCATTATTCAAACAGTTGTTTGAATAACAAGAAAAGTAAAGGCAGTTAGGTTTTTAATCAATATAAATAGTAAATGAGATGTGATATAGGACATATTCCTAACAAATAAGGATAGGCGTCGCGCAGCCGACGCCTTATCAGGTTGTTGGACAAGCTCGGTGGTGGGCACTCCTTTATATTGTGGATAACGCATTAATATCTAGAATAGCTATTCTTAGTGATGTTCTTAGCGTAGGCGATGCTTTAAGAAAACTAGCCCAGCTACAAGCATCTGGAGACCTCAATACCAACACATTGCACTTTACCGGTAATCTAAATAACCATCAGAAAAACAGCTCCCTACTCCTAAACAAAATATATGAACTTTGTAACCCCCAACTCATTAGCTATCTAACTAACGTTCGAAAAATAGATCTCAAAATATCGAAAGTCTATTGCAAACAAGCATCTTTCACTAGACAAGCCAGCAACCAAAAACAAGAAGCTGTTGCTTGAATAAAGATCCCCGGGGCAAGCCCTCTCTCTTAGGCTCGCCTTCACTTCGTGAAGCGGGGTGTTTCTAGTTACTTAGGTTTCTAACAAGTTCACGCCCCAAGGGGGGGGGGGGGAATTAAACCCTAAGGGATTAAACAAAGAGGGTGATTATGAAATACGAAATTGCCGTGATGACAAAAGCAAAAAATTTCCTGCTTGTATTTCCAGCACAAAAGTCCAAGTAGCGCGAAAATCTATAAGCCTAATCAATATTACTGTCGGAATAAAGTAGCGATTTTCGAGTCAATGATAGATTACTTAAGCTACCTTACACATTACAGCATTACTGAGTATCAAAGCTCTGCCGTAATCTTAATCTCTGTGTACCTAAAAGATGACGTGCTTGAGATACTGCGCTCAATTAAATTTGAAAAAGCTTATTTCTATTTGGATAACGATGATGCGGGTAAAAAGTGCTATCAACAACTATCTGAAGGGTTGTCTTATCCACATATAAATCAATCTACAACATACCAAGAATACAAAGGTTTCAATGAATTTCATGTCGCTTCAAAGCTAAAAATAACAACTTAAATTTTACAAATTTCAAAAACTGAATATGATAATATTAGTTTTGATAATTCACTCAAGTCGTAGGAAGTTTGAGTGAGTTATTAAACCAGAATTGGTATTATAGCCCTCATAAAATTGACTTATTGATTACTTGCCTTCCTACAGTAGTTCATAGGCTTTTTTTTTACTTAACTTCCCCTCAATGGACTTTCTAGACTTCTTAGCCCGTGATAACTACATTGCGTACAACAAAGTACTCGCTCATAAGATAGGGATCATGCCTACAATTTTACTCATGGATCTTATATCGAAGCATAAATATTTCGAAGCACACGACAAGCTCGATAGTGAGTGATATTTTTATAACTCTATCGATAATGTTAAAAAAGATACGGCACTCACGAGGAAACACCAAGATACCGCGCTAAAAAAACTGATCGATTTATCTCTGGTTAAAAAAGTCAAAAAAGGGATGCCAGCTACCCGCTATTTCAAGGTCTATATCAACAACGTGCAGTGACTATTTTTCATCGAAGAAGATAAACAATCACTAGATTGAGCGGGCGAACTTGAATGACCTAAAGGGGCAAACAGTAATGACCCCAACGGTCAAACTAGTATGCCCCAAAAGGGCAAACATGATTGTCCCAAAGGGGCAGGTAATAAGAATAATATCTATCGATTTTTTTCGCTTACTCACCTTATTTCGCGTAGTAATGTATCGGCCTATAAAATATGAGCACATACCAACAATTGTGCACAAGAATCTTATTGTAAATAAAAACAACTGAACTGCTGTTTGGTATTTATTAAGACTGAAAAAGCATACACACCTAGGCTGCTTTCCTTTCTTTAGTAACAAATAGATCGCATATTCCTTAAATATAATAGGTTGAAACACTACGTAGTTATCCCCATTCTAAATGCCATCTCAAGTTCGCCTTGAGGCAAATAAAACAGCTAGAATCCGGCAATTATAAATAAGTGATCAATTAATATAGAGGTAAAAAAAAGAGAAGAAAGGATTACCTGAAAAGCCCCCTCAAGAATTAAGGGGGTAATAGTGTTATTTAGCTATCCAATTGATAGGTTAACCACTGTGTCTTATTCGCTACGCGATCATATACCGCACGTGCTCTGTAATTATTATCTGCAGTTACCCAACGAATAAATGGCCAACCTTGCTTTTTCGTAGCCTGCTTTAGATGCTCAAACATTAAATCGACAATGCCGTTACCACGACAATTCGGATCAATAAACAAGTCATTTAAAAAACCTACATTTGCACCGCGCAGTGGGGACGCCATTTCACAGAAGTGCATAAAACCCACTGCCACACCCTTTTCATCTTTCACAACACATGCAAAAAACTGTTTTTGAGTGTCGAAAACCCATTCCCAAACGCCATTTAGAATCTCATCATTCATCGGCACTTGATAGAAGCCAGCATAACCACGGTATAATTTTTCCCATTGATGTCTATCACTTTTCTCTAATGCTGTTACTGTATATTGCATACTAATCCCTATCCTTTCACTTTTTCAAAACACTGCTGCAAAGAAAGCAGTTGTTTAGCATTATCATCAAAATTGTCTTTAGCCAACCAAAGCTCAAATGCTTGTTTTTGTCTTGGCCATTCGCTATCTAAAATAGAGAACCAAGCGGTATCACGGTTGCGACCTTTATAGACAACCGCTTGCCTAAACACCCCTTCAAAGCTAAAACCAAAACGTGCAGCTGCGCGCCTTGATGGCTGATTTAAGCTGTCACACTTCCACTCATAGCGACGATAACCCCAAGCGAATACTGCGCGCATCAATAAATACATTGCCTCACTCGCTTGTGGTGTTTGTTTTAAACGCTGCGAAAAGTGAATGTGACCCACCTCAATCACGCCATTTTTAGGATCTGCTCTCATTAAGGAAGCCATGCCAATAGCGCGCGCATCTTTGTTATCCTTAACCACAAAAAACAGTGGATCATTTTTACAACAAGTAGCTTTTAGCCAAGCGGTAAACTCTGCCAAATCTTGCGGGGGTTGGGCGGGTAAATAAGTCCAATTTTTTCCCTCACTATCTTCACTAAAAACCTCGTAGAGATCTTTTGCATGTTGCTGGATATCTAAAGGTACCATTGAACAATAATATCCTGATATTGCTTGTCTAACCGGTATTGCTGCACCCGCCCACTGCTGTACTTGTTCGCCTATAGGTTGCTGGTTCATAAACTTCTTCTCTTATTTGGGTATTGTCTGTATTCAGCTTGGTTGTCCGTAATAATATTTGACATCATAGACAGCAATTGGTACTTACTAAATATCCAAAATTTTATATTTTTAAGATACCAATTATGCATTTTGAAGATGAACTAGCGACGCTCAACATCCATATTAATACCACCAGTAAACAGCCTATTTACCAACAGCTGGCCGCACAAATTCGCGAGCTATTGCAGAGCAAACGTTTAAAGGCAGACAATCAGTTACCTTCATCACGAAAATTAGCACTCATGCTCAATATCTCGCGTACATCGGCACTAAACGCTTATGATCAGCTGATTTCAGAGGGGCTTTTAATCACACGCCCCAACGCCGGGGTATTTGTCACAGACTTAGCAACGCACTCTTTGATCAAGCAATCGCCCTCAAGCGAGAGCAACACCTTTAATACTTGCGAAACCAATGAGCCAATAAACACCGGTTTCTTTGATGCAGGACCAGACACACAACTATTCCCAACAACTGAGTGGGCGCGTAGCTTATCTAGAGTGTGGCGCAATCCAGCACCTGAAATGCTTCGCGAGTTCCCCAGTGCAGGTTACCTCCCACTGAGAGAAGCGGTAGTGCGCTACTTAAAAGCAGCACGAAATTTAGATTGTCAGGCGCAACAAGTTTTTATCACTGCTGGAAGCCCAGATGCGGTATCGCTTATCGCCGATGCGCTGTCGATTAGCGGTGAACAAGTGGCCATTGAAGATCCCTGTTACCCCCTATTACGACGAGGCTTACAAAAACACGGCGCAAAGCTTAGTCACTGTCCAGTAGATACCCAAGGCATGAGCCTAGCTTCTACTCCTGTTAAACTCGCTTGGATGAGCGCGGCACGACAGTACCCTTTAGGCTTTTCAATGGACATGTCACGTAGACTAGAATGGTTGGATTACAGTGATAAACACCAGTGCTATATTGTTGAAGATGACTATGATGCTGAGTTCCAGTACCACAAAACCCCTTTAGCACCACTGTATGCTTTATCGGCAATTCGTTACCCTAACACTCAGCGGATTATCTACACCGGTAGCTTTTCTAAAATCCTATTTAAAACACTACGCATTGGCTATTTGGTGGTACCCCAGCAATTAATCGATACTTTTTTAAAGGTGCAACGCCTGCGAGGTAACCTCGCTTCCCTGCCTCTACAACCCGCTGTGGCTGATTTCATTAACCATCGACGTTTCGCCAGTCATTTACGTCGGATGCGCAGGTGTTATCAACAAAGAAGGGACTTTCTTCATGCCCATTTAAACGAAGAACTCGGTCATTTATTAGAGGTGGAGCTTCCCGAGAGCGGCATGAACCTTTTAGCGCGCTTGAAGAGCGAGAATGGCTTGTGCACTGATACTTATTTAGAAAGTCAACTCGCACTGCTGGGAATCAATACGCCCGCTTTATCACCCCATTACAACAAAGGAGATAAACAAGGT
>Ga0209396_1001102_pt1 | contig 30624 bp, 22 predicted proteins | sample GOMGulsemesocosm_6_FD_184638 | JGI IMG/M metagenome (GOLD analysis project Ga0209396, IMG submission 184638) | Methane-oxidizing microbial communities from mesocosms in the Gulf of Mexico - GOM8C Gulf of Mexico (SPAdes) (version 2) | ecosystem: Environmental > Aquatic > Marine > Cold seeps... | reverse complement strand
TATTTGTATATAGGCATAGGCTAAATGAAGCGCCGACTGACCATCAGATATATAATAAAACGCATCGTCATTACTTCCGTTGCCGCTGCGCAGCCGTTCAAACGCAGTAATAGCTTGTACATACTGACCTTGGTAAAAGGCAATCTCCCCTTCAATGTAATCATTCATTCCTGACTTTTTACCAGTGAACTCAATATCCTTTAAAGAGTTAATAGCTTTATTAACATCCCCTTGAGTTGCATAAAAGCGGGCTTTCATAAACAACACATCTTCCGCTGAAAATTGAGACGCTTGTTTACTAGCATAATCAAACCAGTGTTGTGTTTGCTCAACTTGTCCCATATCCATGTTAGCAATCAATAAGCCCTTCATTGCTTGTTTATTTATCGGGTCAACATCAAGCGCTCTTTCATACATACTTATTGATTCATCAAGTCTGCCACGGGTTGATAAAATATCACCAACTAAGTTATAAGCACCGGGATAATAAGGATCATTGCTAATAATCTGTGAAAATATATCCATCGCTTTTTTCTCAGAGCCTTCTTGGTAATAACACCAAGCAACGTTGTATGCAGCGACCGGAGATTTGGGATCTAAAACGTAGGCCTGCTCAAATAACTTATGTGCGCCACCAACATCACCTTTGCTTTGCAACAAAGAGCCATACCACATATACGTCATCGGATAGTTAGGGTTAATATCAATCGCTTTTTTAAATGACTGCTCAGCTTTTACTGAATCTGTTTTGGTAAGTAATAGCCCTTGAGTCGCGTGAGCCGCAGCTAAGTTAGGGTTTAATTGAAAAGCAGCATTAAGCGCTTCTTCAGCAGCACTTTTGGCTTGTAATTCAGGTAAATTACCATAAAGGGCAAGCAAAATATTAGCGTTAGCAATACCGACAAAAGCTCGGGCGTAACCGTCATCAAATCTAGCAGCATCTTGATAATGCACTAAGGCTTTATTAATCGATGGTGCCGTGCGATGGGCTAGCTCTTGTTGCCCTTTACCAAAGGCAACCATAGCATCAACATTATTAGTTTCCGCTACAGATTCAAAGGTAGGTGTTTCACCCAGCAGCGTTATTTTCATTTTATCAACTACCGCCCTGGCAATATCGTCTTGTATTTGAAATACATCACGGTATTCTCTGTCGTATGTTTCAGACCAAAGGTGTTCACCTGTACTGACCTTAATCAACTGGGCCGTTATTCTAATTTGATTAGTGGTATCGTTCTTTCGAATACTGCCCTCAAGAATGGTGTCTACGCCTAACTCTTTACCTATTTCAACAATGGTTTTATTTGAAACACCTTTATAGGCAAAAGAAGAAGTTCTGGCGGCTACTTGTAAATCTGGGATTTTAGCCAATAGATTTAATAACTCTTCTACCATACCATCAGCAAAAAACTCATCTTCAATATCATTGCTAAACGGCACAAAGGGTAATATGGCGATAGATTCTTTTTTCCCCTGAGATAGTATCGTTTTAGAAGCTTCAGAAAGTTGTTGTTCACCAGATTGTGCTGTTGTTTTAGGCGGAGTTGGAGGTGATGTTGTAGGTAATGTTTGAGGCGATTGCCTTTCTAACCATAACTGAGCCGCTAACGTAACAATGACAGCCAATGTAAGTGAGCCAGCAACAGACAAAGTAGTTTTTATATTCGCTTGCGGCGTACTATCAGACTCACCACCACTTTTAACTCTGACAATACCTTTCGCGGTAAAGTTATACAGCCAAGCAAACATTAAAGAAACAGGAAAACCCACCAAAAACACTTGTAATAATGTTGTCATTACAGAATCTGGTAAACCTAAAGCAGGTACCGCTAAGTCGGCTATTTGAATTAATGGCCAAGCTGATACCGCATAAATAGTGGCAACCTTAAATACTTGCCTATGTCGTAATTGCGCTAAGAAACTATCCAATAATGTTCTCCAGGATTTTCTTCAAACCTTTCTTTAAAGTGCTCTCTAACCTAATGACTAAGCTTTTCTTTAAAGTAAGCTCTAAGGTAATGTTAAGTACAAAGCTATTCATCATTTGTCTTTTCCATGGCAGCTTTGTCTACTGAAGTTTTTTCTACAACTTTACCCTTAACTTTATCGACAGTTTTCTCTATAATTTTTTCTATAAACACCGAGCCATTAATCGTATTCATACTCAACTTCCCTGAGCCATCACCCGAAATAAAGCTCAGTGTTTTTTTATGCAAATTACCCTCAATAGCTAAATCTTCGGTTAGTTCATTCTCAATGTCACCACCAAATTGGCTAACCACCTCACACTCAGCATTTAAAGTATCGCTTGCCTTATACAAGATGTCACCACTAACACTAGATAGCTTCAACTCTGCGTTATTTTTTACTAAACCACTAATTTGGGTATCACCTGAAACATTTTTGATCGTTAATTTACTGGTACCGCTAATATCCGCGATGATATCGCCTGACATAGATTTAAGGTAGGCCTGTTCAAAGTCACCAGAAAAATCAACTTGGCCGCTAACCGATTCAACTTTAGTAAAACCGGAAGACTTTACAACTTGTATATCACCACTAACCACCGACAATTTTATTTTTCCGTGGGATTTTTTCACCACTAAATTGCCATTAATAGATTTACCTTCAATATGATTAGTTAAGTTACTAATGGTAAAAGAAGTATCAATACCCTTGAAGTACAACTGTAATTGCTTTGGCATAAATATATTGATCACACTGGCATCACCCCAATGTTGCTGCCCTTGGGTATCTAACTTAATAAAGGTTTTATCTTTTTTAGTCTCAAACAGTAATCGCTTGGTTGTATCGTCAAGTTCACCTTGAACCATAACCTCTGGTTTGTCCCAGCCTTGTATTGTCACTAGGCCACGCGGAATTTTGACAAAAACCTTGCCATTAGCCTCAACCGACAACGACTGATTAACCTGCTCCCCTGCCAAACAAGCACCCGAAAAACCAATACCCATGAAAAGAGCAGAGATAAAAAGAGCTCGTCTAGAGGTAACAACCAAGATAAAACTGAACTGATTAAAAATGCTATTCAAAAAAAAACCTCATTAATGTTTTTAACGCCACACTGTACTCACGTCATCCTGAATTTATTTCAGGACCTATATTTTTCGTCATCCTGAACTCGTTTCAGGACCTCATACAAACAAGTGCAATACTAAAAACAACGAATATGTATAAAAGAAGTATACATAATTTTTAAAAATGAATATTACAAAATCGTTAGCCAATGTTTCAAGCTGAATGAACTACTCCATTATACCAAGATGCTTAAATTGAAATTCCATATTATTAAGTCACTTATCATTAAATAAAATTACCTAACCCTGTGTTTTGAACTCAATACACCACAATCTGATTTAAATAGCTTTTATACTCATCTATCGACAACGCATTATTTTCATTGATCAGAGATACACCAAAGAATTCTACTGCAAACACTATGATTACAAAGTAATTAAGATGAATATTAGTATATAATGCTCACACAAGTTTATTTTCGTACTTTAGTGTCGGATTACTTTACACATTGAATTATAGAAAACATAAAAAATAAGCCAATCCCTTGTAAAAACTAGGATTTACCTAGTTGGTCTGAATATTGCTTAAGTAGGGTTACGATTAAGGAATTATACTTTTTTGGGTAATTCACAAAAATATTAGAATCGAATAGGAATAACAAATGAAATTAAATTTTTTAAATAATGCTGTTGCTGGTTTAATCTTGTCACTTAGCTGTTTAGTTAGCACTGCAAATGCAGGGGTAATAGGGAATCTTTCTCATACAACTGGTGATGCTTTTGTAACAGATAGCCTGAATAATTTAGAGTGGATGCACTTTGATGCTATTGGAAGTACTGGTACTGTTGCAAGTTTATTAGCAGCGTTTTCGGACTCAAACTCTGAATTATACGGCTTTACATTATCAGGTAGTACTCACGCAGATCTATTTCTTGATGCTGCATTTGGTTCAAATGATTATTCTACGACTGCTATGGGATATGCCATATTGGATAGTAATGTTGATGGCTTAGGCCTCCAGAATACAATAGGCGATGCTTATAAGGGTAACAAGAATAGCATGTGGAAGTATTTTGGTGACGATGGTGTAACAACTGGGGCAATTAGTTTTGATTTTATTGCAGGCCCCCCATCTAATAATAATGCATTGAAACACAACGGTAGTGTAAGTAATAATCCCGATAGTTGGAAAAATAGCATGTCATGGCTCGCATACCGTCCTTCTGATAGTAATAGTATTACACCACCTGTAGTACCAGTACCTGCACCAACAACTATTACTGTTTTCGCATTAGCTCTACTTGGTTTCGGATCTCGTAGATTTAAGAAAAAATCTTAAGAATTACTTAACGACTGTTTAATAATCGAATGCTAAAAAGCACCTAAGGGTGCTTTTTTTGTCTCTGAAATTTGACGGCTACGTAGGTTAGCCACAAATACAGCTTGAGTAAATAAAGACCCTCCTTTCATTTTCAAGATGTTTAATCGAAAATATATACCCTGAGCCATATAGATTCCCGATTAGAAACTTCGGGAATGACGAATATCCCACCGTTGTACTAGATGACGATCATCTTCGTGGTGTTTTAATCGAAGATCTACGCTCTTAAGCCATATGGATTCCCGATCAGAAACTTCGGGAATGACGTACTTGAACTTAAGCCGTGAGAATAACGAATACCCCACTGTCATCTTGTACAAAGGTCATCTTCGTGGTGTTTTAATCGAAGATCCATGCTCTTAAGTAATATAGATTCCCGATTAGAAACTTCGGGAATGACGTACTTGAACTTAAGCCATGGGAATGACGAATAATTCACCGTCATCTTCGTGGTGTTTTAATAGAAGAGCCATGCTCTTAAGTTATATGGATTTCCGATCAGAAACTTCGAAATGACAAAGAAACGACTTTAGTCTTGGAGAGGTTACTTCAAACAATAGCGTTTATATAAATAGAAGCCTTTTTGCTTTGAATACTGAGGATTAAACTTTAGCTGACTACATAACAGTTTTTCTCTGTTTATATCCTTAGCAAACTCAAGAACTTGATTCAGTACTTTATACTGCTTGGTTGATATTTCGAATTGTTTGAACAATAAATCCCTTTCTTGACCTGATAATATCTGCCAATTTAATAACAACACCTGTATTGTGCCTACCGTGACTAAATCGACATAAGGTGCTGTAGCGAGTGCTTGGTCGATATAATATTTAGTCTTATGGTTATAGCCATGCAATGAATTATTTAATCTAGCTAAATCGACCCAAGGATCTGGCCATAAAGGTCTTAACTGAGTTGCTAATAAGTACCATTGATTGATCTCTGCTAACGCTGTTGTATCTTCAAAGCCCTTATCAACACCCCAATGCATAATTCGTCCGACCATATGGGCATAATGCGGATGCGTAGGGTCTAAATATTGTGCTTTTTTTATCGAAGTTAATGTATCTGTGTATTCAGCTCTATCTTTTATGGTATTTTTTTTTGCCCAGTCATTTAATGAGAACTCAGCATTAAAATACCAAGCATTAGCCATGCCTCGGTTAAAAGAAGATGATAAACAACATAATGTAAGCAGTAATAACATACCTAAGGCAATGTAGTTAACGGATTTCTTCGCGAACAAATAGCCAAAGATAGAATGTGACGAACCTGATGAAATACTCATATTGAGTCCTATAAGTTTGACCTAGATATGTACTTAATTACTTAGCGATAACCTTAGAGATCAGCCTAAGATTCAAACAAGCTAGCGGTAATATTATAAGCATTATCGTAAAACAATTGTTGGGCTTTTTCTTCACCAAATAACTCTGTAACTTTGCTTCGAGCTTCACTCAATATAGGAGGTCTACGTTTTAAATTATGGGCATCGCTAGCTACAATATGAATAAAGCCTTGTTCAATATAACTTAGGGCTAGCGATTGGCACTCTTCACCAAACCGCCCAGTAATGGCACCTGCTGTTGCTTGAAACCAACATCCTAAACGCACAAAGGCTTTGATCTTATGCGGTGATTTTAATAAATCACGATTACGTTCGGGGTGGGCAATAACAGGAGTAATATTTTGTTTAAGTAAGTGCTTAACTAACACATCACTTCCGGCAGGAATATGACTATGAGGAAACTCAAGCAGCATAAACTGTTGATTATTATAACGGCCATATAAAGGTAATTGCTGACTAGAAAGTAAAGAGAGTATTTCTGAATCTAATCGAACTTCAGCGGCATAAGCTAATTCAATCTGAATTTTTTCCTTAATAACTTCTTGCTGCAAAGATAAGAAAGACGACTCAATTACGGGTAAGTAATTATCAAATCGCCCAAAGTGCAAATGTGGCGTAACAACAATACGTGTTACACCATCTTCAACCGCTAAGTTAATTAAGGCAAGTGCCTCAACCATATCTTTAGCGCCATCATCAATACCAGGTAAAATATGGCAATGAATATCTATCATATCTTAATCATCCATTTGCCATTTTATGGCCGATTCAGTATTAATACTAATGTTGATATACCCAAGAGCTTAACAGATGTTCAACTCTTGTCTTTATTGCTATCGGCTTCTAACAGTTAACTCTTTTGTTCTTGGCCATAGGTATAATCACTGTAATAACCGTGATAACTCTCGCTAGAAGCCATTTTTTTAGTATCTACTTTATTTAATACTACACCTGCAATATTCGCATTTAAGTTAATTAATCGCCCTATGCCCTCTTGAACTGCACCAATACGGGTATCATCACTTTTAACGACATAGATTACAGCATCAGATTGCTGAGCAATAACTAACGAGTCACTAACAGCCTGAACCGGTGGTGTATCAATAATAATACGGTCGTAGGACTTTTTAAGGTGTTCTAATATTACAGCAAACTTAGGTGACAATAATAATTCAAGCGGATTTGAAGGTATTTGGCCACAAGGCATAACGGTTAAACCTGATTTTTCGTCTTGATAAATACAATCAGCAAATTGTTCAGTACCGGTAATTAAGTTGCTCAAACCAGGATGATATAGAGGTATATTAAAACGCTTACAAATACTGGGTTTCCGCATATCAGCATCAATTAAAATCGTTTTTTCAACTTGTGCTAAAGAAAAGGCTAAATTAGTTGCCGTTGTTGTTTTTCCCTCTCCTGGCACTGTAGAAGTTATTTCAACAACTTTCGAGGCCTTATCTAGCTGTGTTAAAACAAAACTAGTACGTAGCGTGCGTACAGATTCAGAAAATTTATTAGAATCCGTTTCAAAAAAGTAATGCACCATTAAGGCAGCATTTTTCTTCAACGCCACTAACGGTAATAAACCTAACATACGCTGTGATAATTTATTTTCAATGTCACTGGCTGATTTAAAAGTATCATTCAAAGCATCGAGTACAAAGGCAATAACAAGACCAATCCCAAACGTGGCAATAAAGGCTAAAATAACCAGTAAGGGTTTATTAGGTTTTATAGGTCTACTGCTTTTATAAGCCCGATCAGTAAATCGAGCAACTGCGGCATTAAAATCACTGGTTACTTCCGTTTCTTTAGCGCGAGAGAAAAAGGTATCGTAAATATTTCGGTTAGTTTCAACTTCACGAGACAATTTTCTATATTCATATTCTTTCGCTGTTATTTCACGGTACACTTTTTTAATTCGTGTTAGTTCTATTTCAAGTGCCTGAACATTACGTTTACTGGTATTTAATTCTTTTTGAACACCTTTAACTAAACGTTGCACCTGAAGAGAAAGGTTTTTTTGTACTGAGGTTAATTCAGCTTTGGCTGCAATAAGTTTTGGGTGCTTCGGCCCATAAACACCTGCTAAATCTGACAATTTTAGTTCAGAAGTCACTAATGTTCTTTTAATATCTTGAATAGCTCGGTGTGACGTTATATCAGGTATTGACTGCAGTACTTCTAAATTATCACGACCGTATTCATCAATAACACGTATGATACTCTCTAATTTATTTTTTTCATTTCTTGCAACCACTAACTGTACCGAGGTTTGTTCCAACTCTTTTGAAATTAAACCTAATACACCAGAAATATCAATGAGATTTTCGCTTTCCAAGTATTGCTGTAATTTATATTCAGATTCATCAAGCCTGATACGTAGATCGGATAAGCGTGTTGTTAACCAACCAGAAGCTTCTTTGGTTACGCCCATCTTTCCAATCAAGTGTTGCTCTATATAAACTTCGCCTACAGTATTGGCCACTAGGGCAGCTAAAGTTGAATCACTACTTTCAAAGGAAATATGTACTAATTGAGTTTTTCGAACCGGACTTATCGTTAAACGTTTAGTAAAAGCAGTGACTAATGCCTGCAATGCCTTTTGTTCTTCTTCTTCAAGAGATAAGTCTACAACTGCCTTTTTAGGAATAAAAGGCAGTGATTGTTTAACGTCATTAATAAAACCGCGAACAGCTGATGGCTGAGCAATAAAATCAGGGTGCTCTTTTAGGTTTAATTTTTCTATAACTATTTGGGCAATGCTTCTTGATTTTAAAATTTCAAATTGGGTAAGGTAGTATTCTTTTCGATTAGAATCTAAACCATACACTTCGGCAAAGGATACGGCTTTATTTTGTTGCGATTCTATCAATAACGTTGCCGTAGAGCGATATACAGGTGTCATATTTAAAGCAATCACTGCAGCTAATAATGCAACCACAATAGCTAATGAGGAAACACGCCATAGATATTTTTTAAAAACTGAGAAGTAATGGCGTAAATCGATGATTTCTTCGGCAGATTGGTTATTCATAGGCAGAAACCCTACAGACTTTGTTATTACTTGAGTTTTATCATTAGCAGTAACAGGAGTGTCGCTGCCTAAATTATTCACTGTCATTAAAAAAACCTTTGTTCTATGGTGATGGTATCGCCGGCACTGACATTATGCTCAAGAGAGGCATGTTGCTTAAGCTTTTTATCGGCTTCCTTATATAAAGAGATTTTATCTTTATCGGCGCGGTCAGTTAAACCACCTGCAAGCGCTACCGCCTGATTAATGGTCATGCCCGGTTGGTAGGGATACCCCCCCGGTTTTTTCACTTCTCCGTGAATATAAAAAGGTCTATATTCAATTACTTGCACATAGACGTTTGGGTCAACTAAATAATCACCTTTCAGGCCTTGGGTAATAGCTAACTCGACTTGTTTTATCGACAAGCCAGCTACTTTAACTTCACCTAAAAAAGGGTAATTCACACTGCCACTATTACCTAAAAAACTTTCAATGCTTAAATCTTCTTGACCAAAGACTTTAATGGCTATTTTATCGCCTGCACCTAATATATAAACATCTTGGGCATATGATAGTGGTAAAATAAAGAAGCTAAAACATATAAAAAAACACAGGCGTTTAATAAAAAACATAAGTATCAAAAATCTCTATAAAGAAAAAGTAAAATCTAAGCCAACAACGTTTTTATCATATACAATATCATCACGGGTAGAATCTTGATCTGTATACTCAATATATAATGCGACATCAATCCAACGTTTAAGTTTATAATTAACATCCATATATAAATTGTTACTTTTATCAAGACGCTCAAATCCCGTATAATCTTCACGTATATAGCTGTAACTTAAAGTAGTGCTTACCTTTTCATTCCACTCATGTTGCCAGTTTGCCGCATAAACACTTTCACTAATATAATCACCTTCTCCATCAGGATCTTTCGCTGAACGAGATGTTTCCAATGTCAAGGTCGTATAAGTTAAGGGCTTCCAATCAATATTACCTTCCCAACTGACCCCTTTGAAGCTTTCGCGACTGGCATCAGTAAATTTCTTCTGCTCTTGTCCAATCTTAAAATTCCCTGAGGTTAACTTAGTTGCCTCCCATGTGACTCCAACTAACGCACTTAACATATCTGAATCACGGGAATTTATCTCCGCAACATCGTACTTAATAGGACCTGCTTTGATTTCAAAAAAAGCATCAGTACTTGCATTAGTTGTATAATAAAAGGTAGAACCCAACGTAGATTGATTAAAACTACGAACGTCCCTACGACCGCTAAGCTCAGTAAAATTTGTGTAGTTCTTATTATAATAGCGGCCCATAAAGGCGATCCGACCACTTGAGCTTAAACTACCATATTCATAGCTTAACTTGGCAATTTGCTCATTATATGCCAGAGGCTCAACAAAACTATCACCTTGACCTTCACTGATGCCTGTACCACGAGGTTCTATCTCTTTATTGGCTTCTAATGCTACATCAAACCGGGAACGTGAGCTTGCTTCTAAATGACTTGTAAACCCTAAATTACCGGTAAGATAATTATCATCAGAGCTATCAAGAAATGTACCTGACTCTACGCCGACATCTAATTGGTAATTATTGATGCCATCATCAAGTAAAAACTTTACTGCTGGTGCTAGGGTGAGAATACCACTACCCGTGGTATTCTCACCCTCACTGAAAATGTTATTGTCGTATTTATAACCGGCATTAATAAGTGGTACAATTGCAATGCCAGAGTCAGTGATATAAGTCTCTGGCTCTACGGCAAAAACTGAACTGCTAAATGCTACAGCAATGGCACTAAATAGCAGCTTAGTTTTCATTTTCATTTTCATTTTCATTTTTATAATCCCTTAAATTAACTTCATACTTTGTAGTGTTCTGTATTAAAAATGGCTAATACGCATTTTTTGATACAAAACCTTTAAAAATTGTTAAAAATATTATTTTAATATCCAACCAAACAGACCAGTTCTTTATATATTGCAGGTCAAATTCAACTCTTTTTTCCATTTTTTCCAAAGTGTCTGTTTCACCACGCCAGCCATTTATTTGCGCCCAACCGGTAATGCCCGGCTTAACTTTATGGCGCAACATATAAAACTCTACTTTTTTACGGTATTCTTCATTATGAGAGACTGCGTGAGGTCTCGGTCCTACTATAGACATAGTTCCAGTCAATACATTAAAAAACTGCGGCAGTTCATCTAAGCTTGTTCTCCGTAAAAAACCACCAAAGGGGGTAATACGGGTATCACCTTTTGTCGCTTGAATGACCTTCTCGCTGTTTTCCATTACCGACATAGAGCGAAACTTCCATACCTTTATTTTTTGACCTGATAAACCATAGCGATCTTGTTTAAATAAAACTGGACCTTTAGATGTCAGCTTAATAATTACCGCTATAATCGTAAGTATGGGTAAAATCGCACATAAAATTAATGAACCGACAATAACATCTTCACTGCGTTTAATTAAACGACGAATACCTTGATAAGGCGATTCAAAAACACTGAGTGTATCTATATCTCCGACATGATCGATGCGTGAATGCATTAAGTTGGATAACAGAAAATCTGGGACTAAATGAACATCAACAGTGGTATCGCCTAAATAAGCAAGTATTTCAGCAATGCGTTTTTCTGCTGCTATAGGCAGGGCAATAAACAAAACATCAATTTCACCCGCACGAGCCATATTCACAGCAGTATCGATAGAACCCACAATATCACTTGAGCTTAGACCCGTAAGCCTATCGGGTGCTCTGTCTTCAAAAAAACCAACATTATCATAGCCTAATTCATCATGCAGATTTATTTGCTCCATAATTTTAATACCAGCCTGAGTAGCACCAATAATTGCAACTTTTTTACTGCTCAAGCCCAACTTTCGTTTATTTTTTTTGTAAGAGCGTAAAGCTACTCGCCATAAAAATAACAAGCTAAAAGCCAGTAAAAACCAAAGCATAATAGTAATACGTGATAACTGTTCAGATACTTTAAAGGCAAAAGAGAAAACGACAAGACCACCAAAAGAAAGTAGTAAACTTAACCATGCCGTAAGTACCATCTCCCTTAACTTACCTGCACGCCAAGAGCGGTATAAATTTAAGCCTTCAGCGACATAGGAAAAACTAACTAGTACCACTAGAAGTGCAATTAAATATTCGCGAGATAAAGGAACACCGTAGAGATAGGACGCTGAAATTAAACTAGCGGTTACAATCAGGATATCTATTAGTTTAGTGCCAAAGGAGTTGCTACTAAAACTGTCACTAAAAAGAGCTCGGGGGAGCATGTATTTTCCCTAATATTTGATAGATTTATTTCCATCTGTAATTGATGAAAAATAATTTGGTGTATTATAACGAACTAAAAGAACCATTATAAGTAGGCTGTGTAAAATTAATTCTTCAATTTATAAATATCATTGAGTTTTTAGTAATATAGACCCATTCAAGTTAATTTCTACGAAATATAACCACACTTGAAATTAATATGTAGTTATATTTCATTAAACCTAGCATAAGTACATATAGCTAAGATTTAGCTGATGATATATATCCCAATACTTTCTCAACTAATTCAATTGCGATTAACTGACTATCCGCTTCTATATAGCACCTAAGTTCTGGTGCGTTACCTGAAGGGCGTAGGTGCATGATAAATTGATTGTTTAATGTCATTCGAAGCCCATCAGTTTTATCAATACTTACCACAGAAGATTTTTTTAAACCGGCATCGAGCAATAATGCTTGAGGATCCACTTCAACTGCTTCAAGAAGGTTTAAACTAGACTCTCTTGAAAAGTTTTGTAACCTATCACTTGCCGTGAAACTTTTAGGTAAGTTTGCTAGTAACTGAGATATTGGCTTTGAGCCTGCCAAAGCCAATACCGCTAAAGCGGGTAAAAGTGCGTCTCTAGTCGGCAATGCCGAAAGAGATTTTTGATTAAGTGTAATATCGCTACCTAACAAAAATCCGCCATTAGCCTCGAAGCCCGCTACACGCTGATGGTTTTCACTCAATGCTGAAAATTGCGCTATAACATAAGGTGAACCGATTTTAGTTCGCTCTACCTTATGGAAATAACCACAACGTTCAATACCAGAGTTACAACTAACGGGTACAGCTAAAGCTTCTATTTCTAGGTATTGCGCAGCCAATAAACATAAAATGTCACCGCGTAAATAGTTACCTGCTTCATCAGAAAGCAATGGCCTATCGCCATCACCATCAGTTGAGAAAATAGCATCTAAACCATACTCACCTTGCCATATTTGAGCTTGTTTAATATCTTCTTGCCCTACAGCTTCTGTATCTATAGGAACAAACTTGTCACTACGCCCTAGAGAGACAACTTCAGCACCAAATGCAGTAAATAAATCAGCATACAAATCACGACCTGCACTTGAATGCTCATAGATACCTATTTTTTTACCCAATAATAAATCATCTGAAAAAAGCTCCAAATAACGCTGTTTATAAGAGTCACTTGCTTTGTGGGATATAGCAGGTAGCTCGTTATTAAACGCTAGTGCTGGCACCTCAACTTCAGCCGCTAAAATAGCCAACTCATCAGCTTTTGTTATCTCCCCTTCAGGACGGTAAAATTTTAGTCCATTTCGATCAAAAGGGATATGACTGCCAGTTACCATTATTGATGGAATAGCATCGTTCATAGAGGTAAAAGCTAAAGCCGGTGTTGGGATAACGCCATAATAATCTACTGTTATTCCAAAGCATTGTGCAGCGGCTATACAGCTTGCTGCAATTTCAGGGCTACTTGGGCGATTATCAATCGCTATAGCTAAACGCTTATAGTGCTTATTTGTAGATAAGAATGCTAAGGTAAATGCGGCACAAACTTCAGGTGTAAAGTCATCAACAAGACCACGAGCACCACTTGTACCAAAAGCTATATTACTATTGCTTAAAATTGTTGCTGCATTCATCAACTAGCTCCGACCATACTTGTCTTCAAAACGAACAATATCATCTTCACCTAGGTAAGAGCCTGATTGAACTTCAATTAACTCTAGTGGCAATACTCCTGGGTTTTCTAGTGCGTGAACAACACCAATAGGAATATACGTTGATTGATTTTCAGTAAGTAAAATCTCTTGATCACCATTGGTTACTTTTGCTGTACCAGAAACAACAATCCAGTGCTCTGCACGATGATGATGCATTTGTACAGACAGCTTAGCACCTGGTTTTACGGTGATGCGCTTAACTTGATCTCGGTCACCAAAATCAAGCGAGTCATACTTACCCCAAGGACGATAAACTTCGCGTTGATGTTTACACTCGTAACGATCATCAGCTTTTAACTTATTAACAATAGCTTTAACGTCTTGTACTTTATCTTTATTGGCAACAAGCAGCGCATCCTTAGTTTCGACAATAACAAGATTGTCTACACCCACAGTGGTCACTAATTTATTGTTAGCACTGATATAGCTATTAGTTGTAGTATGGCTAATAACATCACCGATACTTACATTGCCATTTTCATCTTTTTCGCTTACTTCCCATAATGATGAAAAAGAGCCTACATCACTCCAGCCTGCATTCATTGGTACAACAACTGCATCCTCAGTGCGTTCCATTACAGCATAATCAATTGAATCTTCGGGACATTGTGAGAAAATTTCTGCACTGATACGAGTAAAATCTAAATCTTGTGATTTGCTTTCATAAGCTTTGGTACAAACCGCAAGCATTTCAGGAGAAAATTTAGCTAGCTCTTCGAGGTAACGAGATGCTTTAAACATGAACATGCCACTGTTCCAAAGATAATCACCTGAGTCTAAGTAACTTTGTGCTGTTGCCAAATCTGGTTTTTCAACAAAACTATCAACAGCAAAACCAATAGCGCCGCTCTGTTCTTGTTTACTGCCCTGCTTAATATAACCATAACCAGTTTCAGGCTGAGTAGGCACAATACCAAATGTTACTAATTTACCTTCTTCTGCAAAGGCTGTTGCGTTAACAACGGCATTTTGAAAAGCTTTAACATCTTTAATGACATGGTCAGCAGCTAAGACTAATAAAAGCGGATCTTCATCTTTAGCTATGGCAGCTAATGCAGCCAAAGTAATAGCCGGTGCGGTATTTTTCCCCATTGGTTCTAAAATAATATCACTAGAGCCAGTACCGTTAGCACGTAATTGCTCTGCAACAATGAATCTATGTTCTTCATTACAGATAATTAACGGGTCAAGACAAGAAGCAGCATCAAGTCTGTTGATTGTTTCTTGTAAAAGGGTTTTTTCGTCAAGTAGTGCTAAAAATTGCTTTGGGTGTAATGCGCGAGATAGTGGCCATAGACGGCTACCACTTCCACCAGACATAATTACAGGTAAAATCATCATATTTCCTTTATATATAAACGTTCAAAATTATTTTGTTTAACAAACCTAGGGAAGTATTATATCAAACGTCAACTGCATACCTCGCTACTTAAAAAATGTGGTACGACATAAGAGGCTGTAAAGACTTACTCATGGATGAAAAAATATTTTGCGTATTGTACAGATAATTTGAATATAAAAACATTTTTTGTATTCAAATAAAGACTAAAACAAATTGAAAAATAGAACTAATTACATAGCTAGATTTAACGTATATATTTCTAGTTTAAATTTCAATCACACTAGCTAAGGCCCTCGCTCCTGTACCACCATGACCACAATTTTTTAGTAGAATAATACCGTTTGTTAGCACATGGTTAACCCCTAATGTTACCGAATTCGCTTTTTTATTAACAAAAGTGGAAAAAAGACAAATACCAACAAAAATTTTACTCTCTTCAATAATCATATTATCAGTAATTAATGTATTGCCTTGCCCTATAGCTATGCCAATAGGCCTATAACCAGAACGATTAACGACGCCTATAATATTATTATTAGTAATAGTAATGTTTGAATCAGCACCATAACGGTTACTGGTTGCTACTGTAATTACACCATTAAACTTAAGGTTGGTATTACTAATAGTGTTAGAATGAATATTAATGTTTTTAGTATTAATTTTTATGTCAATTGCTTCATTCATAGTATTCGATATATTATTATTTTCGATGGTTACATTCTTTATAATTTCATTATATATATCATTACCATCACCGATATAAATACCTTCTCCATACACAGCAAGCCTTTTCCCCGTACCTGAAATTATATTGTTAGTAATAACAAAATTCGAAAGCGACTGCTTTGACATCCCCGATTTAATAATAATCCCCTCTTGCCCCACATCATAAATAGTATTGTTAACAAGAGTTAAATCTGAAGAACCTTGGGCATAAATACCATACATACCGCCAGATAATGTAAACCCTGAAATAGTAATATTATTTGAGTGTTTTATCGTTATACTTGCACCAGAATAATCACTTCTTAAAATTTTAACATTTGCATCAATTTCGGGTTTTAAGGTTACTTTACTTATTCCTCCCTGAATATTTTTAATTGTAATAGAAGGATAAATACCAGCTTTAAAACAAATAACCTCTCCTGAAGCACTATTTAATAGTGCTTCATTAATATCATTATATTCAGTAGGAGTTTTGCTATGAAGGTGAGAACTTAAAGTACTCCCCATATACATAGTGCAGGGTTGCGCTATAACCCAAGTCTGAAAGAAAAGGAGAGAAATAAAAAAAAAAATTATGAACCACCTAATCATTTTTACTTCCAATGAAACTTTTTCAATAAAGCGTAACCAATGCCCGTAACCGTAAATGAACTGATAGCTAATACACTTAAGTGATAAAAAGCACTTTGATAGGTCATTAATGTCAGTTCTGATGTTTGTACTATGTTTAAAAATAACAAATTAACATAGGGACATAATACAATACAAAAAATAATTAATAAGTCCGCATTATATTTACGTTTAAAAATATTGTTTTGCATTACCCAAAAGCATTGGATAAAATTAATGACAAAACCAACAGCTAGTAGCTGACATAATAAGATTAAATCGACAAAGTATACACCGACAATTATCATGGTAACGTTCACAATAGAGCTAAATACACCACAATAAAACTGTAATTTTGATTGACCAACCGCTTGATATATCCCCCCAGTGGAGCTTAAGACCATCTGTAAAGGAATACTTATCGCCAACAAACTCAAATATTGGCCAGCTTCATGCCACTGCGGGCCAAACATAATATAAATAACTTCATCTGCTCCCCAAAATAATACCCAAGAAACAAAAAAACCTAACATCGCTAACTTAAAGGCTATGGGGTAATACTCTTTTTCGATAATATCCACTTGGTGTTTATACTTTGTCAAGACGGGTTGCAGCGCAGGCGTAATGGCAAAAGTAAATAACTGTAGCGGATAACGCATTACTTGGTATGACTTCTCATAGAACCCCAAGGTAGCCACACCAAAATACTTAGTAATTAATATAGTGTCTAAGTTTCGTGAAAAATAATTTAGCAAATTAAAACCCAATTGATACTTAGCAAAACTCAATAATATTTTAATTGAGGTAATACTTCGACCTAAACGAGGTTTACCTATTGTTGTTTTTGAAGATTTCAAATAATAAAAAAAGAACCTCACACTTGGAACAAAAACAAACTTACTTGCCAAAGCAATAAAGCCGTAGCCTAGGTAGAACAATAATAAACAAAAGGAGAAGGCTATGAGTTCAGCATAGATATCGGCTTTGGCAATATCAATAAACAACGAATCTTTTTGTAAGGTGGCTATCGGCAACATAGAGGCCGACGAGGCTAATATTACAAAGCACACCATTATTGTGAGGTTAAAGCTATCGTTTCCCAAACCCAACCAAAAAAACAGACTGTCTGCACAGATAAAGAAAGCACCGACTAAGGCTAAACCAAATAACAAAGTAAAAGAAAATATGCCGTCCCTGTCTTCTACTGATAAGGTATCAGCATAAACTACCGCGGGCCCTAAACTTGAAGTAGCAACCAATTGAAAAAACATTACAATTACTTGCAATACGGCCAATATACCAAACATTTCTGGAGTAAAAATTCGAGACAGAATCGCCAAAGACAATATTTGAAAAATATAAAGGCTATATTTTCCTGTTAAGCTTTGAATAATTGCTCTATTTAACTCTTTATTAATTTTTGTCATTAAGTTTCACAGTCTAAGAGACATTAAGAAAAAAAAGCTTTTCTTAATGTTTTTGCCATAGAATAATTGTTTGTATCAACGGGCGTGGTTAGGATTTCTCTCGCCGCTAATTCTTCAAATGTTATTTCAGGCAGTGGAGTATCAGGCAAGGTAACAGTAAATAATTCACTGCCAATTTCATTAGCAATTTGTAGTTGATGATCATCAGAAAATTCATTATATTTTGCCACGCGCGGCACAAAAACAACTTTCTTTTGATAACTCAACATTAAATTAATACTGCCAATGCCACAATGACTAATAACCAAGCTAGACTGTTTTACTAGTGACTCCATTTCATCTCTGCTGATCATTTCAACTACCTCACCATTAAGTGGTAGTTTTTCAACTTTATTATGACTGGCTTGTATTACCCATTTAACACGTTTGTCTCGATATAAGGGTAGTTCGGCTAGCATAGTAAACAAGCGAGAAAAGTCATATTGATTAGTGCCAACGGTTACAAGGATAATAGGGCAATCATCAACTTTCTTAGATGTTACCTCATAGTTGTTCTCACATAAAATATCGAAACATTTACCTATATATTGTGCATTATTTTTTGTAGCTATATCTTGCCACTGACAATAAAACTCATCTGATAAATTATATTTCTTAACGACTTTACCGGTATTCGAGAGTTCAACCACTCTTGATAAAGTATCTAAATAAACAAATTTTATAGGCAAAAACTTACAGAGCAAGGCAAAGGGCAGAACAATTGGTCCCCCTGTACTAAAGACGACTGCGGGACGCTCACGAAGAAGCACATACATAGCATAGAATATATTCACAAAATGAATGAGAGGGTTATGTTGGGTATCCCAAATTTTATAAATACGTGAAATTCTATCGTCACTGATATTTTTTTTATTTGATACTAGCGCGATATTTTCACAAGCACTTGTCGCACACATTGCTTGAGTTAAATGACCTCCAGCAGAGGCGACAACCAAAACTTTCTTATTATTTTTCATGTTTAACCTGTTTTTTAATAAATCTTTTGGAAATAAGACCTACCTCATATTCTATAAACCGATAGGAGAAATGTGATATTAAAGTAGTTACAGCTAGACTTAAGATTGAAACTAAAAGCCACCCAAACCAAGTTTCCACTAAAGTGTTAAACTGACTAAACAACACCGCAATGATAACCCCATGAAGTAGGTAAAATGAGTAACTTATCTTGCCAAAATACAATAAAATAGTATTTTTAATTTTATATTTTGTTAATAACAATATGCATAAAGAAAAAGATATAAAGTTTGTTAGATACCATTTAAACCAACCATCTTGATAATTGAACTTTAGGGTAAAGAATAAAATAGTAAATATAAACAAAAACAATATTATCGGTTGGAAGTTTTGACCTTTTTTTTCACCTAATAAATAATGTCGTAGGATCGAGCCATAAAACATAAATGACAAGGATATTGGCAGGATAATTGGCAACTTAATGCCTGCATAAAACCTCAATCCAGCACCAGCTAGTGCAATCAATGATAAAACAATAGTCAATATTGTTAGTGTCTTAATGTTATGTAAGCCCCCTTTAATAAATAAAAGAACGCAACACACATAAAAAGCGAGTTCAATAAAAAGAGTCCAATAGGCTCCAATAACATTGCTAAAACCCAAAGCCCTTTGAATCATTGATAAGTTAACAATAACTTGTGAAATTGAATTGATTTCCTGCCCCCCCCCTTTTGACCAATCAATATTAGGAATTGTTAGGTAGGCAACGATGACAAATAATAGTGAAAACCAATATGCGGGATACAGTCTAAAAAAGCGTTTAATTACAAACTCTCGAACAGAGCTTGTACTTTTGTCATTTAAACTCCAAGGAATTACAAAGCCACTAACAATGAAAAAAATGACAACACCTACCCTCCCTATATCTATAAATTCCAAGTGAATATCAAGAGTAGCCATCCAATGATAAATAAAAACTGATATTGCCGCTAAGCCCCTAATTGCGTCTATGTACTCTAACCGTTTACCCACTTTGATACCTTAAATGTTATATGTAGTTCATCTGTTCTATTTAAATATGTTAATTTTCTATTCTTAATTATTCGTCCCCTTATTTGGCTCGAAATAAAAAAGCCTTTGAAAATACAAGCACAATTGTTTAATAGCAATTGAGGTACTCCAATATCAACTTTCTTTCTCTCGTTTACGAGTTGATATTTTAACTGCGGGTACGCCAGCAACAATGGTATATGCCTCTACGTCCTTCGTAACAATAGCGCCCGCAGCTACTATAGCTCCTTTTCCTACAGTAATACCGGGTAATACCACCACATTTCGACCGAGCCAAACATCGTCTTCAATAACGACGGCTTTCTCTTCTCGATAGCCCTGTAACGACATAGGGATGTCTGTTCTCTCAAATTCATGCATACGACTTAGTAACGACACATTAGGCGCAATAAGTACATCATTACCCAGAGTGACTTTTTCCAAATAAACATTTTCATTAATACGGCAACCACTACCCATAGTTATTTTTTGACCTTTAGCGATATAGACACTATCGCCAATCATGGCGGGGTTACCACCTTTCGCCATTATTTTTAATACATGTTGAAAATACCAAACTCGCCAATTAGAAAAAATAGGGGTAAAACGTGCCGAGGGTAACTTACTTAGAAAAAGGTAATAAAAAATTATTTTAATCATGCTGCTCCTGCTTATTATTCAGATTCTCAGCATTGTGGACTAAGCCATTTAACCCCAAAATAGTTAAATAATTACTTCCAACTTGCTCTGTGGTATATAAAGATAAAAAGTTATGTTGTTGACCTTTTTCAATCGTCCTACATAGCAGGGCATTATCTTCATCGATTTTGTTTATACTCTCTACCAGCTGTGTAACATTAACAGTACTAACTTTTTCACCTATTGAGATATCATTGAAGTAACCATCTATACCAGTATTTTCAACATATAAGATTGGGCAACCTACCGACAATGCCTCAATGTATGCCATACCAAAGGTTTCATTAACGGCTGGTAATAAAAAGCCTTTACTATGACTCATGGCAATTAATAACTCCTGTTGAGTTACCTGCCCTTTTAAATGAACACAAGAGCTAGCGTTATGTTTAACAATCAGCTTTTCTATTTCAGCTTTATAAACTGCATCACCTGTCCCATAAACAGTTAACTCAACATCTGCTTTTTTTTGATTAAGTAGAGCTATAGCTTCGATCAGCTCCGCCAAGCCCTTTCGCTTATACTGATGATAACTAACCGCGGTTACATAACCATGACGTACATTGGCATCTAGCTGTGGGTATGACAGGTTAATATTACAGATATTAGGTAACAAACTCGTGTTAGCGATAGTTGCCAAATCAATATTTAGACTTTCTTGCACAGGGCCTTTAGCCCAGGCACTGATCCAGAATATTTCTTTTGCCTGTTTAAATACTTTACTAAAAAATCTTTTATGCTGCGGTAAACGTTTTATGTTGTGCATGTCACTACCACCACGCACTGATAACACATAGGGTTTATTCATTTTTTTGGCCAAAAAAAAGGCAAGAACACCTTCACTGGTTAACTTATGACCATGAAATAAATCAATATTAATGTGCTTGATTTTTGTATGAATATATAAAGCACTTAGCTGCATTGACCAGTAATAAATAAAGGGTAATGGTATAGCCCAATAAACAATACTTAACCCTTGCTCAAATGTTTGAGTCGACATAGCAAAAGGATTAGCGCTACGATTGATTGATACCACCGTATGTCTATTCCTTGTATTTTGCGCTTCACAACTTGCAATTAAATTAGCAACGGCTTTAGTAAATGGATAAGGCCGACCATCAGGATAGTCCTGATGAATATGTATTATATTCATCGAGCTGCTCGTTCAGCCATAGTGGTTTCAACCACGGTTTTAAACTTATGCCGAAATGACTTTATAGAGAATAATTCTGCATTTTCTCTGACCTTTTCTGGTAAAAATATCGGCATAGCTTCAAAACGTTTAACGGCATCAATTACACTAATAACGGTTTGCTCGGCAAAATGTACCCCTGAACCGCCATCAACAACGGTTTCTAAACAACCGCCTTTACCGTAAGCAATAACTGGTGTGCCACAGGCTTGTGCTTCAACGGGGATAATACCAAAATCTTCTTCTGCGGCAAAAACAAACGCTTTGGCTTTTTGCATGTTGTCGATTAGTACTTCATTAGATTGAAAGCCTAACATTTCAATATTTTCATAACCCTGAGCAATACTTTTTATTTTATCAAATTCAGGTCCTTCACCAATTACTTTCAATATTTTATCTGGCATTTGAGTAAACGCTTCAACCACTAAATCAATACGCTTGTAAGGCACCATTCTTGACGCGGTTAAATAAAAGTCCTGTTTGTTAGACTCTAAAGTAAATTGCGTCAGTTTTACTGGCGGATTAATCACTTCAGCATCGCGGCGATAACACTTATGAATACGTTTTTTTATAAAGTTAGAATTCGCAATAAAGGCGTCTACGCCATTGGCGGTTCTGGTATCCCAAATTCTAAATTTATGTAAAAAATAACGCGCGATAGTTGATTTTAAGCCACTTTCCATATTACTTTCTTTTAAGTATTGAGATTGAAGATCCCAAGCATAACGCGCAGGTGAATGGCAATAACTAATATGCGTTTGTTCCGGCCCTGTGATTACGCCTTTAGCGACCGCATAGCTGGAAGATATAATAAGATCAAAGCTCGACATATCGAATTGCTCAATTGCAATGGGAAACAATGAAAAGTAATTTCGATACTTACTTTTAGCGAAAGGCAAACGATGGATAAAGGAAGTATGTACTTTACTGTCACCCAACCATGCTCGATCCTTTTCAGCTAAATAATCAACCAATGTGAAAATTTCGGCCTGAGGATAAACAGCTAAAATCTCTTCTAAAACTTTTTCTGCCCCACCATTGACTACTAACCAATCGTGTATTATTGCTACTTTCATCTTTTTCCTCTTAATTCTCTATTGTAAAGCATTATGCTTGCTATAATTTGAACAACAAATAAAAACCAAATCATATTCTGATCTCTAAAAAAAGAAGACTCTGTTATATTATGAATTAGAGGCATCATTAGTGTGGCCGCTAATACTTTAGAGTTGCAAATTTTATAGAGCATAAAATTAACTCCAAATACGAACAAACAACCGACAAATCCTAGCTGTAACATTAACTCTATATAGCCATTGTGTGCCGAAGAAACGACTTGAAAAAAGCTATTCTCTATATCAAACGATAAAGGTATTTCGCCCGTATTAAAATAGTTACCGTATCCATAACCTAAAGTGATATTTTTATAGAACTCCAAGTCAAAATAGAGGTTCTCCCAAATAGTTCCTCTCCCCGTTAACGACTCTGGTTCAAGTACTAAGCCAAGGTGCCAATAAGAACTGAAATAATAGGATAATGAGGGAATGAAAACAAACACGCTAAATAGCAAGGTTAAAGTAAAAAGATTCAAACCTCTAATAAGCTTTATGCTCTGAGTAGACAACGCAAATATAATCAGCATTATAACTATTGATGTTTTACTCAATGTTATCAACAGTAATAGAAAAAGAATAAATAACTTTTTATTCATTCCTTTAACATCATAAAAAAAACATTTATTTATAATCAATAAAAAACAAGATAAAACGATTAGGGATGTAGCAAGTTCATTTTTAGTATTCGCGTAACCTGTCAATGCTCCACTTTGAGTAAACCCATTGCCTAAAAGAACACTTAACAGAATAAAAACTGTAATTAGCCAGAAGCAACATTCAAAAGTAATAGCCAAGGTTTTATGTTTATGAGCTAAAATGAAGCTAAAACCTGTGGCTAAAATAAAAATAAATTGAAAAACCGCTCTTTTTCCTGTTAATAAGTAATTAGAGGACCATAAAGAGGAGATTAGTGCTATTCCCATAAATGAGAAGGCCATAATGATTATTGCTATGACTTCCTTTTTATATTTAACCAATACTTTTTGATTAGTAATTCGCATAGTTGAAAAAATTAGAATGACGATCCAAATAAACTGCTTTAAATAACTCCCCCCGCTTACTGCCCCCATTACCACATCCAAGTTTTGCTCCATAATCAGAGATTTAGAACCAAAATCAGCAGTAGTTAAGCCTAAACAAAAAACAAAAAGAATCGCAAAACTATATTTTTCTAAAAGATTAATGAATTGCATTGTCTCTCTTAATACATTTATTAACGATATATTTACCAAGAAAGTACTTATTAAAAACGTTACTTCTTTGAAAAATAAAATTAAATACCGCACAAATAATCAAAACAATCGGAACAACAATCCAAGCCTCATTAATGCCGAAAACTGTACGAATTGTAATTTGGATAGGCTGATGTAGTAACATAATTAGTAATGAGTTAATGCCTAAATACTTTAAAAATGTAGAGGCTATAGGTAAGGTATTAATAATCTTTGATAAAAAGATTAAAAGAATAATTATTGAAAATGACACAATTTGACTTAATAACGGTATTCCATAACTAGCATATTTATAATCAATTTCGGTGTCAAAAAGTAATTCGGGCATAAAAAATACGACTGATAATATAGTAATACCAGAAAAAATTAAGAATTTAGAACGATTTTTAGTGTTTTTATAGATATAGCCAATATGAAATAAGAACATGGTACCAGCAACCACATTAAGGTTTAACGGTAACCAAAAGTGACTAAATATTATCGAGTTTACAAAACTTAAACAGAATAAGAAAAAAACAACTATAGTAACTTGATGTAGTGAAAGGTACACATTTAATGCATTATAGACTTGTAATGTCACAAAATAGCAAGTTATGAACCAAAAAGCACTAAACCAGCCTGTCAATGCTTGCCCCCCAATAACCATTGGTATTAAAGACTCATCTACAAGTGCTTCCCAATTAGATAACAGTATATTTTTAGTTATAAATGGTATCGATAATATAACTAAAAATGAGCAATATGGTATGAGCAGTTGTGCCGATTTTTCTCTGAAGAATAACGCTATATTTTCTTTAGTTCTATATAAGTACCCGCCAATAACAAAAAAAAGGGGCATATGGAAAGTAAAGATAAAATCCCTCAATGTTCCAGGGGTTACATGCCCTATTACCACAAGCAGTATCCCAATTCCCTTTATTATATCAACCCACTCTTCTCTTTCCGTAGCCATTTTACAACCTTATAAAGTTAAAGCGAGAATCGAACCCTGATAAATTTATTATAAATTTTACTTAATGATCTTCTTATTCCTAAGATTTTAACCCTATTTATCCTATCAATAATACTTTTCTCATTGAACGGAAGCTTTAACAAGCCTTTTTTTAACGTCTGAATAACTCTCATTTGGATATCATCATTTTTCTTCATTTCTGTTGGAAAACTATTTAGTATAGATAATAAGTCCCTACAATTGACTGGGTGTATTCGATCATAGCCCGTAATATCTAACGCCTGTTCAATCGAGGCTAACCAACAACCGACTCTTTGCTCAAGATAAAAACGATTATTAAACTCCAAACTGCCCGTGTTATTAGAATCACAATTATCAAGCCACACGTTTATAGAGTCGCTTCTTTTTTTACATTTATCTAAATTAGGGAACAGTCTCTTCAATTCATTATATTTATCAACTTTAACTGCTTCGTTTTTAGTTAAAAGTGGATAAAATTCTCTAGCAATTTCCCAAATACCACCTCTTAGAATAATTACTTTCTCATTATCAGTGATAGTCTTAAGTTGATCAAACTGGCCATAAGAATAATATAATTTATCAACCCCTACATACTGCTTAAAGCAATGTTGTTCAAAATCATCATACTTTTCCTTATTGTACTTTGTTTTATCTTGCTTAATAAATTGGTGAGGAAAATTAAAAGTTTTAGATAGCTTTTTTGGAATCGTCTCATCCGATTTCCCCAGAAAAGGCCTTTCAAAAGTGTAAGTACTAAACTCTACATCAGAAGAAATACATGCCGAAAGTAAGGTCCGAGAATCAAATCCAGCGGTTAATGGTAATAATATTTTACCGTCAAAATCAGTCTCTATATTTATCATCAACTGTTTCAACTTTCTTGAAAGCTCACCTATTAAATTCTCGGGATCTTTACCTTCAAAATCAGTACGCAACTGTTGAAACCTCTCTATTTTAAAAGAAAATTCAAAGTTTAATATTTCATCACCCAACAATCTTTTTACATGTTTTACTGGGGTTTCAGGACCAGGAAACCAATCCATATCGTCTGTTGTAGCAGTTTCATAGTCATCTGAGTTTAATTCATAATGACAAATTTCATTGATTAGAGATAGACTGCTTGATATGCATTGTTTATTTTCATCATAAAAACACTGTAAATTCCCAGAAGCATCTTGGTAGATTTTATTATTATAAATCAACAGCCAACGACCAGACCAACTTGAAGTAAATTGAATAACATCAGTATCATTACAAATATTTATCAGTTGCTTTCTCGGGCTATCTTTATCCTCAACAGTTTCAAAAGCTAGGCCAATTAACAGAACTCCATTAATAAATTGACATTCCAATTCGCGATGACAATACAACCACTTAGTACCAAATTGAATTTCTTTAAAATCATTGTGATTTTCGAAACTAATATCCTTCACGGAAGAAATGAAATATTGTTTATTGTGCATATTGCTCTCGATGTTAGTCTATCTAATAACGTCTAAATAAAAATCGGATAGTGTACTTTGAAGATGAGCCCATTTAAGTTCTTGGCTGGTGCTCAGTGCTTTAATATTAAAGTTAAAGTCAATTTCAACTAAGTCGCTCGATGTTAACTCACCTGTATACATCGAAATATTCCCACCTAAAAATTCATTATACTCTGCAAAATTTTCAGAGTATGGTACGAGTACTTTTTTATTAAAAGATATAGAAAGAAGTGCACTACCCGAATTGAATATATTCTTAAAAGGCAAGACTGTTATATCTGCAGCATTATAATAAGTTTGTAATTCAGAATCATCTATAAACTTATTGTGTACAATTATCTGAGGATTATTATTGACCAGCTTAAGTATTGTTTGGTAATAAGCATTGCTTTCAAAATTCCCCGCTATAAGTAATATGTTATTTGTACTCATATCATCAGCGTTGAATATATTAATTAGTGTTTCAATGTTTTTATAAGGCCTAACCAAGCCTAAAAATAAAAATACATTTGCACTCTTATCGATCAGTAATTTACTTCTAGCAGTTACCCTATCAACTTGATTCTCGTATATCTCGGTATACAGTCCGTGATAAACAACCTTTTTCTTCCATTTTCTACTTTGAACAGTCGTATCCTGAAACTGTAATTCATTAGATTTTGACAGGGATACGACCCCATCTACAATATTGTAAAAAGACCACCAAAAGAATGAATTCAACTTAGGGTAAAGTATCTTATGTGGTTTTAGATTATGAACTGTCCAGACAATTTTTTTTCCGCATATTTTGGCGTAAAGAAAAGAGGCTATAAGCAAAAGGGAACCAAAAAAAGCCTTTATAAAATAATTACTGCTTAGATATACTTCAGGCCAATGTATATGAATTACATCATAATTCAGCATAAAGCATTTACGAAAGCTAAACTCCTTAACTATGACATCATTTTCCTCCATATTTTTATACAGCAAGTAATTATACGGATTGACTTTCTTATTTTTAAAAGCAGGAAAGGCTAAAACTTTTATCATAAAACTATTCCTTTGACCTCAACTTGAAAATTGAAATTCTCAAAACTATGTGTCAATTATTATATTATGGAGAAGGGCTAACGCCAAAAGTACTAGAAATGTTACAAGTAACTTAATTGAAAAACCGAAACTAAAGTGCATAAAAGAAACTAGTCACTACCAAACAAATCACGGGTATAAACTTTGTCTGCTACATCATCTAGGATATCAGACATACGGTTCGATACAATAACATCAGAGATAGCTTTAAACTCATTTAAGTCTTTATAAACCTTGGAGTGAAAGAATGTATCTTCTTTAAGCTCAGGTTCAAACAAAACTACTTCAATGCCTTTGGCTTTAATGCGTTTCATTATGCCTTGAATGGCTGAGGCTCTAAAATTATCAGAGCCTGTTTTCATTATCAGGCGGTATATGCCGACAACTTTCGGCTGTTTATTGATAATCGAAAAGGCAATATGGTCTTTACGTACTGTGTTAGATTCAACAATAGAGCTAATGATTGTATTAGGTACATCTTCAAAATTAGCTCTAAGTTGCTTAGTGTCTTTTGGTAAACAATATCCACCGTAACCAAATGAAGGATTATTATAATGACTACCAATTCTAGGGTCTAAGCCTACACCTTCGATGATTTGTTTTGTGTCTAAACCATGAGTTTCAGCATAAGTATCTAACTCATTAAAGTAAGAAACACGCATTGCTAAATAGGTATTTGAGAATAATTTAACAGCTTCAGCTTCTGTTGAATCAGTTAACAGAATTTCTATGTCTTGTTTAATAGCACCTTGCGCTAATAAATTTGCAAAAGTTTCTGCTCGCTCAGATTTTTCACCAACAATAATTCTTGATGGGTGAAGGTTATCGTAAAGCGCTTTGCCTTCACGTAAAAATTCAGGTGAAAATATAATATTACTACAGCAAAGCTTTTGCTTAATGCGTTTGGTAAAGCCTACAGGTACAGTAGATTTAATTATCATTACTGCGGTAGGGTTAGCGGCCATAACATCTTTTATGACGGCTTCAACTGATGAAGTATTAAAATAATTATTTTCTTCATCGTAATCTGTTGGCGTAGCAATAATTACATAGTCTGCATCACTGAAAGCTTTCTGTTTATCTGTTGTCGCAATTAAGTTTAATGTTTTGTTCTCTAAGAAATCTTCAATTTCAACATCTGAAATAGGCGATTTTTTATCATTAATCAGCTTAATTTTCTCTTCAACAATATCAAAAGCAATAACTTCATTATGTTGCGCAAGCAATACTGCATTTGATAAACCTACGTAACCTGTTCCTGCGATTGTAATTTTCATTTGTATCAATACCCTTTCTTAGCTAATACTTTGTTCATTAATATAAAAGAACGTTTACTTGCTGCTCTTTTATTCGATAACTTATTGTACTGACTTACCAAAAAACTGCTTCAGGCTGCTTTAAAGTCTTGCCCTAACTTCCTTGGTTAAATGTAAAGTTCTACATTGGTCATTATTTAATTGGTTTTTTAATCACAAATATGTACTTACTTTCAAGTGGCAAGCACCTAGCATTTTATGTATTTAAAGTTATGTTTAAACTTGTGTTTAAAGGGGAGACGTTTTAGGTATGATAAATTATGAAGATTGTTCTTAATTTCCATATCATTTTTGAGTTTATGACTCGTCCCTTAATCAAAAAAAAAGATTATACTTACGCTACATATAATAGCAATTCTTATTTCCCTTTTGCATCAACAATCAATTCATGAGGCTTCAGGAAAAATAAGGGCTGGTGCCCTTATTTTTATTAGCGTTAATGCAATTAGATAACCTATTGGTAACCAAATTAACAATGTGCGTAAAAAACCTCACGGCACAGCTAAAACACGAACATTCGTCAAAGAAAGCGACTTAAAGCGGAATTTAAATTCGTCTTATTTCAATCACTTGTGATACTCTTTAAACCAATCTATAACTTTTCGCATACCATATTCAATATTAGTATCAGGTTTAAAGCCAACTTCTGCTGTTAAGCTATCAATATCTGCAAACGTAGCTGGTACATCACCTGCTTGCATTGGCATGTAGTTCTTTTTCGCTTCTTTACCTGCGGCCTTTTCAATGGCTTCAATAAAGGTCATCAGCGCGATAGGCTCGTTATTACCAATATTAAACACTTTATATGGTGCTTTACTTGAAGAAGGTGAAGTATTTGAGTTTTCTGCATTACGAAGTGGCACTACATTTTGTATCCGGATAATACCTTCAACAATGTCATCAATATAAGTAAAATCACGTTTCATTTTTCCGTGATTGAACACTTTAATTTCACGATCATTCAAAATAGCATCAGTAAATAGGTAAGGCGCCATATCTGGACGTCCCCACGGACCATAAACAGTGAAAAAGCGTAGTCCCGTGGTTGGTAAGTCATATAAATGACTATAGCTGTGCGCCATTAATTCATTTGACTTTTTAGTTGCTGCATATAAAGACACAGGATGATCAACCGCATCTTCCGTTGAAAATGGCATTTTTTCATTCATGCCATATACCGAACTTGAAGAAGCGTAAACCAAGTGCTGCACTTTATTATGACGACAGCCTTCTAAAATGGTTGCGAAACCAACAATATTAGAGTCTATATACGCCATAGGGTTTTCAATTGAGTAACGAACGCCCGCTTGTGCAGCAAGATGTATAACACGGTCGAATTGTTGCTCGGCAAACAGTTTTTCCATACCCGCTCTATCTGCTAAGTCGAGTTTAACAAAGGTGAAATTATCAAATTTATCAAGACGCTTTAATCTCGCTAACTTAAGGTTGGGGTCGTAGTAGTCATTTAGATTATCCAGGCCAATAACATCGTGCCCTTCATTACATAAACGCTCGGCAACAAAATTACCAATAAAACCTGCTGCGCCTG
>Ga0209396_1001101_pt1 | contig 30667 bp, 29 predicted proteins | sample GOMGulsemesocosm_6_FD_184638 | JGI IMG/M metagenome (GOLD analysis project Ga0209396, IMG submission 184638) | Methane-oxidizing microbial communities from mesocosms in the Gulf of Mexico - GOM8C Gulf of Mexico (SPAdes) (version 2) | ecosystem: Environmental > Aquatic > Marine > Cold seeps... | reverse complement strand
CGCAAAATTACTTGCTGCTAAGAGCACCAAAACGTTTGTTGAATTTATCAACACGACCACCGGTCTCAGCAGCTTTCTGCTTACCAGTGTAAAATGGGTGACATGCTGAACATACGTCTAAGTGAATGTCTTTCTTCGCTGTAGAACGCGTTACTATGATGTTACCGCAAGAACAAGTTGCTTTGAACTCAACGTAATTAGGATGAATACCGTCTTTCATGGAAACCTCTGTATTAAGGCCGTATCGCCACTTAGTCAGTCATTATTGCTGCCAAGCACCATACGAGTTAAAAATAATGGAGGCGAATTTTAAATGATCAGCCCATGCTTAGCAATAGCAGAAAGGGTGTAATTGTTAAAAAATGAACAATAAATGTCTTATCGGCGTCAAAAGCACAATTTTTAATGATCTCCCTTGGCATCTTCACCACAAGTCGGCAGAATAGCCCCATTATTTTTAAAGAAGTGTCGCTATGCAGGTTAACTATATTCAAGTCGCTATTCCTGTTCCTATGCGTCAGTTATTTACTTATATCATTCCACAAAATATCAAAAGCGAAGCGTTACATATTGGTGCACGCGTGGTTGTACCCTTTAGCCATAGACAAGTCATTGGTATTATCATAAGTACTAGCACAACTTGTGAAATTGATGATAAAAAACTTAAAGCAATAATAAGTTTAGTGAACGACAACTTCCGCTTTCCTCCAACGTTATTAAACTTCCTGCAACGCTGTGCTAACTATTACCACCACCCAATAGGTGACGTTTTACAACTCGCGCTTCCGGCATTACTTCGCCAAGTTGAGCAGCCGACTATTGATTTAGCCACTAAATGGCACGAGCTAAAAAACGAGACAGCAGATGAAAGCAGTGCTGTTATTGAAAAAATAGCGAAAAAAGCTCCAAAGCAAATCGCGTTGCTGTCATTAATTCAAGCGCATAATGGCATTACTTGGGCTGAAATTCGCACATTGGGCTTTACCAAAGCGCAGTTAAATGCCCTTGAAAAAAAGCAGTTAATTGAAGAAAAAAAACAGAAAGCTATCCCTTTTGTTTATCAAGATAGCGCCTTAGCTGAAGATGAAAAATTAACCTTAACCGTTGAGCAAGCTGTGATTGTTTCAACTGTAAAACAGGCCTTTGGTGAGTTCTCTTGTCATTTAGTTGATGGTGTAACGGGCAGTGGGAAAACCGAAGTTTATTTGCAAGCGATGGAAAAAACATTAGCCGCCAACAAACAAGTTCTTGTACTGGTGCCTGAAATTGGCTTAACCCCGCAAATGCTCAGCCGGTTTGAACAACGCTTTAATTTACCCATTTGTCTGCACCATTCAGGTTTAAATGATAAAGAGCGTTTGCAAACTTGGTTAGCCGCACAACGCGGTACTGCTGCAATAATTATCGGAACTCGCTCGGCCATATTTTCGCCACTTCATCATCTGGGGCTTATTATTATCGATGAAGAACACGATGGCTCCTTCAAACAACAAGACAGCTTTCGCTATCAAGCCCGTGACATTGCTATTTTGCGCGCGCGCCTGTTAAATATTCCCATTGTATTAGGCAGTGCAACGCCAAGTTTTGAATCATTACAAAATGCCTTATCAGGTAAATATCAATATCATCAATTAACCAAAAGACCCGGTCAAAGTATCCAATCTAAAATCACGCTGATAGATGTTGTTCAACAACAAATGGAACACGGTTTATCTGGCACATTAAAAAAAGCTATTGAAAACACACTGAAACGTGGCGAACAAGCGCTTATATTTTTAAATCGTCGCGGTTATGCGCCAGCGATTAATTGCCAAGAATGTCACTGGATAGCTGACTGCCAACGATGTAACAAATCATATACGTTACACCAAGGACAAAAACTACTTATTTGCCATCATTGCAGCAGTCAAAAGCGTATTCCTTATCAATGTCCAAGTTGTGGCAGTGTCCGAATTAAACCTATGGGGCAAGGTACTGAACAATTAGAAGAACGTATTAGCGAGTTGTTTTCAGAATACAGCACTGTAAGAATAGATCGCGATAGCACGCGGAAAAAAGGTGAACTTGCCAAGTTATTACAAGAAGTGAGCGACAAAAAACACCAATTATTGATTGGCACACAAATGTTAGCAAAAGGTCATCATTTTCCTGACGTTACTTTAGTTGCGGTTTTAGATGTTGACGGCGCTTTATTTAGTTTTGATTTTCGCGCTGCAGAGCATATGGCACAATTGCTGGTACAAGTTGCAGGTCGTGCAGGCCGAGAAAGTAAGCCCGGCAAAGTATTAGTACAAACCAACTTTCCTGAACACCCTTTATTACAAGACTTAGTGAATAATGGTTATCCTCATTTTGCTAAGTACGCGCTAACTGAACGAAAACAAGCTTTACTACCGCCCTTTAGTTACCAAGCATTATTTCGAGCTGAAGCTAATTACCCGTCTTATCCTGAAAAGTTTTTACGGGCATTAACTGAAGTTGCTTTTGATGGTTGTCAATTTGCTGGCCCAGTACCGGCCGCAATGGAAAAAAAAGCAGGAAAATATCGTTACCATTTAATTGTGCAAGCTAAGTCACGCAAAGAGCTGCATATGGCTATTCATCAGCTGATTCATCATATTTCACAGAACGAATGGCAGAAAAAAGTTCGATGGACTGTCGATATAGACCCACTCGATTTAAGTTGGTAAATATCAATTACAATTTTACATACGAAACTTGTGTCATTTTTTTTATAGTTAGTTAAAATTGCCGCAGGTTTCCCGATATATTATTTTTTCATGGCTCATCAAGATTACGTTTCCCGCTCCCAGAACAAAGATAAAAAGAAAAGCCCTTATAAAGGTAAAACACCACCAGAGCCAACCTTTACCCTAAAGTTCAAACTTATTTTATTATTATCACTGACATTAATAGGTGGTTTTGGTTACGCTTTATGGACAATTAAAGATAATAAGCCACAACCTCAAGCAGAAAAAATAAAGACTGTTGCCTCCAAAGACGTCGTTGAAAAAAGTTTACCAACACCACCAAAAGAAAAATGGGCTTATGTGGACGACCTTAAAAGTAAAGAGGTAGAAGTCGGTCAATACGAAGTTAAAAATAAAGGCCCTTATAAACTACAATGTGGTTCATTTAGAACAAAGAAACAGGCAGAAGTATTAAAAGCAAATATCGCCTTTGCTGGACTATCTTCACAGGTAGGCGCACCAAAGAGTAAAACAAACTTGTATTACAAAGTATTCTTAGGTCCGTACGATCGTAAACGAGAAGCCGAAAAAGATAAACATAAGTTAAAAAGTAATAATGTTAATCGTTGTATAATCATGCCTTGGAAATAATCACTACATTTATCCTCCCTCCTCCTTGAAAAAGTCATAATTAGCCTTATCTATTCTTCATAGATTTAGATAATCATTTGAGGTTAGTTGTGACTACTATCGTATCCGTAAGACGCAATGGCAAAGTAGCCATTGGTGGTGATGGCCAAGTTTCGCTTGGCAACACAGTAATGAAAGGCAATGCTCGTAAAGTTCGTCGTTTATATAACGGCAAAGTACTCGCTGGTTTTGCTGGTGGCACTGCTGATGCATTTACGCTCTTTGAACGTTTTGAAAGTAAATTAGAACAACACCAAGGCCATTTAACAAAAGCCGCCGTAGAGCTAGCTAAAGATTGGCGTAGCGATCGTGCCTTGCGAAAGTTAGAAGCGTTACTCGCTGTTGCAGACGAAACGGCTTCGTTGATCATTACCGGTAATGGTGATGTTGTTCAGCCTGAGCATGACTTGATTGCTATTGGCAGTGGCGGAAACTTTGCTCAGTCAGCCGCACTCGCTTTATTAGAAAACACCGATCTTAGTGCCAAAGAAATTGTTGAAAAATCGTTAACAATTGCCGGTAACATTTGTGTATTTACCAATCATGAACATACTATTGACGAGCTATAATCAGCTGCAATTGAAGATAAATAAGCTTTAAGGAATTATCATGTCGAATATGACACCTCGTGAAATTGTTAGCGAGTTAGACAGCCACATTATTGGCCAAAGTGACGCTAAACGTGCCGTTGCCATCGCCTTAAGAAATCGCTGGCGTAGAATGCAATTAAATGAAGAACTGCGTGTTGAAGTAACCCCTAAAAACATTTTGATGATCGGCCCAACTGGCGTAGGAAAAACTGAAATTGCCCGTCGTTTAGCCAAGCTAGCCAACGCACCTTTTATTAAAGTCGAAGCTACTAAATTTACTGAAGTCGGTTATGTAGGTAAAGAAGTTGAAACCATTATTCGTGACTTAGCGGATATGGCGATAAAGATGACGAAAGAACAGGAAATGTCTCGTGTTAAGCATTTAGCAGAAGAAGCTGCTGAAGAACGAATTCTCGAAGTTTTAATTCCTTCTCCTCGTGACGGCTTTGGTGAAAATGAATCCGCTGACAATAGCAGCACTCGTCAAATTTTCCGTAAAAAATTACGCGAAGGAAAATTAGACGACAAAGAAATTGAACTAGATTTAGCCGCCTCTCCTATGGGCGTTGAAATCATGGCTCCTCCTGGCATGGAAGAAATGACGTCACAGCTACAGAATATGTTTCAAGGCATGTCGAATGAAAAAACAAGCAAGCGTAAATTAAAAATTAAAGATGCGTTCAAAGCTTTGCAAGAAGAAGAAGCATCCAAGATTGTCAATAATGAAGATATTAAAGAAAAAGCTATTTATTCAGTAGAACAAAATGGCATTGTTTTCATTGATGAAATTGACAAAATTTGTAAACGTGGCGATAGCTCAGGTCCTGATGTTTCTCGTGAAGGTGTTCAGCGAGATTTGCTTCCTCTCATTGAAGGTTCAACCGTTAGCACTAAACATGGCATGATCAAGACTGATCATATTTTGTTTATTGCGTCAGGTGCTTTCCAAATGTCTAAGCCATCAGATTTAATTCCTGAATTACAAGGTAGATTGCCTATTCGTGTGGAATTACAAGCGTTAACGACTAATGACTTTGTTAGAATATTAACCGAACCTAACGCATCCCTAACAGAGCAATATATTGCGCTATTAGAAACTGAAGGCGTGAATATTTCATTTAGTGAGGATGGCATTCAAGCATTAGCGAATGCGGCATGGCAAGTTAATGAAAGCACTGAAAACATTGGCGCTAGACGTTTACATACTATGATGGAAAGACTTATTGAAGACTTATCATTTAATGCTGACAAACGTGCTGGCGAAGTTATTGTAATTGATAAAGAATACGTTGAAGACAAGATATCTGAATTAGTTAAAAATGAAGATTTAAGCCGTTTTATTCTATAATTCAATCGTGATTTTATTCAATGGTTTAGTTTATAAAGTAGGAGACTTGTTTCCTACTTTATAAACACTTTTAAACTCATTTACAAAGTAAGAGTATAAATGAACATTATCCAATTTACGTTGAGCAACCAGCAAAAAAAATTAACCCTTAATTTTGATGATAAGTCTCAATTGAGTTATCACTTTGAATATTTACGAGTCTTCTCGCCTGCCGAGTCTAAACCTAAAAACGGCTCATTAACACCAGAGGTATTTCATAAAAAAGAAGTGTCTCTGCTAGGTATTGAACCGCTCGGTAAATATGGACATCGTTTAATATTTAATGATAACCATAGTGCTATATTTTCAAATAACGATTTTCAAAGCCTCTACAAAAACTATGAAAGTAATTGGCAGCAATATTGTGAAAGCTTAACCAAGATTCAAAGCCGAGAAGCTTCAATTAATTTCACCGAAGTAAAGTAAGTAGTAATAGATTCACTTAAAAATAAAAAGGAATAGAAACCTATTGGCTCCTACTCCTTAATTGTCTACATTCTTAAACTTTAAACTTTAAACTGGCTTACTTCATTATTTAAGACCATAGCTTGTTGAGACAATTCTTCACTCATTTGCGCATTTTGATGTGAAATATTTCCAGCCTGCTCAGCAACATCCCTTATTTCAACGACATGTTGGTTTACTTCAGAAGCTACTGCACTTTGCTCTTTTATCGCCGTGGCAATAGCAGTATTCATTTCCATTATAGTTGAAACATCATGGGTAATTTCTTCTAACATTTGCCCTGCAGAACTTGCTTGTTCGGCACTGTCTTGCCCTTGTGTACGACAAATAGCCATATGGGAAACAATCTCTTTAGTACGCCCTTGTAAAGAAGTAATAATAGTCTCAATTTCTTGGGTTGAATCTTGAGTTCGGCTGGCTAATGTTCTAACTTCATCTGCTACAACAGCAAAGCCACGCCCCTGTTCCCCAGCTCTTGCTGCTTCAATAGCCGCATTTAAAGCTAACAGATTAGTTTGTTCTGCAATGCCACGGATAACATCTAATACAGAGCCAATAGTATCGCTATCTTTAGCAAGTTCCTGCACAATAACCTCTGACTCTCTAAGTTTTTCAGAAAGCTCATCAATTTTATTAATCGTTTGAGTAACCCCCTCTTTACCACTGATAGCGTTATTATTAGTGGTTTCCGCTTTACTTGCTGCAGCATTGGTATTATTAGCAATTTCATCTACCGTAGCCGCCATTTCAGTAACGGCTGTTGCCACCATATCTGTTTGCTGAATTTGCGAATCAACACCAGAATTAGCAATATGAATATTTTTTGATAAACTGTCGGTTGCCTCATTAACAGTATTAACAGAATGATTAACTGAAGTAATTAAGTCTCTAAAACTACTGAGCATATTATTAAACACAGTTGCCATTTCACCAATTTCATCATCACTACTCGTATTGACGGTCAATGATAAGTCTTGAGTTTCCGCAACTTGATTCATCGTATCTTTAAGCTGTGTAATACCCAACAAAATACTGCGGCTAAATATTATCCCAAAAACTAATGCTATGATTAAAACTATAATGGAAACACTATAAGATAAGGTATCAACATAAAAGATATGATCTTCAACTGCTTTTTTTGTTTTTACTATCAATTTAGCAGTAAGGTCATCAACTTTATGAACAGTTGACCGCATAATACCTTGAATACCACTAGTAGAATTTAAACCCATTTCTTTTTGAGCGCTAACTAAGTTTTCAAAGGCGCTCTGATAAGCTGAAAGCCCCCCCGTAATCTGCGCTTTAAGTGAAGGGGTTAATGAGCTGTTATCAATGTTATCAATGAAAATAGCAGCGTTGTCTTGCCAACGGGTTAAATATTTTTCATCAAGGCGCAGCATAAAATCTTTTTCGTTACGTCTTAACTGAAGCATGTTGCTTAATAATTTATAGTCACTATTACCTAATAACTCTTCAACATAGTGCACTGAGGTTCTTAGCTCACCATACAAACCATCTTTGGGGTTTAAGCCAATTCGCTTTTGTGATTCAACCAAAGCTTTAAAATGTCGGTTATAATCGACTAAGACCTTAGTTAATAGGTCCACCTCTGTTGTTTCATTATTATTTTTAATAAATGAGCTTTTCAGGGCATTAAGCGTGTTCTTAATTTGAGCTATTTTTTTATTAAACTTGTCTAAATACTTGAGATCTTTACGAGCAAGAAAGTCTTTTTCATTTCGCCTAAGCTCCAATACATCAGATTCTATATCACCAATATTACGTGCCACACCAACGTCATCTTGTAATGAACCGACAGAAAAACTCAGTAAACCGAGCATAAAAAACATAGCGATAATTATTATCGCGGTATTTGACATTAATTTGTGCTTGATGAGCATAAAAAAACTTCCTAATTAATAAAAAAACTAAACTGATTTTAGTATAGTTAAGAATATGAATTTAGGATGATTTATATAGGTTATTTAAGGGAAGGTTGAAAATTACTTTCTGGCAAGGTATTTTTTTAACGCGTCTTCAGGCAAGGGTTTACTGATAAAGTACCCCTGTACGGCGTCACAACCAATATTTCGTAACAAACGTAATTGTTCCTCGGTCTCAACGCCCTCTGCAAGTACACGCTTACCTAGACCATGAGAAAGTTCGACCATAGATTTTACTATGGTTAAATCAGAGTCATTACTGGCAACTTCTTCAATAAAGCTTCTGTCTATTTTAATTTTATCTATCGGTAGTCTACGTAAGTACGCTAAGGACGAGTAACCTGTACCAAAATCATCAATAGAGACTTTAATACCCATGTTTTGTAATACCACAATAGTGTTCATTGCCGTAGCTATTTCTGTGATAACAATATTTTCAGTGATTTCGAGTTCCAAACAACGCGCTGGAATATCATACTTAAAGAGCAGGGCTTGAATATTTTCAATCAACAGAGGGTCTTGAAACTCAACCGCAGTAATATTCACTGCCACAGTAACCTTACGCTTATATTGTTTCTGCCATCGAGCAATGGCTTGGCATGCTTGCTCAAGCACGTAGCTATCTAATTCACTAAATAAATTCAGAGACTCTATATCAGGTAAAAAACTACCAGGCTGTAATAATCCTCGCTCGGGATGTAACCAACGAACTAAAGCTTCAAATCCCTCTAAGCGATTGGTAAGTAAGTTAAGTTGGGGCTGATAATAGAGAACAAATTCATTATGCTCGAAGCCATGACGAATTTCTTTTTCCATAGCGAGTAAACGGCGTCCATGCGACTGCATACCGGTTTTATATTTCACTGTTGCGATATTCTGGCTTTCTGCTTGCGCTAGTGCCAAATTAGCTTTTTGTAATAAGTCTTCTGCTAAAACGCCATCGGTCGGATATAAGCAATAGCCAATAGAGCACTGCAACAGCACTTTATGCTGCTTAATATGATAGGGGCGACTAATTAGATCATGTAAATGTTCAATAGCCGCTTCTTGCTGTTTTTTATCCGCGGCATCAATAACAAAAACAAAAGAATCACCACTCAAACGGCCAATTACTTGTGGTAAGAAAATGCTTTCATCTAAACGACTCGCTATTTTCCCCAAAATTAAATCGCCAACTTTCAATCCATAAGTATCATTTACAAATTTAAAGCGTTTCATATCTAGTAAATAAATAGCTAAGGTTTGTTTATTATTTTCGGCCTGTTCTATAACTGTTGGCAATTTATTCATGACTTGTTCACGGTTTAGTGCACCGGTCAAAGAGTCATGTTTACCAAGATATTGTGCTTTATTTATCGCTGAAATAGCAATATTTCTTTCAGCTCCTTGCATCCAAATAAGCATTGAAAATGCTAATAACGTAAAAGCCCCCATATCAATATAAATTAAAATTTCGCTTAACTCCTTAAACCAATATTCTGTAATCAGTACAATAGATAAGAAAGAAAAAAGGATATACCGCAACCCCATAAAAAGACAGTACCCCATAAAGATACGAGCAGAGAAATGATTCGCAGATGAGTTATATAAGAAAAAGACGGCCATCAACAGTCCACAGCCCATCAAAAATGCGGGTAGGCTCTCTCGTAAATAAAAGCGGTTATAGACTTCATCAAGCTCAAAACCATAAAGTAAGGTTGCAGCTATGCCAAGTAAACCACTGAGAACAAGAGCATAATTGATGATATTTTCAGATATGTATTTCTTTTTCGTAGCACAATAAATACCAAACAATAAGGTAACTAAATGAAAATACAGAGTAGATTGAGTTACGCAGGTATGAATAACCTTCTCTATTGCGGTGACACTGACATCTATAAGTAATTTGTCGATAACCAAAGAGAATTGATGAAGGCTTAATGCAAATAAACTCAGCATCCAATACTTAACATATTGACGCCCTAAACCTCGGTAATACATAAGTAAAAGTGTCGCAAGTAAACCAAACACTATCGTTTCAACAGAGAATAATAAACTATGGTAATAATACTTTTCGCTCACTATATTTATACCCTAGTTGAAAAGACGACAAACCATTAAATAGCTTTTTTGAAAGCAATTCAAGTAAGTAACGAATTATAAGCTACTTTTGTATTATTCATCTTTTATTGGGTATAATTAAAACCTAATCTAGGAACGCATTAATACGAGGGTTGTGTCAAGAAACCGTAGCGTTATACTAAGACGATTCATTCTTCTCTATCATAAAACTAGGAAGCCATCATGGAATATAATACGTCAGAACTTTGTAATGTTTATGCCGAATTAATTGATGTGCTCGACCCTATTTTTTGTAATTACGGAGGTCGTAGTACTTTTGGTGGTCAAGTAGTTACGGTGAAATGCTTTGAAGATAATGGTCTTATTCAACAAGTAGTTGCGGAAAATGGCCTAGGAAAAGTATTAGTCATTGATGGTGGAGGCTCTACGCGCAGGGCACTTATTGATAGTAAAATTGCCGAAACAGCAGCGAATAATAACTGGGAAGGCATTATTTGTCACGGCAGCGTACGTGATGTTGATGCCATTGAAGAAATAGATTTAGGGATACAAGGATTAGTTTCCACTCCTGTAGGCGCCAGCGTTCAAGCTATTGGTGAAACTGATGTTGCCATAAATTTTGCAAGTGTTACTTTTTTCCCTGATGATCATATCTATGCTGATAATACTGGTATTATTTTATCTCCAGAGCCGTTAGATATTGATTAATAATCAAGTTTTCATGACCTATTGTTCTGATTCACTATGCGGATATTGCTCTAACCAACGTTTAACCCATATTTCGATTTCATCGAAAACTACACCTCTGCTCAAGTGTCTGCCTTGTGCATAATCCCCTCCCATAGATTTAAATACGTGTTCGATATGTGAGTTATTAATCGAGGTACCAATAAGAGGCAACTGCATTGCACGTGTTAGATTAATGAGTGCATTAATAATGGCCTTATCTGAACCGTTATCTCCTTGGCTATCGCTATTTTTATTTAAAAGGTTACAGTTAATTTTTATTTGATGAATACTGACTTTACGTAGATAGCGTAAAGATTCATAGCTTCCTGAAAAATCGCCAATCGCCACTTTTATTTCTAAAGATTTAAGTTGATCAATTATCGCTTTAGCTCTTTGATTGGCAGATAAAATCAATTTTTCGTCTAATTCAACAAGGATATTTTTTTCACTGACTCGATGCTCTTTTATTTGAAGAGCAATATAATCGACTAAAGCGGGCTCTAGTAACTCTTTACTGGTTAATGTGATGGTGACAGGTTTTTCAAAGCCAATCTTTTGTAATTTTTGTAATACCTTACAGGCTTGCACGATCATCTGTTTCGTTAATAAGTAAATATCTCCACTATGTTCTGCAATATCGACAAACTGGCTTAATTCCCAAGGGGCATTGTCATCATTATACCAATGCACCAACATTTGAAACCCTAAGATCTTTTTATTGCTCAAACACACTTGTGGCTGAATATACCAATGCAATTTTTTATCTGCTATGTCTCGCTTCAAACGCTCCATACGACTTAGTTGGCGCTCAGTATAAAGCGCATTATTATGATCAAAGTAGCTCAATGTCTGTTGAGTTTGCTCTGAAATCAGTAAAGCATCTTCCGCGAATGAAATAATTTCACCAATATTATGGCTGTATTCTCCAATATATGCCGCGCCAAAAGCCAATTCAAAGTTTAACGAAAAACTTTTAAAACTCATTGCACTCGGTACAGATGCCGCTAATTCACGACATAGGTGCTCAACCTTACTATTGTCTGTATGGTTATCACCGCTAAGATCTAAAACGACTAAAAAATGTAAACCTTGTAAGCGAGAAATATTACTTGGCGACGCTTCATTAGAAAAATTAATTAAGGCCGAGTTACCAGCCATTTTTTGTTGTAAGCAATAGGCTAGCTGTAACAAAAGAATATCTGAATTATGATGTCCTAAAACCGTATTTACCGCCTGAAAATTGATTGGTTTAAAAGTAATAACTGCAAATTTTGATTTAGACTTTTCCTTAACTACTTTTGTTAGTTGCTCTAAAGCTTGTTGATAACTAGGTAAGTTTGTCGCTGGATCTAATGGGTATAAAGACGGTAACTGTTTAGTTTCGTCCTTGTCGTTAAGCTCTAACCGTACCGCTTGCACTAAATACCAACAACCATTTATTAACGCTGCTAAATATGAAACAACAATAGCCGACACTAACCATGTTGCACTAATATAAGCATTTAACCAGGCGAAAAGAGTCGCAACAAAAACAAGATGAATTAGCCATTGTACCGCTAACCGAACACTACTGGGATCTTTTACTTTTTTCGAAGATACAACAGCTGCTCCAGCGCAAACAAGTACCATAGCACTGGCAGCTAACCACGCTAAATAACCATCAATATTGGGTAAAAACCATAAACTAAAAACGAAAGATAAGGCAGTGGCGAAAACAATAAAGTTGATAAAATAATTTAGTTTTTCCGATGGTGCCGAATACGTACTTCGCAACCAAAAATATAATACTGAAGAGAATATCATTGCGGATGAAAGTATCAGCTCGCTTTGATATTTAGTCGAGTATGCCAAGGCGTAAAGCATTAGCAAAACACTCATTGAAATCAATGTCGGGTATCGAAGACGAATATTTTTTAGTGGCTTAACTAAGGCGATAATTAAAATAACAGGAAACATCAAGCCTAATACAAAGGCAATATTAAATTCAGTAAAAGAAAATGAAGCAGCTTGTACCGAAGCAGAAAATAAGTAGAAGCCTAGCAACAAAGACAGAGTTTTAGTTAACGGGCGAGTAAAGCGAGAAAATTCCATATGGAGCCTTTTACGTATACAACAACAAACGCAGATGTATTAAGACTAAGCAATATAGCGTGCTTTGTATAGTAAGAGCTTATAGCAATGCCAATATATTTCTCCCTACACAATGAGAACTAACATAATGGGATTACTATGATGAGAGAAAGGGATAGTTTCGACGAGAATCAAGCCACTCACACATTGTCGAAGCCAGTCCCGATCTACTCATTAGAATATTACATAGTTTAGAGTGCTTTTTTACCGGCAATAAATAGTTCGTTAAGCGGGTTAACGCCAAATTGATAACAAAGCTCGGCAGGCTGCTCGATATTCCACATAGCAATATCAGCATCAAAACCAACGGCTAATTGTCCTTTATGGTTTGATAAACCCAGTGCTTTCGCGCCAAAACAGGTTACACCAGCTAATGCTTCCGCGGGTGTTAAACGAAATAAGGTACACCCCATATTTAACATCAGCTGAATGTTACTAATGGGTGATGAACCAGGATTTGAATCAGTAGCGATTGCCATCGGTACTTGATGCTTACGTAATAATTCCATTGGAGGTAATTGTGTTTCGCGTAAAAAATAGAAGGCACCCGGCAATAAGACAGCGACCATATCTGCCTCTTTCATTGCTTTAATACCCCCTTCATCTAGAAACTCGATATGGTCAGAAGACAAAGCATTATATTTAGCCGCTAATTCGCTGCCACCAAGATTCGATAATTGTTCTGCATGAATTTTTACCGGCAGCCCGTGACTTTTTGCTGCGGCAAATACTCTTTCTGTTTGCGCAAGGCTAAAACCAATGCCTTCACAAAAAACATCTACCGCATCTGCTAGGTTTTCTTTAGCAACTTTCGGCAGCATCTCATTACAAACCAGATCAACATACTCGTCAGGCTTACCTTTGTATTCAAGTGGTAAGGCATGAGCACCTAGGAAAGTACGTTTAATAGTAACCGGTAGTGCTTCTGCTAACTGCCCTGCTACTTTTAACATCTTAATTTCGTTTTGGGTATCAAGGCCATAGCCCGACTTAATTTCGATACTGGTCACACCTTGTTGATGTAGAGCAGTTAACCTAGGTAGTGCAGCAGCGAATAATTCAGCTTCACTTGCTTTACGTGTTGCCGACACCGTTGAAACTATACCGCCGCCAGCATTAGCAATTTCTTGATAACTTTTACCTTGTAGACGCATTTCAAATTCATTGGCTCGATTACCGCCATAAACCAAATGCGTGTGACAATCGACTAAGCCTGGCGTTAACCACTTTCCTTGTCCATCAATAACCTTAACAGTATCAGCATCATATTCAGGTAAATCTGTCGCGTGTCCTAACCAAGCAATTTTTCCGTCGCTAATGGCTAAAGCAGCATTTTCTATTGCACCATAGCTGTTTGCACCATCGGTCATGGTGGCTAAATTTACGTTGATGAATAGCGTTTGCCAAGTAGAAGAGTTAATCGTCATAAGAGATCCAAAAGTTGAATTTACCGCTACGCTTACTAAACAGTATTTATAGGGTAAGTTTAAGGTCGATTTGTTGATGTCGCCACTCTACCTGATAGCCTATGGACAAGCAAGCTTGTATATACAACTATTGACATCATCGACAATTGATGAGATTGTATATACAAGTGAAGCAGTGCAGGCGACTAATAGCTTGTCAATAATAAGTCTAGTGAAACAAAAATGACACAAATAAAAACAGCTAAGTTTACCGTAATAAAGCAGCACATCTGCCAGAAAATTGAATCAGGCCAATGGCAACAACACGAAAAAGTGCCCTCTGAAAATGAGTTGGCTGAACAGTTTTCTGTAAGCCGTATGACAGCCCGTCGTGCTTTACAAGAACTAACAGAACAAGGCTTGCTGATTCGCTCGCAAGGCTCTGGTACTTTTGTAGCTACCTTTAAGTCGCAATCGTCCTTACTGGAAATCCGTAATATTGCAGACGAAATCCAAGAACGTGGTCATAAACATCATGCTCTACAAATTACACTGAGTGCCGTTGAACTGAGTCATGAAGTTGCCATTTTATTAGGCTTAGCTAAAGGTGACAATGCTTATTATTCAGAAGTATTACATTTTGAAAACGGCGACCCAATTCAATTAGAGCAACGCTATGTAAACAGCAAACTAGTACCTAATTATTTACAGCAAGATTTTACCACTGTCACCCCTCACGAGTACTTATCTTCTGAAGCGCCCTTAACCGAAGCAACTCATGAAATAGAAGCAATACTCGCAGCAAGCAATGTTTGTAAATTACTTGCCATAGAAACGAATACCCCGTGTTTACAAGTTAAGCGCCGTACTTGGTCAAGCCAAGGCGTAGTCAGCTTAGCGACTTTAACGGCAGCTGGTCATAAATATAGACTAGGTAGCCATTTAACTTTTTAATTTTTAACTTTTAATTTAGGAGCGTTAATATGACGTTTAAATATGGTATCGACCGTTTAGATCTTGATATTGTAAATGGTATTGCCAACGGCAGTATCAAAGCAGAACTTTGCCAAGAAGCTTTAGATAAAATTAATGCCAGCCGTCAAAGAGTTGATAAAATGGCTGCTTCTGATAAAGCGGTCTACGGTATTAACACTGGCTTTGGTCCATTATGTGACACCCAGATCACACCTGAACAAACCAACTTACTGCAAACGAACTTACTTATTACGCATGCAGTAGGTGTTGGCGAGCCAATTGCCAAAGCTATTTCAAAGTTAATGTTAATCACCAAAGTTCATGCATTAAGCAAAGGATTCTCAGGTATTCGCCTAGAAACCGTTGAAAGAATGTTAAAATTCATCGAACTTGATCTTATCCCTGTGGTACCCGAGCAAGGTTCAGTAGGCGCATCTGGTGATTTAGCGCCACTTTCACATTTATTCTTACCATTACTTGGTGAAGGTGAATTCTGGCAAAGTGATGAGGGGCTAGGTGACAAAACTATACCTGCAGTACAAGCACTAAAAGAAAACGGTTTAGCGCCAATGGAATTACACGCTAAAGAAGGCTTAGCGCTAATTAACGGTACTCAATTTATCTTAGCGCATGCTATCACTGGCTTAACTAAGATGCGCTACTTGTTAGACTTAGCTGATGTAACGGGTGCTATGAGCATCGAAGGCATGCAAGGTAGTGAGTCACCATTTAGAGCAGAACTACACGAGACTCGTCCTTTCCCTGGCACTTTAAAAGTTGCTGGCCGCATGAGAATGCTCTTTAGTGGTTCTGAAAACATGGCTTCTCATACCAACTGTGAACGTGTACAAGACCCATACTCGCTTAGATGTATTCCACAAGTTCACGGTGCATCTCGTAATGCCTACAATCACTTGAATGAACTCGCTGAAATTGAGATGAATTCTGTTACTGATAATCCCATTGTTATTAGTAGTGAAGAAGCCATTTCTGGCGGTAATTTTCACGGTCAACCTTTAGCTATGGTACTTGATTATGCTTCAATTGCTGCCGCTGAATTGGGTAATATTGCTGACCGTCGTTGTTATTTACTTTTAGAAGGTTTACACGGATTACCTCGATTATTAACCGCATCCGGTGGCTTAAATTCAGGCATGATGATCCCGCAATACACCACAGCAGCGTTAGTGACTGAAAACAAATCTCTTTGTTTCCCTCCTTCAGCTGACAGTGTTCCTACCTCAATGGGACAAGAAGATCACGTATCTATGGGTAGTATTTCAAGTAGACAGTTTAACCAAATCTTAGGTAATTTAGAGAAGATTTTAGCGATTGAACTTATGTATGCAGCTCAAGCAATTGACTTTAGGCGCCCAAATAAATGCTCTGACATTATTGAGAAAAACTTCCAAGTCATCAGAGAAAAAGTAGCCATGCTTAAAGAAGATAGACTCTTAAAGCCTGATATTGATGCCATGATAGTGTTAGTTAAATCACAAGCATTTACGGTTAACTAGAAGGAGCTTATACCATGGAAACAGCAATGACTTTTCAAGAAGAAATTAAACAAGGTATTCCAACAGTATTACCGGAAGCTAAACCATATTCTAGTGATGCTAACCACGCGCCAAAGCGTAAAGATATTCTTAGCGTAGAAGAAAAGCAATTAGCCGTAAGAAACGCCCTACGTTACTTTCCAAAAGAGTGGCACCAAGAATTAGCAGAAGAGTTTGCGCAAGAATTAAAAGACTTAGGGCGTATTTACATGTATCGCTTTAAGCCAAGCTATCATATGAAAGCACGTTCAATTGCTGACTATCCGGCAAAATGTCAGCAAGCTGCCGCAATTATGTTAATGGTCGACAATAACTTAGACCCTGCTGTTGCGCAGCACCCAGAAGAATTAATTACTTATGGTGGTAACGGCGCCGTTTTCCAAAACTGGGCACAATACTTATTAGCGATGAAGTATTTAAGTGAAATGGAAAACGACCAAACCTTACATATATATTCTGGCCACCCTATGGGTTTATTTCCATCATCGGCTGATGCACCTCGTGTGGTTGTTACCAACGGTATGATGATCCCAAACTATTCTAAGCCAGATGACTTGGAAAAATTCAACGCCTTAGGTGTTACTCAGTACGGTCAAATGACTGCTGGTTCATTCATGTATATTGGCCCACAAGGCATAGTACATGGCACAACCATTACGGTAATGAATGCCTTTCGTAAAGTCCTCAATAAAGGCGAAGGCCCGCAGGGAAAGATATTTCTTACTGCTGGTTTAGGCGGCATGAGTGGCGCACAACCAAAAGCCGGTAACATTGCTAACTGTATTACAGTTTGTGCTGAAGTTAATGCGTCAGCTGCAACTAAGCGTCATCAGCAAGGTTGGGTAGATGAATTAATTGATAACATCGATGACCTTGTTGCACGTGTTAAAGCAGCGCAAGCTAATGAAGAAGTTGTTTCTATTGCTTATATTGGTAACATCGTTGATGTTTGGGAAAGCTTCTATGAGCATGAAGTATATGTTCACCTAGGCTCAGACCAAACATCATTGCACAACCCTTGGTCTGGCGGTTACTACCCTGTTGATATCAGCTTTGAAGAGTCAAATCGATTAATTCGTGAAGAGCCGGAAGTATTCAAAGAAAAAGTACAAGCAACATTAATACGCCATGCTAATGCTATTAACAAGCACACCGCACTTGGTACTTACTTCTTTGACTACGGTAATGCCTTTTTATTAGAAGCATCACGCGCCGGCGGCGATGTGATGGCTGAAAACGGTATTGATTTTAAATATCCATCATACGTTCAAGATATCTTAGGCCCAATGTGTTTTGACTATGGCTTTGGTCCATTTCGTTGGGTATGTGCTTCTGGTAAACCTGAAGATTTAGATAAAACTGATGCTATCGCAGCAAGTGTTCTTAAAAAGATCATGCAAGAGTCACCTGAAGAAATTCAACAACAAATGCAAGACAACATCACTTGGATTGAAGATGCTAAGCAAAACAAGTTAGTAGTTGGCTCACAAGCGCGAATTTTATATGCAGATGCACAAGGCCGTATGGAAATTGCTAAAGCCTTTAACGATGCAGTTAACAGCGGCGAAATTGGCCCAGTAGTATTAGGTCGAGATCATCATGATGTTAGTGGTACTGACTCACCTTATCGTGAAACATCGAATATTTACGATGGTAGCCGTTTTACTGCCGATATGGCGATTCACAATGTTATTGGTGACAGCTTCCGCGGCGCGACTTGGGTTTCAATCCACAATGGCGGCGGCGTAGGTTGGGGTGAAGTTGTAAACGGTGGTTTCGGTATGTTACTTGATGGTTCGGCAGCGTCAGAGCGTCGATTAAAGTCAATGTTATTGTTTGATGTAAACAATGGTATCGCTCGTCGCAGTTGGGCACGTAATGAAGAAGCCAACTTTGCTATAAAACGTGAAATGGCTAGAACGCCTAAGCTAAAAGTAACCTTAGCTAATTTAGTTGAAGATGATATTTTAAATAACTTGTCACTGTAAGATACTAACGCTTCATTTAACGATTATTTTCTTGTTAAAGTATTGAAAAGCCGAGTTTACCCTCGGCTTTTTTATTTCTTAAAAAAACACGAACACGCTAAACACCTACTATTAGTAGCATGTCATAAAGGTGACGCTATAATGACGTAAGGCTTTTCTCGCTAATTATCATTATTCACTCCATATTCGATGACGAAATATGAAGTAATCTTTTTGGAGTCATCATTTGCAAAACCTCAGTACTAATATATCCCCAGAGCGTGTTAAATATTTTCGTAAAGACAATGGCTGGTCACAAGAACTTTTGGCGAAAGCTTCAGGTTTAAGCTTACGTACCATCCAGCGTGCCGAAAAAGATGGCAATAGTTCAGTGGAAACACAATTAGCACTATCCGCTGCATTTGATATATCGCCAAAAGAGCTATCTCCTATTTCTCCCTCTATTGATGTTCATTGGAAAAGGAAAAATATTATGCAAAGTTTAATAGCACTTATTGTAGTGTGCGGATCTATCATTATGTTGTTTATGCTTTCAGGAAATTTAAGCATGTTTATAGATTTTTACAGTATCTTGTTCTTAACACTGTTTACTTATTCATCAACCGTTATCGCTTTTGGCTCACATGGTTTATTCAAATCAATAAAAGGCTTAGGTTATTTATTCGCTAATGAAATATCTCATTCGCCAGCGAGTGATTTTTTATCGGTAATATTAAAGAAACAAGTGATTTTTATTTATGCAGGTTCATTCATTGCCGCATTAATTGGCTGCATTGCCATTTTCGCTAGTCCTGAAGCAATAGCATCAGACCGCATATTTTATAGCGCTATGGCAGTAAATATACTTATTGTTTTATATGCAGCCATTCTTGCTGAAGGTGTTTTTCGTCCGTTAGCGATAAAATTAGAAAGCAGAGAACTACAGACTACGTCTAACTAACTGTAGACTTCGTGAAAATACTCCAACAGCAAGCTTGACATAATATGTCAAGCTTGCTAACTTTATTGCTACAGCAAGAGCACATATATTTTACCTCGCTATAATAGTGTGACAACAGTATCTATATTATTTTAACCTGTTAATCTAATGCTGTATTAATGATAAGGAGTTCATGGTGGAGTACATTCTTTTTTTTGAAACTTGGATCGTTTTAGCCATTCTATTTGCATGTGCTGAAATATTTGTCCCCGGTGGTATCTTACTAAATTTAGGCATTGCCTCTTTATTAGTTGCTATTGGTGTTCAACAACAATTACTTGACACTTGGACTCTCACGCTAACCACTTGGTTTATTCTCGCATCTTTATTACTTTTTATTCTCTACTTCGTTACTGAACGTTTTTTTAGCGGTGAATATACCGTAGAAAATACCTATGAAGAATTAGACATTTATGGGAAAGAAGTTGAAGTATTAGAAAAAATTGGCCCAGGTACACATGCCGGCCGCGTAGCATTCCAAGGAACAACTTGGACAGCCCTGAGCGATGGTTCAGAGTTAAGTAAAGGCAGCCATGCCACCATAGTTTGTAAAGAAAACATATCACTCGTTGTTGAAGCCCTAAAGTAACAGCAACATTCCAAAAAAATAATTATAAACATAACTGTAGGAACACCTATGCTAGCTACACTCACCTTTATTTTTCTAGGATTACTCTTTATTGTGGTAAAACTAGTGCTGATCGTCCCCATGAAAGAAGTTTGTATTGTTGAGCGACTGGGAAAATTTCGCGCAATAATGCAACCTGGCTTACATTTTCTAATTCCTTTTATCGATAGAGTCGCCTATCGCCATGAAACGAGGGAGCAAGTATTAGATATCCCTTCGCAAAGTTGCATTTCCCGAGATAATATTCAAATTGAAGTTGATGGTTTGGTTTATATTCAAGTTATGGATGGCGCAAAAGCCAGTTATGGTATAGAAGATTACCGCCGTGCTTGTGTAAATTTAGCACAAACAACAATGCGGAGTGAAATCGGTAAATTAAAACTAGGACAAACCTTTTCAGAACGAGATAAACTTAATGAAACCATTGTTAGTGAAATAGATAAAGCGTCAGATCCTTGGGGCATAAAAATGTTGCGCTACGAGGTAAGAAACATAACGCCATCAGCTAATGTAATTCATACCCTTGAAAAGCAAATGGAAGCTGAGCGAAGAAAACGAGCTGAAATCACTCTCGCAGAAGCCGAAAAAGAGTCGACAATCAACTTATCAGAAGGTGAGCGTCAAGAAGCTATCAACATTTCAGAAGGCGATAAGCAACGCCAAATTAATGAAGCCCATGGTTTCGCTAAAGAAATTGAAATATTAACGGAAGCGACTGCCGAAGGCATGAATTTAATAGCCCAAGCATCCATATCTCCAGGCGGTGACAAAGCAATAAAAATGCGTTTACTTGAACAATTTATCAAACAAACAGGTTCAATTTTAAAAACGGCAGATGTATCTATTATGCCCGCAGAAATGGCTAAGTTAGAAGGCTTTTTCGAAGGTATGGATAAAGTAACCCAAACCGTTCAGGGAGCAAAATAATGATCCAGCAAACTATCAATAATGTCGGCGGGGACACAAACCTTGATATTATAGTTCTCGCTATTTGGGCCGCTATATTTATATTTTTAGCTTATAAATTTATTCAAGCTATTTGCTTAGTTCCAACAAAATCAGCTTATGTGGTTGAACGCTTGGGCAAATATCGCTGTACGCTGGAGGCAGGGTTCCATATTTTATTACCCTTTGTCGACCGTGTTGCTTTTATCCAAGATTTAAAAGAAGAAACCATTGACGTTCCTCCCCAAGAATGTTTTTCAAAAGATGAAGTGAATGTAGAGGTTGATGGGGTTATTTATATTGAAGTCATCGATTCATTAAAAGCAAGTTACGGCATTACTGATTATCGCTTTGCGGCTATGCAATTAGCCCAAACCACCACTCGCTCGGTGATTGGTACGTTAGATTTAGACCGTACTTTCGAAGAACGCGATATTATCAGCGCTAAGGTCGTTGAAGTACTAGATAAAGCAGGAAGCAGTTGGGGTATACGTGTTCATCGTTATGAAATAAAAAATATCACCCCGCCTGATACTGTTAAGAACGCTATGGAACTACAAGTCAATGCCGAACGCGAACGTCGTGCTATTTTAGCAAAAAGCTTAGGTGACAGGGCTAGCCGTATTAACCGTTCAGAGGGCTTGATGACTGAAATGATTAATATTTCAGAAGGTGAAAAGCAGCGACGTATAAATTCTGCAGAAGGTAAAGCAGCAGAGATATTAGCGATTGCAAAAGCAACCGGCGACTCCATTGCTAAAATTGCTATTGCCATTGAACAACCAGGAGGGCAACAAGCGCTTGATTTACAGTTATCAGAGCAATACCTTCAGCAAATGCAAGGACTGAGCAAAGCTAATCGAAAAGTTATTTTACCGGCAAATTTACTCGACTTTAATCAGTGGATTGCTAATTCAGGTATAAAATAGATAGACGCGCAGTAATAAAACTTAAATGCACGTATTAGCAAGTTGTCTAATGCGTGCATTTTTATTCGAAAGTAATAGATATAATTAAACTAACAGTAAGCCAATTATCGCCATCATAGCTAACGAACCCAAAATAAATAGATTGTTTCCTAGACCATACTTTTTATTGGTAAAAAAAATACGTACCTTGCTAACCATTATATAAAAAAGTACAGCACTTAAAGCAATAACAAAATGAGTTATCAGGGTGTTCAACTCACTATTCTCTTGCCACAAAAATACGGCACCATTACGATTAACAAAAAATAAATTCAGTAATGAAATATGAATCCATAAAATAAAAAACAGATGGACCTTTTTATTTTTTGCCCACCCCTTAAACATGTTCATTCTCAGCTACACTTTTATATAACCAAACAATAAGATCATCATAAACGAATTGATAACTCAGATTCTTACGAAGTTTTTCATCATTAATGCGTTTACCAAAGCGCATCGCTGTTTCAAACGAAAACTCAGGCACAGCTAAACCTAAAGCGTTAGCTGCGGCATGATAGTAATGCTCTTTACTTGTTTCGGTTGCACTTACCGCGTTATAAATACCGTTATATTTAAGGTCAGATATTATATTTATTAACACACCAACCGCATCAGCTTGATGAATTAAATTGATGAAGGCTTGCGGCTCGGCAAGTATGCGTTTACCTTGTAAAAAACGTCCTGGATGACGGTCTGGTCCAACAAGCCCTGCTAGACGCAAAATAGCGGTTTTTCCTGTAAATTGTTGAGCTGCGGCTTCAGCGCCAGCAATAACAGCTACTTTTTCAGCAGTAAAGTCTAATGGACAGTTTTCATCAACAATACCCGACATACCGTTATAAACGGCTGTGCTACTTAGTAAGATAATTCTTTTGACTTTGCCAAGTTCGGCCATCTTAACGAGTTGCGCTACTTTTTCAGGATAGTCACTGCGACCTTGTCGTAATTGTGGAGTTATTGAGATAACCAAGGTTTCTTGGTTAAATGCACTCAATACAATAGATTCAGGATCAGTAACGGGTAAACTTAATAACTCAGCATCAATATTGTTTGCTAGTAATCTCTTTTGTTTATCTGCACTCTGAGTTGTCACTACAACACGGTATTTTTCAGTCAGTAATTGTTTGGTTAACGCAAGCCCGAGCCAACCACAACCAATAATAGCAACGCTTTTAGGCATCGTATTTCCTTAATTTTTTGATGAGCTATTTTGCTGATAGCTTTGTATTTTTTCTACAACAACACTAGCAATTTCATTAGGAACGGGAATAGACAGATTGTATTGCAATATCTTCCAACCATTCGAAGTTAAGCGTAATACCCCTGTTCCTCGACATTGCCCGTAATTACTATTTTCAAGTAACTCATCAAAAAAGGCTAACTGCTCATTGCTATTATTTGGCGGAACAAGAGTAATACTTCTTTGGCTTGGTTGATACAACCAACCTTGACCTTTACTAAAGTAGGGGGTGACAAAATCTGAAAAGTCTTGTTTATTCCATCGTTCGCTACCGTCCGTACCTAAAAAAATAGCCTGCTCATCCAACAAACTGAAGTATAGAGATTGATTCGCATCAGCGGCGGCTTGATGAAAAGTATTCAGCACATTTTCGATATCACTTTTAGTTATTTTATCATTAGCAAATAAATGAATACTTAAAAAACAAAGAGTGACAATAAAACCATAAATTTTCATTTTAAGAACCTTAAGTTATTTGGGTAAAACAAAATACAAACCTTTAAACGTAGCAGCAACTTTATCGCCGCTTTTAACTTTAACTTCAATAGTAAACTTTGCTTTGTTTTTTAAACGCAGTTTATCATAATCACCTGAATTGAATGAACAGTCTGTTTCAGCAAAAGCAAAACCTTCAACTGGAGCATGATAACGAATATTTGCATCAGCTAACACTATATCACCCGCTATGTTTTTCTGTTGTAACCATAAATAGACCCGCCCCCAGCCTGTTAAGGTAGCAAGCGTATAAACACTGCCAGCAAACATCGTATTGTGTAAATTTTTATTGAATCCTACATCACAAGTCGTCACCAATGTTCTTCGATCATAATAACTAATAGTAATATTCATCGCTTTACTTAATGGAATGGTTTCATGCCAGACGGTTTGTAGTTCCGTCGCCAAGGCCTCCAAATGATAGTTACTTGGGGTGAGTTCTTTTTCCATCAAAAAATGTCGAATTTGATGATACAACAAGTGTGAAAAACCTAAATTTAGATAGCCTTGTTTTTCATAAAAATTTACTGCGATTTCGCGTGACTTTAAGGTTATTTTTTTTATGCCACACTTTATAGCATACTGCTCAAGCGCAAGAATAAGTTGCAGGCCTAATCCTCTGCCTTGATAGTCTTCAGACACTGCCATATAGCGAATTTGAGCTTCAAGAGATTCAGTGTAATGTAATCGAGCAACCGCAATAACATTGTCGCTATTATCAAAAATAGCTTGGTGAATACTTTGTGATTCTAGCTCATCTTTCTCACTACCCAACGCTTGCAGTAGTGGTTCACGTAAAATTTTCCAGCGCAAAAAGTAATACTGATCAAATTCTTGTTTGTTTTTTGGTGTTCTACACTCAAACATTCGTTATGCTTACCTATAATAATTAAAGAAAATTTTCTCATAAGTTCTTAATGAAATTAATTAAACACATTCAACAAGGTCAACTTACCTATTTATCTCAAGGTGATGAATTAATATCCGTGAGTGAAAATAAACATTATCGCTGGCTTGCTTTTGATGATGTCGTGCAAAGTATGATGCTAAAACGGCAACCTTGGCAACTTACCTTTCCTCATCAAATTTGTCTTTTGTCTCCAATTCTATTTTTTCGCCCTAAACACGTGGTTGAATTTGGTTTAGGTGGCGGTAACTTAGCCCGTTTTTTATTGCATTACTTACCTGACTTAACATTAGATACTATTGAGTATTCTCAAGAGGTTATTGACTGTTTTACACATCATTTTAACCCTCAATCGGTAAAGGTGAATTTACATCACCAAACAGCTCTTGATTGGTTACATCACAACAAAAGAATAAAACCTGATTGGTTTATTTGTGATATTTATCAGAGTAGCCAATCTATAGATGACTCCATCACGTTAACCAAGAACATTATTAACAAAGTTGGTAAGCAAGCTGTTTTGTCCATTAATTTACCTAATCCTACCGATGATGAGATCAATTATTTTTTGACTGAATTGAAAACACTTGCACCGACAAAGCAGTTAATCTATTTTCATATCCCACATTACTTGAACATTATTATCCATTTATTACCCCCCGAGATGCTCAACCAATCAGAAAGCGCATTAAATGGCACGTCGGTTTTACCTATAAGAACAGTAAAACGTTGGCGTAATTATTGGCGACATGGATTGTAATGCTGATTTAATCACTCCACCTCTAACAAGTCAGTGTAAAAGTTACTGGGCCATCATTAACTAACGCAACTTTCATATCTGCTCCAAACTCTCCAGTAGGCACTTGGAATCCCCGCTCTCGTAGTTGTTGGCAAAAATACTGATATAGCGGAATACTTATTTCAGGCTTTGCTGCTGTGGTAAAGCTAGGACGCATCCCGGTATTAGTATCTGCCGCTAATGTAAATTGAGAAACAACTAATATTTCGCCATTAACTTGGCTAACATTAAGGTTCATTTTCCCTGCTTCGTCTTCAAAAATACGATAGCCTGCAACACGTTCAGCCAAACGCTTAGCCTTACCTTCAGTATCGTTTGGCTCGATCGCTAGCAAGACTAGAATTCCTTGATTTATTTCCCCGATAATTTTTTTCTCTACGGTGACACTTGCTTGTGATACTCGTTGGATTAATGCGATCATTTTCTGTGCTCTGATAAAAAATTTGCCATAGTATCGCTTGCTCGACAAAATGCATCAATAGTTTGTCGCTCAAAGCCACTATGACCTGCATAGGGGAGTATTTGTAATTGAGCGTTTTCCCACTGTTCAGTTAATTCATAAGCTTGATAAAGCGGACAGACCATATCATAACGGCCGTGTAAAATAATTGCCGGTAACTGTTTAATCCGGGAGATATTTTCAAGAATATAGTTTTCACTGATAAAGCTATCATTGATAAAATAATAAGCTGATAGTTTTGCCATACACAAAGCTTGGTGAGCATCATCAACTTGCGTCATGCCAATATGCTGATGCTCAATAGTTGATAATCGCAATTCCCATAATGCCCATGCTTTACTCGCAGAAATGACCGCGACTTCATTACTTGCGCTAATAAGTTGATGATATCCAGTCAGTGGTGACTCTTGCAGATGTTTAGGCAAGTGTTCGACAAATTCTTTATAATATTCAGGAAAAAAACGACTGGCTCCTTGAGGTGAATATAGCCATTGATAATCAGCTTTTCTGGCTAAAAATATCCCTCGAAGAATAAAACCTAAGATTCGTTCAGAGTATTCGATTCCATAGCATAGCGCTAAGGTAGTTCCCCAAGAGCCTCCGCACACTAACCATTGCTCTATACCCAAATGCTCACGTATAGTTTCTATATCAGCTATAAGGTGTACAAGCGTATTATGGCTAACTGACGGCGAAGGCAATGATTGGCCACAGCCACGTTGATCAAACAAAATGATACGATAGGCTTCCGGGTCAAAATAGCGGCGATGATCTTCACTTGACCCACCACCAGGTCCTCCATGTAGATAAACAACAGGAATACCTTCAGCGTTGCCCGCTTGCTCTACATAAATGTTATGCCCATCGCTAACATTTAGCCACTCCTGTTTATACGTTGAAATTTTCGGGTACAAAAATCGTGACATCTATATTGCCCTGAATTTAAGCCATACTATCTATTATGGCGCAGTTTATTCAGAACTGTAGTGTCAACTAACTTAGTTTGTCACAATTTTTAGGTTTGAAGTTTTCTAGCGCCAAAGTGAATAATGCGCCGAAAAGTACAACTAACCAAGATAAGTAAACCCAAAGAAATAAAATAGGAACCCCCGCTAACGCACCGTAAATAGTCTCATAGGTTGGCAGTTGTGTAATATACTGTGCAAAAGCCGCTTTTGCTATTTCAAAAAGGATGCCCGCGACTAAAGCGCCACCAAAAGCACATTTGAAAGAAACTATCTTGTTGGGAACAATAAGGTATAGAATCAGAAATGCTCCAATGGAAGATAGCAGTGGTAATAACCTAACAAATAAATCACTTAACCCAAATAAGTCATATTCATTTAATGAGACTAACGACACTATATATGAAGTTATAGCTATACTTGCACCGACCAGAATTGGCCCTAAAGTTAAGACTAACCAATACACCGATAATGAGGTAACAAAACGGCGTTTGGTTTTTATTTGCCATAATCGATTTAACGTTTTGTCGATGGCAGAAATAAGTAACAGTGCTAAAACAAACAGAAATATAAGCGCAATTGCTGACATTTTAGTCGCATTTTCAACAAAGCCGGTAATGTGTAACTTAACAGCGTCACCTGTGGCAGGTAAAAAATTTTCATAAACAAAGCTTTCGATGGATACTTTAATTTCAGAAAAGATTGGAAATGCTGTCATTGTGGACAACATAACAACGAGTAAAGGGATCAAGGACATGAGTGTGACATACGACAAATACCCCGCACTAACATGTAGTTGTTCGCGCCAAAGCCGTCCTAAAAAATATCTACTAAAGTGAAATATTGTTTTTAATTTTCGTTGTAAATTGAGGTTATTCATAAACAGAAACATAAAAAAGGTTATTTTTCAAAAGCGAACGTTATATGATGATATCGAGTATTTATAAAAATTTAAACAACAGTAGGGGCTTTTATGTCTGGTCAAGGTTCTGGCGGCAATGTACTTGCCGCAATTTGTAGTATTTTTTTCCCTGGATTAGGGCAGTTAGTTCAAGGCAGAATATTTGCAGCATTAATTTTTGCTATCGTTTGTGTTGGTGGTTATGCGCTATGGTATCTAGTGATTCCTGGCATAATAGCCGCTGTATTCCATTTGTGGTCGATACTAGATGCGGCAAAATTTACTGGTAGATAATCTTCTTTTTAGTAACTAAACTTTATCAGTATTTGATCTAGCGTCAGTAAAAATAGTATGTTGAAATAAGTCAGTTTGCTCATGGTTTTGGTTAATTACCGCAAGTAGCCTAGAAAGCTCTTTTATTTGGCTAGGGCCAGCAATTCCTTCTTCAAAAAGTTGACTTAATTTTTGTAATACTTTCAATTGTTCAGGGGACATGGGAAATTCCTTTTCTGTAATTTGCGCTTAGAATAGACTCTATACTTAGTCGTTTCAGCCCTCTACTTAAGCCGTTGCGTGAAGATATTGAATTGAAGGCTTTATGGTGTGCGTATCTTCTCTACCATCGTAAATATATTCTTGATATAGAACGCTTAGCTCTCTGCGTTCTATTATATTGGCATTATTAGAGACAACTTTTTCAAATAATTTATTTAATCGAGTTATCTTTTTTTGTTCCATCATCTTTTTTTCCCTGTAACTCGTACAGCTAAATTTAAATACGTGATCAAAGCGTAACAACAAATACGTTTTTCGCCAGTCACCTAAAAAAGCTGCTTTCAGGGGGGAGAGTTCTCATTAAAATTGCATCTCATTTTTTTTCTTGATAAACATACAATTGAAAAAATATCTAAGATTGATTGATGTTTCTCAACGTATACTCTCATGTTAGTTTAAGACATGTCTTACATCACATAACGTTTATGCTTACTCGCTAATGACACCTAAAATTAAAATTTCAAACATAAAAAAACCAGCCGAAGCTGGTTTTATCTATATACTAAATAAAGGGCTTACTTAGGACGACTTTCACGTTTACGTTCATTCTCTTTTAAAAGTTTTTTACGTATACGGATGTTTTCTGGTGTTACTTCAACAAGTTCATCATTATCAATAAATTCTAGGGCTTGCTCTAAAGACATAACGATAGGCGGCGTTAATGTTTGTGCTTCATCAGTACCTGATGAACGAACGTTAGTTAACTGCTTACCTTTAAGCGCATTTACCGTTAAGTCGTTATCACGACTATGTATACCAATAACTTGACCTTCATAAATATCAACACCGTGTCCGATCAACATGCGACCACGAGACTGTAAGTTGAAGATAGCGTTAGTTAATGCTTTACCCGTTGCATTACCAATCATTACACCATTTTTACGTTGGCCAATTTCGCCACCTTTGTGAGGTCCGTATTCAAAGAATGTATGGTAAATCAAACCAGAACCTGATGTTAATGTCATGAATTCTGTTTGGAAACCAATTAAACCACGGCTAGGCATGATGAAATCCATACGAATACGACCTGTACCATCTGGTGCCATATCAGTTAATTCAGCTTTACGAACCCCCATCTTCTCCATGATAGGTCCTTGATGTTGTTCTTCAACATCAATTGTTACTGTTTCATAAGGTTCTTGTAATTCGCCATTCACTTCACGAATAATAACTTCAGGACGAGATACCGCTAATTCAAACCCTTCACGACGCATATTTTCAATTAAGATGCCTAAGTGAAGTTCACCACGACCAGATACTTTAAATTTATCAGCATCAGCAAGTTGTTCAACACGTAATGCAACGTTATGAATCAATTCTTTGTCTAAACGATCTTTGATATTGCGTGAAGTAACGTACTTACCTTCTTTACCACAAAATGGTGAAGTATTTACTTGGAAAGTCATGTTGATTGTTGGTTCATCTACAGATAACAAAGGTAAGCCTTCAACTTCTGTCGGACAACAAACTGTATCAGAAATCTTTAATTCGCCTAAACCAGTAATTGCGATTATGTCACCGGCAAAACCTTCTTCAATATCAAGACGCTCTAGTCCTAGGTAACCAAAAACTTTACCTACTTTAGCGTTATGAACACCACCGTTCGCTAAATTAATAGTAACTTGTTGGTTTGGCTTAACTGAACCACGTGTAATACGACCAACACCGATAACGCCCAAGTATGAACTGTAATCAAGTTGAGATATTTGCATTTGGAATGGACCATCTGGATCCGCAACGGGTTGTGGCACTTCTTTGAGGATAGTCTCAAATAAAGGATTCATATCTGTGCCAGTTTCGCCTTCTTCAAGCGAAGCCCAGCCATTGATTGCTGAAGCGTAAACAACTTTAAAGTCAAGCTGCTCATCAGTAGCACCAAGGTTGTCAAACAATTCGAAAACCTGATCCATAACCCAGTCAGGACGAGAACCAGGCTTATCTACTTTATTAATAACAACAATTGGTTTTAAACCTTGAGCAAACGCTTTTTTCGTTACGAAACGCGTTTGTGGCATAGGGCCTTCTTGTGCATCAACAATTAGCAAAACTGAATCTACCATTGACATTACACGTTCAACTTCACCGCCGAAATCAGCGTGACCAGGAGTATCTACGATGTTTACACGGTAGCCATTCCAGTTGATAGCCGTATTTTTAGCTAAGATTGTGATACCACGTTCTTTTTCGATATCATTTGAGTCCATCGTGCGTTCTT
>Ga0209396_1001100_pt1 | contig 30668 bp, 25 predicted proteins | sample GOMGulsemesocosm_6_FD_184638 | JGI IMG/M metagenome (GOLD analysis project Ga0209396, IMG submission 184638) | Methane-oxidizing microbial communities from mesocosms in the Gulf of Mexico - GOM8C Gulf of Mexico (SPAdes) (version 2) | ecosystem: Environmental > Aquatic > Marine > Cold seeps... | reverse complement strand
CACTAAATACTAAATATATATGCCTATATTGAGCTTCTACTCACAGGTACAAAATACATACAAAAATAGATAAATCGTTAAAGTTTCCAAAAGCCGAAAATTGGCTAACCTGCCAAATTTACCAGAATTAACACTTAGGTCAATCTAAAAATGTATTCTGAGCTACTTATCACCTTTTCAAGTAAATGGGCCATTTGTTTTGGTATTGGTCAATAAACTACAAAAAAAACTGAGGATTATTTAAAATTTAGTTTTTTATTTTGGATATATGACATTGTGTGATTTTTAATTGTGTTTCAGCAGTAATTGACATTCTTGTATGCCATTTTTATTTTTTATTTTAATAATGCATTGATTTATTTAGTTTATGTTACCTAGTACTAAAGTATGTAAAACAAAAATGGGCGCTGGCGGTAATTTTTATCATAACTGCTTTACAGGATTCTAGTTTTGGTGTTTTATGGTCGCTCAGTGTGAGATGGATCTTGGGCGAAAAATATGGATGTTAACTATCAAATTTTTATGCAGCCAATTTTGAATTGGTGGCAGGGTATTACTGAATTATCTACAAACACACCTATCGTGATCACGTTTTGGCTGGTAGTGGCAGCTTTATTAATGAGTATGCTGGTGATACTAACGCTATCGCGCAAACTCTCGAGCTGTAAAGCATTACTGACATTTTCAGCAACCCCAACGCTTGTTCTCGATGTCAAAAAAGCCACGATACTTTATGCTAATCCGGCAATCACCGCTATTTTTGATCAAGATAATAATACCAGTAATATTGTCGCTAAGTGTTGCTTTGAGCGTTTATCCCACCTAACAGAGCAATCGTCTGTAACCAATGATGTTTTTCATATTAAGCAACTAAGGAAAACGTTACGTTATAGTGCGGTGCAAATAAACTATCAAGGTCGTCTGGCTTGGTTGTGTCAGATTGATCATATTGATACCAATTCTTCCACCATTTCACCTTGGGATATGGATGGGCAAATCATTAACAGTTTATTTTCGTCCAATTCGGCATTTGTTCATATCAAAACCTTAGATGGCCTGATCTTGAGTTGCTCACCATCATGGGCGACGCAATTTGGTCAATCGGTAGAGCAAGTTAATGGCTATTTTGAACACGATTTTTATAGTGCTTCCAAGCTGGAACAAATTAAGTCTTATGAAAAGTCTGTACTGACTGGTGAGATACAAGAATATGAAGAGTGGAGTACGGTTGATGACAATAATATTTTATTGCAAACTATCAAATATCCGCTGTATGACGAAGATAAAAAAGTTGTCGCGATCTTAACGGTATCGAATGACCAAACTGAAGTGATGGAACTTAATGAACGCCTGCTGAGTGAGAATGGTGAGCACTTACGTATTGAGGCTGAATTAAGCCGTAATAATAGCTTATTAAACTCGGTCATTAATGCAACGCCAGACCCGGTTGCCTTTATGAATGGTAATGGTAGGTATGTTGGTGCCAATCATGGCTATTGCGAGGTTGTTGGTGTTAAGCATGCAGATTTAATTGGGATGGATAGACAGCAACTGTTTAGTCACGATAAAAAATCTTGGTTATTGGAACAAGAAAACCAACTATTAGTGGATGGTAAATCGGTCCGCTATGAAGAGCTATTACACTTTACCGCGCAAGAACCGCGCTGGTATGAAATATGTAAACAGCGCTATGTAAATAATACCAACGGTGAAAGTGGCATTTTAATCATCTACCGAGACTTAACCGAACGTAAACGTATCGAGCATGATCTTGAACAGGCGATAGAAAAATTTGATGAACTAAGTTCAACCGATGAACTGACTAAAATCGCTAATCGACGCACGTTTGATAGTAAGTTACAGCATTATTGGTCAACCCATCATCGCGAAGTCAAACAAATGTCGTTGTTGTTCTGTGATGTTGATAGTTTTAAATTATACAACGATAATTACGGCCACCCTATGGGTGATACCGTGCTAGCTAACATTGCCCAAGTGATGAATGAGCAGGTCCATCGCGGTGCAGATTTAGTAGCGCGTTATGGCGGCGAAGAATTTGCTGTTATTTTACCTAATACCGACGAGGAAGGTGCAATTCGTCTTGCCAACAAGATCATTGTTGCGGTCGAACATTTAGCCATTGAACATAGTCACTCTAAGGCGGCAAAACATGTCACTCTCAGCATTGGTGTAGCAACTATGTGCCCAGAAGATGAAAGTTCGGAAGCGCAATTACTTGAAAATGCAGATAAGGCTTTATACTTAGCGAAGGAGAATGGACGTAATCAGTATTGTGTATATCGAGATGAAGAGCGTGAGCCTGCAATGGTGGAATTAAATTTTGACTTATTAAAAACTTAGATTTATTAAAAGCTAAATTTTCCTGTGGTTTGCTTATAACCTATCGTATATTATTAATTATCTAGATAATTTTATTAATATGGGTACACCATGATGAAAATCAGAGCTTGGGCTCAATACTATGTTGATATGCTCACTAAATTGGGCGTTATTCGTTTTAGTATCCTCTCCGCCGCTACGGTTATTTTCTTTTCCATTACCATTCAAGCAAGCATTAATTATATTCTGCGTGGTCAAGTCAAACTTGATGATCTATATGCAGCCATTTTATTTGCCATTGTAGTCACGCCTTGGGTGGTGTTTTTTCTCTCTATCGTAGTCCAGCAACTCGAACATTCACGAAAACGACTCAGTAAAATGGTCTACAAACTGCAAGAAGTCCGCGCCCGTGATTTACAGTTACAACAAGAATTACAAGTTAATCTGATTGAACTAAATGCTGAGTTTGAAGAGCGTAAAAAGGCGGAAGCAGATAGAAACCAAGCATTCAAAGATTTGGAAAATGAAGTATTTCAGCGTGAGCAAGCGCAATTAGTGGTTGAAGAGCGGTCTGCGTTAGTACGTTCATTTATTGATAGCTCGCCAGATCTGGTTTATTACAGTAATGAACAGGGACAATTTTCTGGTTGTAACTTAGCGATGGAAGCACTGACGGGTAAAATTGAAAAAGACCTTATCGGACTGACACCTTTTGACGTTTACGATACTGATATCGCTGCTAAATTTGCGGCAACAGACAAAACCGTTCTTAATACTAAATTACCTGAAACCTATGAGCAGTGGTTAACTTATCCCGATGGACATAAGGCTTGCTTTGAATTACGCAAAGTGCCCTTTTTTGGACGCCGAAATGAATATATCGGGGTACTGGGTTATGGCCGCGATATTACCGAGCGTAAGAACTACCAAGATGCATTAGAAAAAGCCAGCCGTGATAAAACCACGTTTATTTCGACAATTAGCCATGAATTACGCACACCGTTAAATGGCGTTGTTGGTTTAAGCCGGATCTTACTTGATAGCTCGCTTAATGATGAACAACGTCAGCATTTAAATACTATCTATGTTAGCGCCCAAACAATGGGCAACATCTTTAATGATATTATTGACTTGGATAAGTTCGATCGCCGTAAATTTGAGATCGTCAATCAACCGATTGAATTCAGAAGTTTTCTTAATGATATTAAAACGCTAGCACTGCTTCAAGCTGAACAAAAAGGGCTGGTCCTAGCATTTGATGTATTTGGCGATATTCCCGATTTTATCAATGCCGATGGCACGCGATTGCGCCAAGTATTGTGGAACTTAGTGTCTAATGCCGTTAAATTTACCGATTCAGGCGAAGTTAGCATCCGTGTATTTACCAGTGAGGAAGCGGATAACAAAATTGGTCTAACCTTTGAAGTAGAGGATACCGGCATTGGTATTTCTGCCGCTGGACAAGAGAAGATATTCGCGATGTATTATCAGGAACAGGGCAGTAAACGTGCTACTGGTACTGGTATTGGTCTGTCTGTCGCCAAGAGTTTAATGACGGCAATGGGCGGTGATATCTGGGTCAGCAGTGAATTAGGTGAAGGCTCATGTTTCACCATTGAATTTGATGTAGATGGTGTGGATAGCTTACGACAGAGTGATGCAGCTGACAGTGAGCAAACGACACTCTCTATACTACTGGTCGAAGATATCGAACTGAATGTTACTGTGTGCACCGCAATTTTAAATAAACTCGGTCATACTGTTGAAGTAGCTGTTGATGGTCGTAGTGCGATCCAAATGGCAGAGCAAAATCGTTATGATTTAATTTTCTTAGATATTAATTTACCTGATATTTCTGGATTTGAGATTATTAAAACATTACGCGAGAATAAAACGCTTGAGTTACCACCGGTTGTCGCCCTAACTGCTAATGTAATTAACAATCGTCAAGAATATATTGAGAAAGGCATGGATGATGCGATCAGTAAACCACTGTCTATCAATGCCGTTACCGGTGTGATCAGTCGTTTATTTAGCTATGTAGAAAAGGGGGATGAAACTAACCTGCACTATACTGCAGATGCGCTTGCTAATGACCAAGAGATGCTGGATGAATACCTTGATATTGATTTATTACAACAATATCTCGATACCTTAGGTAAAGATTTATTACTGCAAAGTGTGCGCTTATTTGAACAAACCATGCCGCATTATTTAACGTTATTGAATACTAATTTAACGGCGCGTGATCAAGATGCGATTGTTGACGAAGCCCATAAAATTAAAGGTGCGGCAGGCTCGATTGGCTTAATGCGGATCCAGCAGGTATCACAATTAGCACAGTCTCCAGAGCAACCTACGTGGTGGGAAAATATTGATGATTGGGTTGAGCAGATTAATACTGAATATCAACATGATGTTAAGCGTCTGACGGCCTGGATCGAGGAGCAAGATGGATAAGTGGGATTCGTTTACTAATTTTATTACTTTACTGCTGGTTTTTCTACATGCCGTGATTATTATATTAGTATCATTTCGAGTTATCACTAAGCGACGTTCTGCTAGTATATCGTTGGCTTGGTTATCGGTAATTTACACATTGCCGTTTGCTGGTGTCATTATTTACCTCATTTTTGGTGAGCTGTATTTAGGTAAAAAACGAGTACAACGAGCTGAAGCAATGTTAGGTCCTTTTACCCAACGGATTAATCAATGCGCAGTACCGTATCTGGTCGCATCTGATGCGGATAAAAGAAGCTTAGTTACGCCATTGCGTGAGTTGATTTATGGGCGCTTTCAAATGCCTGCGGTGACTGGTAATCAACTGACGTTATTAACTAGCCCTCACTGTATTCTTGCGCAGATAATAGCGGATGTGAATGCCGCTACCCAAGTTGTTTATCTTGAATTTTATATATGGGCGGTAGGCGGTAAAGCAGACCTTGTTGCCTTAGCCCTGATTGATGCGGCCAAACGTGGCGTCGACTGTCGAGTCATGCTCGACTCGGTAGGCAGTTCGTCATTTTTTAAAAGCCGTTGGCCTAAGCTATTTAAGCAAGCGGGTATTCACCTTATTGAAGTGCTACCCGTTGGACCGATGCGGATATTCTTTCATCGTCAAGATTTACGTATGCACCGTAAGCTTATCGCGATTGATAGCCATGTGGGTTATACCGGTAGTATGAATTTGGTGGACCCACAGGTCTTTAAACAAAACGCCGGGGTCGGTGAGTGGGTTGATATTATGATCCGCATGCAAGGACCCATTATTCCGATTACCGGCTCGCTGCTGGAATGGGATTGGGAGATGGAAACGGGTGAAAGCTTAGTCAATACTACAGTGTCTAACAGCAAAGAAAGTCCTGTATTCGATGAGTGTAGTCATGTGCAAGTGATCCCATCAGGCCCCTATTTTGATGATGATAATATTCATCAAGTATTGGTTTCTGCGATTTACTCAGCACAAAAATCATTAATTCTTACCACGCCTTATTTCGTGCCTGATGAAGCCTTGCAAGCGGCCCTTAAAACAGCCAGTGCACGTGGTGTAAAAGTTCAGATTATTCTACCCGCTAAAAATGATTCACACATGGTTGATTATGCCTGCAAAGGTTTCTTTGATGAGTTGCTGGCATGCGGTGTCGAAATTTATCAATACCAAAATGGTTTACTGCACACTAAAAGTATTCTGGTGGATAATGAGCTATGTTTGGTGGGATCGGTCAATTTAGATAAGCGCAGTTTCTGGTTAAATTTTGAAGTGACATTACTGATTGATAAGTCTCCCTTTATTGATGAACTTTATCAATTACAGTTATCTTATATCGCCCATTCTCATAAAGTATGCCTAACTCAATGGCGACAGCGAGGTCGAGTACAACGATTTTTAGAAAGTCTATTTTACTTATTTAATCCGTTATTATAAGCATTAATCACTAACAACCAATAACCAAGAATTAGCAATCAATGAAGGGCAGGAGTTCAGATGAAAAAAACGATTTTATTAGCATTTACAGTATTGGCTTTAGCGGCATGTAGTAATACCGAAACCACAGCAGAAACAGCAAAGCCATTACCGATATTACCAAGCTATAGCAATAGCTGCCCTGATGAGCGCCCACAGATGTGCACGATGGATTATCGTCCAGTATGTGGAACTACGGAGTCAGGTGAACTGAAAACATTCAGTAACGCATGTGGTGCATGTTCTGATGTAACTGTGCGTGGTTATTCTGAAGGTGAGTGTAAGTAGTTTCGTACATATGAAAAAGCCAAGTTAATGAGGTTTCATTTACTTGGCTTTATGGTACTTTTAACAAGCTAACAAGCTAACAAGCTAACAAGCTAACAGGTTAATAAGTTAATTGATCAAGGTGTTAGCTATTATATTAATCGGCTTGAGTTTCACTGGCTAATTTAGCCTCTTGACAACCCTTGACCGCATCCTGGATGAGCTCCAACGCAGTGCCGTTATATTCAGGTAGTGACACATCTGATGTTGCGATAGGCGTTGTTCTTTCGCCCCATTTGATTACCGTCGCGCCCCAAGTCAAACCACCACCAAATGCAGCCAGTAATACGTTGTCCCCAGCTTTAATACGGCCTTCTTCTAACGCTTCACAAAGTGCAATCGGCACCGTTGCTGATGAGGTATTGCCATATTTGTGTACGTTCACCATTACTTTTTCTTTGCTTGCACCCATGCGTTTGGCTAAGAAATCAATGATACGTAAGTTAGCTTGGTGAGGAATAATGAAATCAACGTCTTCAGGAGTCATCTGGGCTTTTTCTAGCGCAATAGCAGATGCTTCGCCCATACGGGTTACCGCACGTTTAAAGATCTCTTTACCTTCGAAGTTAAAGTCAAATAGGCCATCAACATTTTTGAAACGCGTTCTGTCGGTACCAAAGTTAGGCACTGCAAGGATATGACCTGCATCCCCATCACAGCCAATTTTGTTACTTAAAATACCTTGCTTTTCTGTGCTCGATTCTAGGATAACTGCGCCAGCACCGTCGCCAAATAATACTGCTGTGCCACGTTCTGTCCAGTCAAGGAAATAGCTGATGCGTTCTGCACCAATCACTAATATCTTGTCCATTTGGCCACTTTGGATAAATGCATTTGCCGTACTCAAGCCATACACAAAACCCGTACAAGCTGCATTCAAATCAAATACAGCCGCGTTGGTTGCGCCCAATTTAGCTTGAACTTTTGATGCCGCACTTGGTAGTGTGCAATCGGCAGTACAAGTTGCAAAGAAAATACCGTCAAGTTCTGATGCATCAATACCCGCTGCTGCAATAGCTTGACACGCCGCTACATACGCTAATTCTGATGTACTTACATGTGAGATACGGCGTTCTTGCATACCGGTGCGAGATTGGATCCACTCGTCATTAGTATCAAGAAAAGTGCTGAGATCATGGTTTGTTAGCGTTGCGGGCGGTAGGCATTTACCCCAACCAGTGATATTTGCATAGTGCATTAAAATTTACCTGTGTTTTGTGACTGGATAATACAGAGCGGGTCGTGAAATATACGCAATACGAAGTGATTAAGAATTTTATTATACGCCGTTTAGCGGAGTGCCTGTTACTGTAATTAATCTTAATTGCTCAATTATAGAGGTTAGTCTTTGAAAGTGGTAGTTAATTTATAATAGATGGATGTCAGGTCTGAAAATTGGACACAAAAAAGGCATCGTTTAGGATGCCTATCTTTGCGCTAATATTGCCTGTCATTGGTGATGACGAATATTCCTGGATAAGGAGTGGTACCTGATTGGTTGCAAGAAGGGTACTTCTATCACCGCATCGACCTGGGTTAAGGTATCTGCTAATCAGCTTTTGGCGTTTTCTTTAACTGGATTTAGTATAGCGAGGTTGATTTAGAATGTGGTTGCAATGTTTGCATTAATTGTCTGTTAATTGGCAATTACATTTGAATTAATGATGATAATTGGCAATAATTGACCCTAGGTATGTTTTTGTGCGCTATTTTAATTCTCAATTTTCAACGTTGAGGTATTGATTTAGACGTGTAGTGGAGTAGGGATGATGAATATGAAACTAGATCGAACCGATAAATTAATTCTTAATTTAATTCAAGAAAATGGCAGGATCAGTAATTTAGAACTCGCGGATAAAATTGGTTTATCAGCGTCGCCTTGTTCACGACGAGTAAAGCATTTAGAAGAATTAGGCTTAATTGATAAGCATGTGACCTTGCTTGACCAAGCAAAACTCGGTTTAAAGCTGACTGCTTATATCCATATTAGCATGGACCGACATACGCCAGAGCGATTTGATAACTTTGAAGCGGAGATAACTGCTATCCCTGATGTGATGGAATGCTGCATTATTACCGGTAGTGATGCCGATTTTCAACTTAAAGTTATTGTACCGGATATGGAACATTATCAAGAGTTACTGTTAGGAAAGTTAACGCGAATTAAAGGGGTAACCGGAGTGAGATCGAGCTTTATGTTACGTAATGTATTAAGCCGAACGGTATTACCGCTCGACCACATTAAATAATCTGCTTTTAATAGCTCGTTACTGAGCGCGATAAATCATTAACTCGCTGCAGCAAGGTATTTACTTTTTGCAGCTTGATAATCGGCAATTACACCAGCCATTACCGATTCTTCGTAAGGAATAAGACCACTTAGTATCATTTCTTTTTGACCTGTGCCGACTTTGTCATCACCTTCATAGAAATCAAACTTAAAGGTTACGGTTGCACGCTTACCTTGTACGTCAATCACTGCGTCATTAAATTTAAGTTCAATGCTGTTAACATCGACACGGGTCATGTTTATTTGCATCGATTTATACATGATTAATGCACGCGCAGGGTTAAACATCAGGTTTTCTGAGCGCATCAGTGGCACTATAATGTCAGGGAAATTCTTGCCTGAAAACTGCACGTATTCTTTAATTATTTTTGTGATTATTTTTTCATCGTGAGACGATTTACCGCCAAGCTCTAATTCCATAAAGGATTTCTGATCGGTATTTACTATCTCGGTTTTATTTTCTAACAATGGGGAGAAAGTGAGGTCAGTATCGTTTTTAACCATACCAGTAAAATCAATTTTCATTGTTTCAGATAAACCGAATTTAACTAAAGACACAGCAAAAAGTAAGTCGCCAGGAACACAGAAGCGTTTATTATCCACATCATGGATCTTGTTATAATCGTTCGCAATCGTTTTAGCAAATCGACTAGCCTGCTGTTGAGTAAAGCGAAAAGAGCTGTCTTTTTGAGAATAGAATTCGTTTAGAAACATATATAATTAAGCTACGATAATGAAAACGCCAGTTTACATTAATTTTGTCTATAGGCAGGTCGATCCAGTTGCAAATATGATTGTTTAAAGTGCAGACCAGATCACGTGATGAGCATATTATTTTTATTTAAGGCCGATAAAAACTATTTAGTCATGGCGAAATGACTACTTTTTCACATCGGGTGTCACACTTCTTAAAATACCAATGCCGGTATTAAATAAGGTTGAACTGGTTTTAATGAGGGTTTCAGCTGGCATAGTCGCAGCAGAGCCCATCATTGTTGGGATAAACTTTTTAAAGGAATTATCGACGCCATCCTCAACCTCTTGACTGAGTTGCGGTAAAAATTCATCAATGATCAGATCGAGTTCTTGCTTCACATGCGCTTCTAGGTCGGGTTGTAGCTCGGCAAATTTTGCTTCGATAGCATCGGCAATATCTTTACTTATTTGTGGTGATGCTTGGCTAATGGTGGTTTCAGCTTCAGCCTTTATCAAGGCGATCTGAGTAGCTAAATAGGGCTTAATGACATGATTGAAGACATAGAGAAACGCCAGTGCTGTAAAGATGCTACTGAGTAATGCGGTAAAGATAATTGCTAGCATAAGAAACCATTAAATTATGAATAAGTCATTAATATTAACAATTTAGTTAGTAGTGTAAAGGTAAATCTGAAGGGAAGTAGGGATAGATCCTGAATGAATTATGGCTCTATCCCTTATTTATCAACTCTACAACGGATTAGAAGACCACTGTGCGGTTTTCATAAATAAATACCCGTTCTTCAAGTACGAGACGCAGTGCTTTACTGAGCACTGATTTTTCTACATCTTTACCTGAACGAGCCATGTCTTCAGCACTGTACTTATGATCTACGTGGATCACATCTTGTAAAATAATTGGCCCTTCATCAAGGTTATTGGTGACGTAGTGGGCTGTCGCACCAATAATTTTCACGCCTCGTTCGAATGCTTGTTTGTATGGCTGTGCACCAATAAAAGCAGGTAAGAACGAATGGTGGATATTGATGATTTTATTTTCAAATGCGGCGACAAAATTGGGCGTTAGAATACGCATGTATTTTGCTAAAATAACATAATCAGGCTGGTATTTTTCTACTGTCTCAATGATTTTTTCTTCGTGTTCTTCGCGGCTAATACCGACGTGAGAAACAGTATGATAAGGCACATCAAATTTTTCAGCTAATTCGGCAAGGTAATCATAATTACCCACCACGGCTGCGATCTCAACATCCAAACCACCGTAGTAATTTTTCATTAAGATATCGCCAAGGCAATGCGCTTCTTTGGTGACTAAGATGACAATACGTTTACGACCCGCTGAAACCAATTTACGATGGGATCCTGTTGGTAGCGCGCTATCAAGGTCGGCAAGTAAGGTTTCATCGTTGAATATGCCTTCGAGTTCGGTACGCATAAAAAATCGATTGTGGGTGTTATCGACAAACTCGGTGTTATTGACAATATTGAGTTGATGCTTGTAACAAATGTTGGTGATCTTTGAGATAAGTCCTTTTTGATCGGGACAATCGGCCAGTAATATTTTCTTTTCCATAATATCTACTACTTTATTTAATGTTTAATTGTCTATAGCTAAACAAGATATTTGCTTTTGATATCCGTTTAGCTATATTTTCAGTGCTGCTTATCGAGTTAGTCCAGGTTGTTTTATTCTAGCGTTAACCACAGCATTTTTTGTATTTTTTCCCACTGCCGCATAAACAAAGATCATTACGACCTTGTTTGAGTGGTGCAGGGTTTAGCTCACCGTGAGTGTAAAACCATTGCTGGTCTTGAACGATGAAGTTAGAGCGTTCATGCAGACATGCCTCTTCTTCACCGTCTTGAAACCAAGCTTTAAATTCAACTATGCCGGTTTCACTTTCTTCATTTCCCTGACTCATTATTATTTCTAATCGCAGCCATTGAGTATTTTTCGCTGTATCGGCAATTAAATCTTCATTTAAGTCAGCAACAAAATCGGGGTGGTGGGTTGCCATTAAATATACGGGGGCGTTATGCACATAAGCACTATAACGCGAACGCATAAGTTGCTCGGCAGTTGCTGCCGCAGCTGTGCCATAAATATATTTACCGCAGCAATCTTTAAAGGGCATTGCTAAACCACAGCTACAAGAAATATGCATAATGGCTCTTTATTTCGCTGGTTGAACAGGTGCGCGAGTACCAATTAATACGGTACCATTTTCTTTAAATGACAGAGCTTCTTTACGTTTCGCCGAGATTAATAATGCACCGTCATCATAGAACAAAAAGTTTTTCCAGTTGCGTTTGAATGTGCCCCAGTTCGTTTCAATCATGTTGAAGCGTTCATAGCAAATATAAACTTTACTGTTATCATCCCAAGTTAAATGTGCCAGCACTTCTTCAGGCAAGTCATTGCTATCATCATCATCCCAAGCTTGCTGCCAGTCAGCTTCTTTTGACCAAGTATTTTGGTCATGTGGCCAATCACCTTTACTGAATTGATCGGTAAAGTTACATTGTGAGCTGATAAGTTGGCTCCATAATTGACCAGCTCTAGCTTTGCTAAAGGGCTTGATATTAGCTAAATCATCTGCGTTAACTGGTAACGACGAGTGATTAAATATCCATTTTCGAGAATAAGACTCAAGTTCTATATAATTCATTAATGACACTGGTTATAAGTAAAATTATTTTCAGTTTACAACATTATTAACCTTGGCGGTATCAATTACTCAACGGGCTCCAATTAAACAGTTGTAGTGTTATTATAAAATATCCTGGTGGTACTATACCAATCACAATAAATAGATGATCATTCTTTCTGGTTAAACTAGACACTAACTGCGTTGTTAATTTTGCAATTAGAATAACTAGTTACGGCAATTAACGCCTTGTCATTGTCAATTTTTCCTGCGAAATAATTGATCACTTATTTAATGCAATTGGTATTATTATAAAATATCCAATAAAATGTAAGACGTTGTTTAACAGTCAGTTGGTTAACTTAAGGTATTCAAAGATGTTTCAACCGAGTCAATTTCAACCACAGTGGTGGATCCGTAATGCGCATTTACAAACGATGCTGCCGACGATTAGCCGCCGAAATCTGACGTTCCCGACAATTAATGAAAGATTAGAACTCGAAGATGGTGATTTTCTTGATCTGGCTTGGACTGCGTTGCCAACAGCCGAAAATAATAAACCGATTGTTATTATTTTCCATGGGCTTGAAGGCTCTGTTGAGTCACCTTATGTAAAAGGTATTATGCGTGCGGTCAATGCAGCGGGTTGGATTGGTTTAGTGATGCATTTTCGTGGTTGTAGTGAAGAACCAAACCGGTTATTACGGGCTTATCATTCTGGTGATACCAGTGATGCAAGTTATGTGATTGGTTTGATTGCCAAGCGTTACCCTAGCGCGCCTTTATTTGCGGTGGGTTATTCGTTGGGTGGTAGTGTATTAACGCATTATCTGGCACAAACCGGTAAGCAATCTCAATTGTTAGCGGCATCCGTGGTATCTGCGCCGTTATTATTAGCAGAAAGTGCCGAGCGGATCAAAAGAGGCTTTTCTAAAGCGTATCAACGCCGACTGATTAAACGTCTGCAAGATAGCGTAGTGCGTAAATTTGAACATTTAGACATGCGTAATGCGTTGAATTTAACGACCAAGCAAGTGAAAAAATTAAATACGTTTGTTGAGTTTGACGATCGTGTCACCGCCCCATTACATGGTTTCAAAGACGCATTGGACTATTATCGTCAATGCAGTAGTTTGCAGTTTTTACACAAAATCGAAACCCCAACATTATTTATTCATGCCGAAGATGATCCTTTTTTAACTAAAAAAGTGATCCCAAACGCTAAAGATATGTCGGCAAATATCTTATTTGAATTAAGTCGTTATGGCGGTCATGTTGGTTTTGTGTATGGCTCCATTTTAAAGCCAAAATATTGGTTAGAAGAACGGATCCCAACTTGGTTTAATGAATTTACTAAAAGTAAAAAAGTATTAAAAGATAAAAGATAAAGTAGTAACCAAGTATTTAATTCTATTTGATTAACTTAATCTAACTTTTTTAAGATATGAGTTGCACTGTCGTGCGATCTTAAAAAAATGTTCTATTTTTAATGGTAGCGATTTTTGTTGCACTATTTCATGCAGAACAAGGACAGTTAAATGAATGCTAAAATGGTTAAGGGTATTAACTCTCCAGTATTGTCCACAAGGTTATTAGATGATCTTCCAGGTCCAAAACAGCAGCCTATCCTCGGTAATTTCACTCAAATATCTCCTGAATCATTTCATACTAATTTAGAGCAGTGGGCTAAAGAATATGGTCCAGCCTATCAAATGAAATTATTAAATAAGCAGTATTTGGTGATCGCCGATCCTAAAATCGGTTTGGAAATTATCAAACAAAGACCTAAACTTTTTAATCGCACTGAACGTTTGGAATGGTTATTTGAAGACTTAGGTATTCATGGCGTATTTTCCAGTAACGGCGATAAATGGAAACGGCAGCGACGATTGATTATGCCTGCATTTTCTTACAAAACATTGGCAAATTTTGTTCCTCACCTCAAAGCATTATCCATCAATTTACAAACGGCTATCGATAAAAAGATCGCAACAGGTTCTGGGTTTAATGTACATCAGTTACTGCAGTTTTTTACCATTGATATTACCACCAGTCTGGTGTTTGGTTATCAAACTAATATGTTATCAGGCAGTGCCGATACCCGTTTACGCGACAATATAGATCGTTTATTCCATGCATTAAATAAGCGTGGTAAATATCCTTTTCCGTGGTGGCGTTATATTCGTACTCCTGAGACGCGCCGTATTGATAAATCCCGCGAAGAAGTCTACCAATTAGCGGTTAGTATGATCACCAAGGTTAAAGCGGATTTGGCTGAAAATAGTGCGTTAGCCGAAGAGCCTGAAACGATTTTACAAGCCATGATTGTCGCCAGTGACAGCGAAGAGAACAAATTAACGGATGACGAGTTATTTGCCAATATTTTGACCTTACTACTCGCCGGTGAAGACACTACTTCTAATATGCTGGCGTGGACCTTGTATTATTTAGCCCAAAATCCACATTTACAGCAACAAGTGATTGATGAAGTATCTCAGGTTTGTAATGGCGATATTGAAACGCTAGACCTGGCGACATTAGAGCAGTTTGAATTTATTGAAGCTATTTTGCGTGAAGGTTTGCGGCTTAAAGGTACTGCACCACTTATTTCCGCAGAACCGACCGAAGATACGGTATTGAGTAATGGTATTAAATTGTCAAAAGGTACGGCTATTTTTATATTAACTCGTCCCGGTGGCTTAGATGAAAAGGTGGTGGCATGCCCTGAAACATTTAATCCGGAGCGTTGGTTATCGACCCCTGAAAAACCGGTATGTCCGCATCTACAAAGCAGTCATATTCCGTTTGGCGCGGGGGCTAGACATTGCCCTGGTGAGCGTTTAGCTATGATGGAAGGCAAGGCGGTTATTGCCCGTTTATGTTGGTATTACGTGATTAGTCAGCCAGAACAGGCACCTGAAGTCGGCGAAGAATTTGCGTTTACTATGCGGCCTACTAATCTAGCGTTGACATTAACGCCACGTAAATGACATCTGCCTAATACTAATGGTATTGTCACTCAGGTGAATATTATCTATTTAAAGTCATAATGAAGCCCATTAAATCAATTTAATTAATGGGCTTCATATTGGTTTATACCAATTGCATTAAATAAGTGATCATCTATTTATTGTGATTGGTATTATTTTACGATCAAGACTGGGCAGTGAGAATGGCGAGTCACTGATTCTGCGACACTACCAATTAGGATATGCTCCAATCCAGTACGGCCATGACTTGCTATGACGATCATATCGCAATCAAATTCTGCCGCTGCCCGTGTTATCTCTGTTGATGGGTGACCCTCTAGTACCGCGGTATGTAATGGAATACTCGGTTTAATGTCAGTGGTTAATTCATCCAATTTTTCTTGTGTGATTTTTAGCATATGTTCGTGAATATCACGTGGGGTAATAGCAAGCACCTGGAAACTATCAAAGCCATGTATCTCATTAATGACACTTATTAAATGTAAGGTTGCATCATATTTCAACGCCATTTCTGCTGCATAGCTTATCGCTCTATTCGCGGTATCTGAAAAGTCGGTTGGGCAAAGGATGTTGGTAATGGTCATGATGAGGCTCCTGGTTAAGATGGGACTAACTAAATAGTCGTGAAATAATGTAGTTACACTATTAAATATACTCACTTAGGGTCGGTAAACTGTTACTTAGATCATAGAATATAATTTTAATATTTTTTCGTTACCACTTCAGTATAGAACAGATATATTTATGTTTTGAAAAGAGTTATAGGCTAGATAATCATGGTTCTGTAGGTAAATATGAGACATTAAAAAAGGCTAACGAATTATCGTTAGCCTTAATCGTCATGCAATTAGAATTGCATCGCGATTTCATCTGCGGTGCTACCTTCCATGCTGGTGTCTTGGTCATCGATGAATTCGATAGTTACTTTACGATCTCTTGGGTATTGAATCAGCTCTCCCAACGCTGAGCTTGCGTATTCGGCACCAAAAGATTGTACTTGGATATTACTTTCGTTAACACCTAACGCGATAAGTTGATCTTGTACTGCTACCGCTCTTTGCTGTGCTAAATTAACGTTTAGTTCTTCTTGTCCGCTCGGATCCGCGTGACCTGATAGTACGATGTTTATGGTTGGATTATCTATTAAGTAATCTGCTAACTGTGTTAATCGTGCTTGATTTGTTGTATCAATCGCACTTTGGTTAACGGCAAACAGTAGGTCCAGCTGTAAGGCGTCAAGGATCAGTTGTTGGTTAAGTTCTTCAGTTTCTGATATTTGTTGTAGCTGTTGGTCTAAAATTAATACGTCGTGTTGCAATTGATTATTCTGTAATTCACTCGCCAGTAAATGTTCTGTTACCTGCTGGTTCTCAGCTGTTAACTGCTCTGACTCAATGGATTTATCCCAGGTATTATTGATCCAATCTCCGGCCGCTATACCTAGAACCAGACCAACCGGACCACCTGCTATGGTGCCAACGATAATCGTCGATGAAAATACCCCGGCTTTCTCCCATGTTGTTAGCGGATCTTGTTCAGCTGCATTTGCAGAGATGCTAGTGCATGCCATTGAGGTTATAAGTAATGTTTTTGCGAAGATAGATTTTTTCATGGTCAGTTTCCTTATGGATTTAAGACTGCTTAACAAGCTATGACTCTATTAAAGCAACCAATAAAGGCTTTTTTCGGCCAACAAAATGACAAGTTAAGTATCAATAATGACGAAAAATGACAGGGTTAAAAAAGGGCTATACTCAAGTTACTTCAATATACATGTAACGAAATGAATTAAATGAATATCAATAAAAAGTACTATTTTCATCTCTATGAGACATTAAACGCGGATTAGCTAGTGTCGGTATCGTGTTTTTTGTTATTTTAATTAGCTGTATCAGAGGGTAGCTATTACCACCAGGGGGGTTAATGAAAAGAGTTAGACTGAAAGTACTTTGTTGCAGCGTTATTGCTGGGCTATTAACGGGCTGCACTACATCTGTGAATGACTTAGCGGTACATCATGATTCCGAGCTTGTTCTGCAACTAGTGGAAAAGCTGTCGTTGGTCAGTGAAGACAAAAAGTTAAATATTCAATATCTCGGTGTTGGTGGTTATTTATTTCAATATGGTGAGGACAGTATTATGACCGCACCCTCGTTCACCAATCCGAGCTTGATTAATGTTACCTTGCCACTGCCGATTGAACCTAATACTGATTTGGTTGATAAATTATTACCGGCACACGTTAAACAGGCTGAATTCATTTTAGTTGGCCATGCGCATTATGATCATTTGATGGATGTGCCTTATATCATGCAACAACATATGCCAACGGCAAAGGCTGTGGGGTCTACGACAATGACCAATATTGTCACTGCGGTTATCGATGATAAACGTTTACTTGATATAACGGATTATGCGGCAGATGGGCAACAGCCGGGCAGGTGGATATATAATCGTAATAGCACCATTCGTTTTATGCCGATTAAATCAGATCATGCACCGCACTTTATGGGCATTAAAGTGATGTCAGGAAAATATGAACAAGCGTTAACGGAGTTACCAACTACGGCATATGGTTGGAAAGAAGGACAAACATATGCGTATGTCATCGACTTTTTAGATAGCCAGCAGCAACCTATTTACCGTATTCATTACCAAGACGCAGCAAGCAACTCTCCAGACGGATTAATGCCAGTGATGGCCGATACTAAAGCGGTCGATATGGCCATATTATGTGTTGCCGCATTTCACCAGGTTAATGATTACCCCGAGGCTATTTTGCAACAGACTCAGCCACAAAAAATTGTGCTAGGGCACTGGGAGGACTTCTTTGGTAACAATAGTATTGAGAATCAGAACAAACCCGTTCGTGGTGTACGGATGACTAACATTGATGATTTTATTCAGCGGGTAGAGGCTGTTAAAGCTGAGGATGCAAAATGGTTGTTACCGTTACCGTTTTCTTTTGTTGAAAACTGACATTATCGAGTATAAATATGACTGTTTTTAAAGCTACAACACGTTAATATGCATTACCTTATAATATTTTGTAATATATTATGCTTTTTTGTATTATGCTGCTGCATTTACCCTCCAACCAATGGGGGATTGATGTTCCCTTTAGGTGATTTTAAACATAATGACAAGTAATAACGTAATTCATCTGCCTGCTGAGCATTTGAAGATAGGAGAGCGAATAAAATTAAGAATGAAACATGTGAATTGTACTCGGCATGAGATTGCTCGTTGCTGTAACGTAACAGAGCGTACTGTGTATAACTGGTGTGAAAATAAAAGTATTCCTGAATTGAGACACATTTCATCACTTTGCTTCATTATTCAGTCTCATGTTCCTTGGGTTATTACAGGGAGTATCGAACAATATCAGTGGGTTGATGAATTCCCTGAGGGGTTTCTTGATTTTCTTCACGTAATCAGAGCTGTTCCGATTGAAAATAGAGGTGATGTACTACGCTGTGTTTTTGATATGGTTATGAATTTACATGACTATATTAATAATATTAAAAAAAATGATAAACAAAGTTTAATAAACGAAAGTATTGCTAATTCCGTAGCTTTAGAGTCAAGCTATCAACAAGTTTATAAGCATGAAATACAGGAAAAGCTTACTTTTTCCGAACGCTTTCAGTTGCAACAAGTCCACCACAATTTATCAAAGAAAGATATTGCGATAGCTTGTGATGTGTCTTTAAAAACTGTTTATAACTGGAGTGCAGGTAAGTGTTTTCCAAATATAGAGCTGCTATCACGCTTGTGTGATGTTCTTGATGCTAATCTTAGCTGGTTGGTCACTGGTACTTGTGATATTCCACAATGGTTGGATATGCCGCAAGTCGAATTTAAGGGAATACTTTATCAGTTAAATAAGTTACCCGTTCGTGTGACGAGTCAAATATTTAGGCTTACATCTTTAATAGTTCAAGAGTTAGATTATTTTGTTAAATAGTATGTTGGCATGTTTTTTTTTCGTTGTTAGAGTGTTTTTAACTTATTGGTTTTTATCGGTGGAAGTGTGTTTCCTTTGCAGGTTTAAAAATGGTGAAATGGTTTTCCAATTAATTAAAAATTAGTTTGAGCATTAAAAAAAAGCAGTAGAATTATTGTGAATGTTATATTTAATCGACATAAAATAATTTCTCATGCAATGAAGGTGCTCATCTATGGTCGTGTCATCAGAAAATAAAGTTACAAACGTTAAAATTGGTAATGTTGAAGTAAATCTCATTAGTGGGATAATTAATCAGAAAGTCTCTCCATCTAAATTTGATAGGGTTGGTAAAAGGGATATAAAAGCCCTTAAGTTGTTACTCGATAATGAAAATGATGTGGTGAGTAAACTTATGCTGATGGACTCGATATGGGAAAATCAGATTGTTACGGAAAACTCTCTCGCAGTAACTATCTTTAATTTGAGGAAATTGTTGAGTAAGTATGATGAACATAATAACTATACTTTAATCAATGTAAGTGGTTATGGATATGGGCTTTATAAGGCTATTCCTGTCTCAACTTAGCTTGTTATTTATAGTATTCTTCTTCTTTCTTTAGAAAGTATTTTCCAATTTATGCGATAGCTCGCTAATATTCCCTAAGGTAAAAGGCGGGCGATAGAGAAATCCTTGGCAAAGGCAGTTTAGTTTAGATATCTCATCATGTTGGTAATCAGATTCTATACCTTTAAATATCATCGCCTTCAAAGAGTTGTTAGATACATGATGATGTAGTGCCGACATGATAGAAATATTATTTAGGTTTTGGTAAATAAATGTTTTGTCAATTTTAACTCTGTCCCAATTTAACATATGTAATACATTAATAGGAATATCTTCTGACATGAAGTCATCTAACCATAACTCATGACCCTTACTTTTTAATATTTCAATAGATTTTTTTATGCTATCTGTTATTACACCATTTTTAAAATCAGTTATCTCTAATGCAATATTAACTTTACTTAAAGACACTATTTTTTTAATAAAATCATTGTCAGATAGTAAGTTAAAAGGGCAGTTTATAGATGCTATAATTCCTTTTGAATTGATCTTTTCTTTGTTAATGTTTAACTCTTCAACTTGTATTGAAATTAGTTCTTTAAAAAAATCATCGGAGATAGTGTTGAAAAATTCTTCAGTATTTATGTTTTCTTTAGAATTGTGATTGAAGTTTGTTGCAATATCTATTGCAAATACTTGTCTATTTTTTGGGTGTACAATTGATTGGGTGAATAAAAAAAATTCTGCAGAAGAATTATTACTAGTGTTTTTTATAATAAAAGACTTATGATGATTATATTTTATATAAGACATAACCGACTCCTGAAAAATTTTTAATTACAATATTACCTGATACTGATTTAACAAACTGTCTCAAATTGTGAACGGTTACATTTACTGAGCTATCTGTAACAATTCTGTTAACCCACACTATTTTTATTATAAGTTCTTTGTCTATTACACTCCCTATATTTTCAAGTAGAAGTACCAGTAACAATAGTTCTTTTTTACCTAATTTTTTATATTCGTTTATGTTTGATCTGTTGCCGATATTAAAATATAAGCCTGACTGTAGGTTAAGTATGACATCACCAATTTCTATGTGATTGGCGGTTGTAATTTCACAGTTGTTAATATTTCACCCCTTTTAGCTTCTAACGTGACAGTGTGTCCCTTGTTGTGTGTTGTTTTATTTTATACAAATGGACATAAAAATCATTATCACTCCATTAAAATTTAATTATTTAATTATTATTTTTATATGAACTATGACTTTGAGTGGAGATATATGTTTGTTCATATGTTTATTCGTGTGTTTTATTTAATTATTATTTAATTATTATTTAATTATTATTTAATAACCAGCTCACTTTAAAATCATTTTTTATTAATTTCACTGGCTTACAGATTCATTGTTCAAGTGTTATTGTTAGCTTAGTGTTTAAAAACTTAAGTTAACCAGGTTTTGTATTTTTATGGACGATGACTAGTGAAAATTTATTATTGTAAATATAAAGAGAGTTATGTTGTTTCTTTTAAAGACTATGTTATTCGTAGTGCATTTCAGGCGATAGTTGATATCGACGGGAATGCAATAGGCTATGAAGCACTAGCTAGAATTAACATTAATAAAAGTGGCAAGCAGGTAAAACCTGATGTCTTTTTTCATTTGTTAATGAAGGATGTTTATTATAGAAATGTATTGTTTATGATTAATAAATTGCATTTACTTAGTTATCGAAAATCTCATTTTTTTGCTAAGGAAAAAAAATTATTTATAAATTTAACCCCTGATTTTTTTGAACGTATCATGCATTTTCCTTATCTCATTGAAGATGCGAATAAAATGTTAAAAGAGTTTGATATAACTCGAAATAATCTAGTCGCTGAAATAACGGAAGGGCATGCAGTCTGTAAAAAATCATTAGCTATCGGAACTAAGTTATTGTCAGAAAATGGTTACAAATTAGCCTTGGATGATTACGGTGATAAAGCGTCTGATTTTGAACGTTATGAAATGTGTAAACCTGACATTGTAAAAATAAGCCGAAATTTTTTTCTATCTCAAAAGGCAAGTGGATCCTACACGGAGTTTAAAATTCTTATTGATACGTTTAAAGGGAATGGTTCAATGGTATTAGTTGAAGGTATCGAATTACTCGATGATTATAATGTGTTGCTATCATTGGGCATCGATTACTTTCAAGGTTTTTTCTTTCATAAGCCAGAATGTGTTTCTCCATGTATTTTGGTCGAGTGAAAAGTAAGTTACTGATTTCGTCACTCGTTTTATGGTTTCTATTGTATTTTGGTGTGATAATTGATCTATGGAACCATCAATAAAGCTAGGGTCGCTCTTTATGCTGCCACGAAGGCTGGCCGCAATCAGGTCGTTTATTATTATCCAAAATTGACATGGATCGTCAGAAAGTAACTCGGTCTGAGAACTGTTTTTCTTGAATTATTTTTTATCTTGACCATTATTACCTCCTAATTTTATGAAAGTACAAAAGTTACAGTTACTACATTTTAACTTATATTCTTTCTTATGCATAAATGCTTTTTCAATGAATGATCTTTTTATTCGCATGAGTAATCCTTTCCCATGACATTTATTACACTTTATTTGATACATCGAAAATACCCGTTAAACGTTATAATTATATTTGGTTAATTAGATATCAAGCTTAAAAGAATGTAATGATTATTTTATTAAAAAAAAATTAATTCCATTGGTAGTTTATGGTTTCAAATTATTATGAAAACATCTGACTTATATGCAGGGTTAATCAGTATGTAAAATAATGAGTATGACGAGAAGGAGATACCTGATAGCTAAGTAAACTTAGGCTAGTGAAAAATGAGCATGGGGTTTGGATTGGTACTTTCTCCTGATTACATGCTGAATCACTAAACAATATGAATTATGCACTGACATTTTATAGTTCAATCAAGGTATATTTGCTTCCAGAAAAATGACAATGTGTCCACTCGGATATGTTCAACAATTTGACGGTATTCCGTTGTTGTGGCTGGAGCCACTAGAGAATACTTATTTTAGTTTCGCTAAATGGAGTTAGCAACAATGACTAAGAAGACACTTTCTAACAATATCTCTCTACTTTCTGTATCAGTTGCATTCGCGCTGACAGCGGGTACCGCTCAAGCAAGTTTAGGTAATCTCGGCACTACATTCGGTTTATCACCTGTGGATATAGCTTCTGCGCAGTCTTTTTCTTTATTCAATTCGCAATCCTCTGCCGCTTATTATAATCCATCTGCGCTAGCCACAGCGGATCAAGGCGAGATGTATGTGGGTTTATTATCTGCCACCCCAGATATTACTGCTGGCGAGCAAACATTTGACGAAGCAACACAACCAATACTTGCCGGTATGAATGTTAATGTAACCAACCTGTTTAATTTTTCTTACCCAATTTATTTTGGTCTGATTGCTGGTATCGAAAATTATGGTACTGAAATGATGGCGTTTAGCTCGTCAACATCAGAGACTGGTCAATTAGCCAATTATGGTGAGAAGCCATTATTTGTTGCTGCATCGGGTTCAATTCAAATTATACCTGGCTTTACTATTGGTGGCGGTGCGCAGGTATCACTGCATGCTGACGCGGCAATGAGTTTAGAAAGTGAATTGGATGGTACGGCGGCAGGTAATGAAAGTGTTGCTGTTGCAGCAGAGCCTGTGATCACGCCAATTGCGGGTGTGACGTTAGACTTCGGGCGTATGTTATGCGGCAGTGATAGCAGTTGTTCAGGTAACGGTATTACCTTTGCTGCGGCTTTCCGTGGTGAAAGTTATGGCCAAGCCAACATTAAAGCAGCTGCAACTATTACCCAAACGGTATCCGACTTACCAATTAACTTGTTAACGTATGATGCATACCAGCCAGATATTATCTCTGCGGGTGTGCGTGTTAAAGCGGGAATGGTGAGCTTCGCGCTCAGTGCAGAGCAACAGAATTGGTCAGATTTAAATGGCTTAATGTTAAACGACACAGTGAAAGATCAAGCCAGTGTCGGTTTTGAAGATATCATTATCCCACGCGCGGGTATCGAGCTGAATTTTAACGATACGGTTAAGTTAATGGCGGGTGCGAGTTATGAAGTTTCACCATTAGACCCAGAGAAAGCGACGCTGGATGTTAATTATTTAAGTGCTGATAAATTAGTTGTCGGTGCTGGTCTCTCATATTTCCATAAAGGCACGGGCTTATCGGCATATCCTTGGCAGATTGATTTAGCGTATCAGTTACAAGTACTTGATCCAACTGATCACATTATCTCGCATCAAGACAGCGCGAATAACTCATCAGTTGAACTAGAAGGTACGGTATCAACTATTTCACTGTCATTCGCGACTAAGTTTTAAGGAGGCTTTATGAAAACAATTAATTCTCGTTTTAATTCTTTCTTTAGCTCTTTTGTTAAGAGTGGCCTAGTTGCTTCGGCAGTTGCGCTTGCTGGTTGTGGTGTTGAACTACAAGAGACAGAGAAAGCTGAAGAAGTCGTTCTCACGGCAGAAGAAAATCGTGCTGCATTAGCCGAGCGTCGAGCACAAAGCTTATTTGACGCACATGAGTTTTACTCATTTCCATCCAATGGTCAGGCCGATGTTGCGGTTAATACTTCGATATTACTGTCATTCTCGCACCGGTTAGATACCTTTGTATCGCAGGCGTTTGCTTTAACAGACAGTGACGGTAATGTTGTTAACGTGACATCGGTCGAAGTGACTGAAGGTAGTTTTGCGACAGACTCAGATAATCCATTAGCTAATGGTTTAGCATTTAAGCCTGCATCACCACTTAAAGCAGGCGAGCTGTACACCGTAACTTATGCGATTGGCTTGATTAATGAAGCGGATGGAGATAAAGAGTTAACGGCGACCAGAACAGCGCAAGATCCATTGACGTTCACGACTCGTATTGCCAAAGATGCTGTTGATTTTGCATTGGATACTAACGGTTTCTTCCCAACGGATGAATTACCATTTACCACGTTCACAACATTACGTTTACGGTTGACCAATGAAGTCGATACCAAGACGTTAATCGCTGGTGATACGTTTAAATTCCAAAAAGTCGGCACGACAGAGCAAGTTGCCGGTGATTTAATTGCTAAAGGTCGTTACATCACCTTTGATCCAGCTGTTGATCTTGATGTTGACGCAAATTATGAACTTATCATCAGTAATGGCGTGAAGGATAATGTCGGTAATAGCTTCGCTGGTTTAGAAAAAGCATTTACGGTATTAGATTCGGGTGAACACGCATTTAAACCAATGAACGTTACCGTGAATGATAATAATCAAGCCTCACCATACTCTGGCGAGCTCACTAATGCAGTGACAATTAAATCGGTACTTATCGGTGGCAATGATACTACTTATGTTGATTCTGATTTGATCACTGAATTAGCGAATCTGGGTAACTTTGATGGTTCTGCACCACTTGTTATCCGTAAGGGCTCAATTTTAAATAGTTCTAGCTTAACAGTGAAAGTGGGCGGCGAATTCCCTACAGGTTTTGATACCGGTAATATTCGTATGACTAACATATCTGATGCGACAGGTTACTTAATTAATAATACCAGTTCAGATAATAAGTATGCACCCAAGCAATTACACCTGTTTATGGATGTCGCGATGACCACCGATGGTTATGACGAAGATGGCAAACTGAATGGTAAAGCTAATGGCGGTTTAAGTCAGAATATCATGCATCTTGAGTTGATGGGTACCGTGAGAACGGAAGGCCCGGCGATGATCATCGATGCGGTCAGTGAAATTGATTTGAAGATCTTGGGCGTAGATAATGCCCATGCGCAAGTATCATTCCATATGGAATCATATACCGCAGACGAAACACCTGAAGCGGCAGTTGATATTGCTTCTCCACGATTCCAATCGGCATATCCGGCGGCAAATATCACTCACTTTAGTTTAGGTGATAATGTAACGGTTACTTACAACGAACCACTTGAGTTATCGTCGTTGCAAACTGTTGTACTGAAAGATGAAAATGGTGTTGCTGTTGAGACGTTTATCTCACAAGACGGTGCTTCTATCATTATTGACCCAATCGCTAATCTAGAAGCTGCAACAGATTATACTATTACGGGTAACATTAAAGACTTAGCGGGTAACCCAGCGTTCTTGCAGCAAACATTTACTACACCTTATAAAACGCAGCAATTAAGACAAACTTCGCCAATGGTAGAAGGTGTTGTACCGGGTTATACCTGTGCATTGGTCGAAGCTAATTATACTAATGATATTGCCGGCCGTTGTGCTGGTGGTTCCGATGGCAGTGGCACTGTAGTTGAAGATGATAAGTTCAACATCTTTAGTTTACAGGCTGATAGAGATATCTTTATTGTCTTTAGCCAGCCAATTGACAAAGCCAGTTTAGTACTTGGTAATGACTGTAATACAGGTTCATTCCGGGTTGAAATCGTCAATAGTGTCGGTATCTGTCAATCAACAGTTCCAGGTGTGATGAAATATGATAATAAAATTTTAACCTTCTCTCCTGCAGAAGATTGGCAGGATCAAGGCGCGAATGTTTATGAATACTCATTAATCTCACAAGAGAATGCCACAAAAGGTCAAGTTGATTGTAAGAATGGTTCAGCGATCTGTAGTGAAGCGGGTTATCCGTTACAAACAACATTATTGAAAGAAACCAGTGCTGAAGATCAAGGTGGCCCTGATATTCGCATCCCGTTTAGATCGGCACCTGCGAATAACTTTGTATTTAACCCATTGATGATGCCAACGACGGACAGTAATCGCGATTATCGTTGGAATGAAGGACAAGAAACGCTTACCAGTAACTTTGCTTTATTAAGTGTAAATGATGGTGGATTTGATGGACTAATTACAGATGCGCAAACAGGTTGTGCGATTGGTAGCAGCTGCTCAGAAAATCTATCTAAGACTTTTATTAGTGCATTTATGCCAACGGAAGTGGGTGAGTATGATCCAATTAATAACCGTATACCGGTAAAAATTCATGCCCAGCAGATGATTTCATCAGAAGTATATGTTCAAGCTAAATTGGTACTTCTAGGTGGTAGTGATGTACCTACGGGGACGATGATCATGCGCCCGCGTTACCCAGTTGTTGATGGTAAAACTGTGGTACCAACGGGTTATATTATCTGGAATGAAGATACCCAGCAGCTTAATTTTAAGATTGAGCTGGATGTATATATGGATTCACCAAATATGCATGTAACTCTTGACTTATCCCATAATTTACACAGTTATCCAATCACCATGGATCTGCAAGGACCAATTGAATTCTTGGATGATGGCCGTATGCAAATTAGCTTAGCCAATAAAAATAATATTCAAATTAAAGTTATCATTGCCGACGGTAATGGCGATGGTGAGGGGGGGGCTGGAAAAATGATGCTAGAATTAGTCCCTGGTGCAGTGTCATTACAGCAGATATCTTTACCAATGAAATAACACTTCATCTAGTTGAACATAAAACGAAGTAAACAAAGGCCGCATATTTTTATTATATAAATGTGCGGCCTTTTTATTCTTCCAACTCTATTGCTTCAATGCTATCCGCTTGGCTAATCGATGCAGGTTACCTACATCAACAGAAAGCTGGCGCGCCGTTGCTGCCCAGTTATTGTTATTTTGTTTGAGTGCGTTATTGATTATTTGTCGTTGAAATTGATCTGTTGCCTCACGTAAATTATCCACGGGTATGCTGGTAATTGGTATTATTGCTTGTTGATTTGTATCTGCCACTTCAACTGGAGAATGCTCAACTCTTAAATGTTCAACTCTAAAATGCGCAGGTTGAAGTACCACGTATTCATCTTTAGCTTCTGCTCTGGCGAGGATCGCGGCGCGATTAATACTGTGCTCTAATTCTCTGATATTACCTGGCCATGGATAATTCATCAGTGTAGTTTGACAGGCTGAACTTAAACTCAGATGGTTTAATTGCAGCTTGCTACGACAACGCTCAATGAAGAAACCAGCCAATAATAGAATGTCTTCGCCACGCTCGCGTAGCGGTGATACCACAATGGGAAATACGCTGAGGCGATGGTAAAGATCAGCCCTAAAGTGACCTGACAGTACTTCCTCTTTTAAGTCTTTATTGGTTGCAGCGATAATACGCGTATCGACTTTTAAATTACGATCATCACCAATGCGTTGTAAATCGCCGTATTGTAATACCCGCAGTAATTTCGCTTGTAAAGTTAGGGTTAACTCACCAATTTCATCCAGAAACAAGGTGCCTTTATCTGCTAATTCAAATTTACCACTGCGGTTACTGATGGCACCGGTAAATGCGCCTTTGACATGGCCAAATAGTTCACTTTCTGCAATAGCTTCTGGTAGTGCTGCACAGTTAAGGTATATCAGCGGTTTGTCTGCACGGGAAGATTGCTGGTGGATTGCAGTTGCGACTAATTCTTTCCCAACACCTGTTTCCCCCAAGATTAATGCGGTCATATCGGTACTAGCAACGACGTTTATCTCTTTTTTTAAGGCTTGGATCTGCGCGGACTGACCAATAATTTCAGTGTTAGTTTGCGGTTGATGTTTGGCGGGGTCTGAATCTGTCACATCGCCAGCTGCTTTTTCCAGTTTATCCATCAATAGTGCAATGTTAAGTGTTGCCGCTGCAAGTGCACTCACAGTACGTAGGTCATCATTGCTGAAGTTATCAAACTGGTGAGGATCAAAACTATCGATAGTGAGCGCTCCAATCAGGCGTTGATTTGCCATCAAGGGCAAACCAACACAGGCATGCACATGCAAATTACCTTCGTGTGAGGTAATAAGAGCATCATAGGGGTCGGGCAGAGAACTGTCTGCTGGGAACCTGACCACATCACCGGCTCTGGCAATGGCTTCTAATCTAGGATGCTCACTGATATTAAATTGTCTGCCCAATACGTCAGCATTCAGACCATTGATTGCTAAGGGGTTGAAATGCTGGCCCTTAAACTCTAATAGTGCGGATGCATCACAGTTAAATAACCTACGCATCGTGGTGAGCAGGCGTTCGAAACGATCCTGACTGGAAATGTTGGTGGTTAGATCCAAGGCGATATGGATAAGGTCTTTGGTATCAGTCTGCATAATGTTAGCCATATAAAACACTGTCTTATCGACAGTGTATAGTCATAATGACAGTAAGTAAAGATAGTCATTATGACAGTGTGTATTTGTTGTTCCCATATAAATCAATGGGTTAACTTTTGGCACGGTACCTGCAATTAGAGAGTATATAAAATCGTTAACTATTTAATTGGAATATAATATGGCTATTCATGTAAAAAATAATATCTCTTGGGTTGGACAACGTGATTGGGAAGTGCGTGATTTTCACGGTACTGAATTTAAAACTGAAAAAGGCACGAGTTATAATAGCTATTTGATCCAAGAAGAAAAAACGGTACTGATCGACACGGTTGATCACAAGTTCTGCTACGAATTTATTCAGCAATTAGAGTTAGAAATTGATCTGAACAAAATTGATTACATTGTGATTAACCATGCTGAAGAAGACCATGCTGGTGCGCTAGCAGCGTTATTAAATAAAATACCCAATACACCGATTTATTGTACCGAAAATGCGATTGATTCAATTACTGGGCATCATCATCACCCAGAGTGGAATTTCAACGTGGTTAAGACAGGTGATAGTTTAGATTTGGGTAATGGTAAGCAGTTGGTCTTTATTGAAACACCTATGTTGCATTGGCCTGACAGTATGATGACGTACATGACTGGTGATGCTGTGCTGTTTAGTAATGATGCATTTGGTCAACATTACTGTGATGAACGTTTATTCAATGATGAAGTTGATACCAAAGAGTTAATGGATCAGTGTTTACGTTATTATGCCAATATTCTTACCCCATTTAGCCCGCTTGTAACCGCGAAAATTAATGAAATATTAGGCTTTAATTTACCCGTTGATATGATTGCGACTGCACATGGTGTGGTGTGGCGTGATAATCCAATTCAGATCATTGAGCAATATTTGACATGGGCAGATAAATATCAAGAAGACCGCATTACTATCTTTTATGACTCAATGTCGAATAATACCCGCATGATGGCGGATGCGATTGCCCAGGGTATTCACGAAATTGATAGCAATGTGGCGGTGAAAGTATTTAATGTTGCACGTCATGATAAAAATGAAATTTTATCCAATGCCTTTATTTCCAAAGGTATCTTAGTGGGTTCATCTACGATGAATAATGTGATGATGCCTAAAGTTGCCGCCATGCTGGAAGAGATCACGGGTCTGCGTTTTAAAAACAAGAAAGCCGCGGCATTTGGCAGTTATGGTTGGATTGGTGGGGCGATTGACCGGATTGAAAATAGACTGGATGAAGCGGGTTTTGCATCTTATCCAAGTCTGAAAACAAAATGGAAACCTGATGGTAAAGCGATATTAGAGTGCCGTGAATATGGTCGCACGCTAGCGAAAGAGTGGGCGCTAACAAGTAATACGCTTGCCGATGTAGTAGCCCCCGCTGCAAACCAAGCTGTACCAGAAGAAGACGTAGCAGAACAAGTAGTCGCAGAAAAAGTACCGCAAGCTGTCGAAGTAGTCAAACCGACGCAAGAAAATGCTGTGATGCAGTTTAGTGCTGAGAGTTCGATGTTATGCACTGTCTGCCAGTGGGTTTACGATCCAGCCCAAGGTGAACCAAATCAAGATGTCGCATCAGGTACCGCATGGTCTGAGGTACCAGATTATTTCCTCTGCCCTGAATGTGGGTTAGGTAAAGATGTATTTGAAGAGATTAAAACTAAGGATGTAGCATGAGTTTACCTGTAGTCATTATAGGCAGTGGCTTTGC